>VOFH01003843.1_pt1 | contig 99849 bp, 115 predicted proteins | sample 5384091 | NCBI WGS metagenome assembly VOFH01 (sample SAMN12384727, study PRJNA508395) | human gut metagenome | isolation source: healthy gut G | host: Homo sapiens
TGCTTCCGTTTGTTCCGTTTTAGGATTGACTGCCGCTCCTGTAGTTTTGGCGGTTCCGGCGGATGTTTCTCCGGTGAGGAAGGCGGAAGGGAGTGGTGGAGCGTAGCAATTCCCTCCGCCAAGGTGCTGTCATTCAGCTCAATCGCCCAACAAAAACAGGATCACGATTTTCTGGGATCCCAGGCTCCATTCGGGTGGAGGCTTCCGACGTGCGGCACCTGATAGCCGGCTATGGTTGGTATTTGAAAAATATTGCCAAGGTTCATTTGTGGAACGGCAACCGGCTTGCTCCCCTGCCTTCCCCATTGCCGGCTCCTGCAAGACCTGTTACGATTGAGTCTCCTGGAAGACTGTTTTTACAATTATTGCAACCTTGGTCTTTACACGATTCGGCTTTCTGGGACTGGAAGAGGTGGCAGCAGGAAATTGATTTTCGCTTTGAACGGTTTCACCTGCCCGGTGACGCCGGATTGGAGAAGACCTGGGAAGATTTTTTGATCGGCCTGGGATATCCCAGGACAAGGCCATCCGCTTTATTCCCAATCCGGCGTTTGCCGCCTGGTGGAACATGGGTAATCTGGAGGGACACGGCGGTCCGCTCTCCCAGCGCCAGATCGATAGGATGGCACAGTTGGGGAAACGGATCGTGTCCCGCATGGAGCAACTGGGCATGACTCCCGTCCTCCAGGGGTATGTGGGGTTTGTTCCCGCAGATTTTGCGGAGAATGTCCGAATGAAAGGATTGAAGTTAATTCCGCAGGGGGAATGGGTCAATTTCAAGCGTCCCTGGATTGTCGACCCGACGTGCGAGGCATTTCCCAAGCTGGCGGAGGATTGGTATCGTTCCCTTCGCAAGGTGTACGGTATTTCCGGAAAAATGTTCGGCGGCGATCTGTTTCACGAAGGGGGAGCAAGGGAATATCAATGTGACACAGGCGGCGGAGGCCGTCCAGAAGGCCATGCAGAAGCTTCTCCCGGTTCTACGTGGGTGATTCAGGCATGGGGAGGTAATCCTTCCCGCGAATTGTTGAATGGCATGGATCCGAAGCATGCGCTGGTTTTGCAGTTGACCAAGGATATGGCCGACGGAGGAAAGAATTTAAGGACCTTTGACGGCATTCCCTGGGTCTGGTGCGAGTTGTCCAATTTCGGCGGCAATACGGGAATGTACGGAGGCATTCCCCTGTTGTCGCGGTTGGGAAGCGATTTATCCGCACACATGGACAAGGGATTGACGGGCATGGGAGTTTTGTCCGAAGGTCTTGAAACAAATCCTCTTCATTATGCCCTGTTTTGCGACCGCCTGTGGACCCTGGAGGATATCCCCGTCAAGGAATGGCTCCGGCAATATGCTCTTCAGCGCTACGGCAAGGCTCCGGAATCAGTTGTCCATGCCTTGGGAGTCCTCTCTTCCTCCATTTACAGTCCCGTCCGTTCCCAGGAGGGATGCACGGAGTCCATTGTCTGCGCCCGTCCGGCCTGGAATGTCCGCAAGGCTTCCACCTGGTCCAGCGGGGAAAGATATTATCGTCTGGGGGATATCGTCAGCGCGGCGCGCGATTATTTGAAGGCAGCCAATGAACAGCCGTCGCTGGTGAAAGAAGAGACGTTCCGCTATGATCTGGTGGACCTGGTCCGCCAAGTGCTTGCCGATGCCGCCTTTTACCAGCTTCAGCGGGTTCGGGCCGCTTTTGATGCGAGGGATGTTACCGGCTACAAAAAACAGGTACAGGTTTTTCTGTCCCTGATCACGGATATGGATGCGGTTCTGGCGACGGACAGGCAGTTCCTGCTGGGGACTTGGCAAGAAAAAGGCGCTGAATTGGGGGAAACCCGCCAGGAGAAAGCCCTGATGGATCGTTCCGCCAAGATGCTGCTGACAACGTGGATCGACCAGGCGCCCAGGGCACTGAACGATTACTCGAACAGGCAGTGGGCCGGATTGGTGGCCGATTTTTATCTGCCCCGGTGGAAGAATTTTTTGAGTCCCAGTTGGAAGTGCTGACCGGGAAGAAGGACCGTGCTGCCGCGGATGCCTCTTTTTTGGATAAAACAGTTCGGGAGGAATTGTCATTCGCCGGCAATGGCAAGGTGTATCCGGTTGTTCCGTTCGGAGATGTTCTGGCGGTAGCCAACCGGGTGATGAAAGCTCGGCAGAAAAGTGCTCGACTCGCTGTGTTGGGACGAGAAGCATTCATCGGGACTCGCCTGGGATTTGAAACAGGGTTCCCCGTTGCAGTTTGATGTAACGGACCGGGTGGATGCTCCGGGCACTTACACAGCCACGTTCCAGTGGAAGGGAGGCTCCAGTGCCTTGAAGATTCATTCCGTCAAATTGTACGAAGGCGACTGGGAAGTGGCCGCAGATGTTCACGAAGGGTGGACCGGCGTGGAGAATAACAGGAATTCCTATACGCTTGTTTTGAAGAAGTACCGCACCAATCTGGATTCCTATACGCTGAAAGCGGAGGTGAGCGGCGTCCGGAGCGGATTCCCAGGGAGAAATGATTCTGAAGAAGAACGAGAATTGAATGCCGGTTTAAGGTTTGTTTGATTCAGGTTCCGGGAAATGTTTTCCCGGAATCCGATGCATGGGGCTGGAAGGATGTATCAGCGCGCGGACTGGTAGATGCTGAACATCAGGATGGCCATGCCTGTCAGGCCGCCCCGGCAATGATGCCGGAAGCGGTGGGGATTTTATATTCCTGGATTTGGACCGGAAGAGATGGTCTGCCGCCCAGCCGAGGACGGCCCCGGCAAAGAAGAGGAACGAGTCGTTCCATTGAATGGCCCACGCAAGGCCGAAGCCGATGGGGGTAGGCAGCCATTTCCCCCACAGCGGGAAAGTAGCGGGGAACAAGCACAAGAACCAGACCGAGAATGCCGCCTGCAATGATGGAGAGAACCTTGATGCTGTGCAGATGGCTGAATCCCATGCCGAGGGCTTCCGCCGTTGCCGCCCATGTCCTGGCCCCCGGTGCATTGAAAGCCTGGAGGGCATCCACGTCCGGCACCAGGGAGCGGAACGCCAGCACGGAGACGAGCGTTCCCAGAAAGATGCCGGAGAATTGAGCAATGAATTGCTTGCGGGGGTTGGCTCCCAGCAGATATCCTACCTTGAGGTCCACGAGCAGGTCGGCCGAAGAGCTGGAGGCTCCGGAAGTAATATTGGCCGCCATAAGGTTAGCCGTAACGTGGCCGGGCGCAATTCCTCCGAAGATCAACTGAGTGACTTTTCCCATGGCTCCGGTGGGTGTGATGTTGGCTTCCCCTGTAATCCGGCATACGACAAGCGCCAGAAAGAAGGAGATGAAAACGGCGAAACAGCTCATCCAGTAGGGAACGTCAAAGGTAGTGTAGGCCAGGTAGCTGAGCGCGATGAGGGAGATGATCTGCCCGGCCAGGAACCAGCTCATGGGCGTTTCTATTTTTCCACATCCGTCAGATGGCGCTTTTGTTCATGGAGAACATGGCTCCCAGGGAAGAGAAGGAGCGTGCAATGCTTTTCCATTGGAAGAGGAAGGCCACGATGCTGGCTACGACCATGCATGCGGTGCCTCCCCCAGCGTCCATCCAACGCTGTCGCGGTAGCCGGCTCCAGCGGCAAGAAGGCCCTGGCTGGAAAGCCAGGGAACGTACAGAGCCCAGCAGACGGTGCCCCCAATGAAAAGGCTGAGGGAGGTTTTCATGCCCACCAGTGCGCCTGCCCCACAAACATGAGGTCCCATTTGAAGAAAATGGTTCTCTGGTACCAGTTTCCCAGGATATGCTGTTGGACGGTTCCCAGCCATTTTTCCCCGCCCAGGGCCATGGCGATGGCATTGGCGGAGGCGAACAGCGCGGAGTAAAGCAGGGCCTTGGCCTGTCCGGCCGCCTTTTTCCCTTCCGAATAGAGAACTTTGAGCGTTTCCGCCGTGGCGATGCTGTCCGGGAATTTGATTTGCTCGATGTTGATCATCTGGCGTTTCATTGGAATGGCCATCGTGACGCCCAATATGGCGATAAAGAATATCCAGGCAAAAGTGACTCCCAGGGGCATGTGCTGTCCGGTGAGCAGGAGAAAGGGCGGCTACGGCCGATGTAAGCGTGCCGCCCGTGGAGTAACCTGCGGAGCTGGCGGCGGACTGCATGCAGGTGTTTTCCAGAATGGTCATGGGAGATTTGGAAATTCCCAGGCGGACAAAGGCGTTCCAGAGAGCAATGAAATGATGCCCGCCGTCAGGGCTACGCCGAAGGACCAGCCCATCTTGAGGTTGGCGTACAGATTGGTGAGGGAGAGGATGGAGCCCAGAAGCATTCCGACGATGACGGCTCTCCAGGTAAGCTGCTTGATTCTGTCTCCGGAACCCAGATAGACCTGGTCGTACCATTGCTGTTCTATTTCTTCCGGGGTTCCCGGAATCCGTCCAGGGCAGAGGCTTTTCCAGGCAGGAGAGGGTTGGCTGTCCGGCGGGAACGTCAGTGTGCGGCATATGGCCGGAACATAGCATGGGGAGAACGGCCTGGAAAAGCCGTATCTGCCGTTCTTCTGCGTTTGGCAGGAGTTCCGTTGGGGCTTGCCTGCCTGTGGTTGCCGTGATTTAATTCGCCCATGAGCATTTCTTTTACGGATAAACTCGCCGCCCGCATTGAAAAGACCGGTTCCGCGTTGTGCGTGGGCCTGGATCCGCGCCCTGTTATGGATGATTTGCAGGCCGTTCCGGTCCTGCTGCGGAAAAGTGGTGGAGGAAACCGCTCCCTTATGCGGCCGCGTTCGCCGAATATCGCCTATTTCGAGGCCATGGGACTGCGCGGTCTGGAAATGCTGGAAGAATTGCTGCCTGATATGCCGGATGACGTTCCCGTGGTGCTGGACGTCAAGCGCGGCGACATCGGAGAGACCCAGAAGTATTATGCACAGGCCTATTTTGAACGCCTGGGTGTGGATGCTGTTACGTTGAGCCCCTTCATGGGGTATGATACTTTGGAACCTTTTCTGGAGTATGAAGGCAAGGGCGTTTATTTGCTGACGGTTACGTCCAATCCCGGTTCTTCCGACATCGAACGCCGGGAGCTGTCGGACGGCCGCAAGGTGTATGAGCTGGTGGGAGACATGGTGCGGCGGTCCATGCAGGAACACCGCAAAACGTCCGTAGGCATGGTGGTGGGGCTGACCAATGCCGATTCCGACATTTTGGCGCGCATCCCGGACGCTCCTCTGTTGATTCCCGGACTGGGCGCCCAGGGAGGCGATCTTTCCAGCCTGAGCGGTTCCGGCCATGCGGCGCCTCCTGATCAACGTGTCCCGCGGTATCATGTACCAGAATCCGGAACTGGGCTTTGCAGAAAAGGCGCAGACGTTTGCCGCCCGCATCCGTGAGGCTTTGGGCTATTGATTCCCGTGCGTATGTTCATTTTTTTCATGGAGATAACAAAATAGTAACGTCCTGCGTATGGCTGGGCTGCTGCTTGTCAAAGGGGGTGTGTCTGTTATATTGAAAAGGCACTTGCCCTTGCCCACTGCTTATGGATGAAAAGCCCCGGATTGTGAGGCTCAAGCCTCGTTCCTCCTCCAAATCTGCAATATTGATTGCTCTGGGGGTAGCTGTGGGCGTTCAGGTGGCCTTGTGCGCCGTGCTGGTGGCCATCCATTATCAGGAATGGTGGCTTCCTTCCATCCAGAAGGAGATATTGTCATGGAGTTCGTGGCTCCATCCGATGAGGTGCTTGAAGAAGTGAATGAGGTGAGCCCCGTTCCCGTGGATCCTGCGGTTGCTCCGCCAACCGTCAGTTCCGTTCCGGCCATCGCCACGGATGAAGACCTTCTCGCCGTGGAACTGCCGGACCATGAACATTCGCCGGATGTGGAGGATATTCGTCCAGATGTCCCGGAAAGCGAATTTCTGCCGGAGGAACTGGTCGCCATGCAGATCAACATGAGGGAGGTAAAACCCCGGCCTGCCGTGAAAAAACCGGTGGTTCCCGTTGCCGGACACGCCGTGCCGGATGAGAATGTCCTCCGGACAAAAGGTGCGTTATAAACATGCTCCGTCCTTGCCCGGTTCCGTAAATTCCTCTAGGGTGGGCAAGGTGAATGCCGTGGTGAAAGTCGTGGTGGGGTAAATGCCCGTGGCGAACCTACATCCGTCAATCTCCTCCAGTCTACCGGAAAGGCGGAATTGGACCGCCTTTTCATGCGCTGGGTGAAGGAGAATTGGACTTTTATCCGGCAGAAAAGGATGGCGTGCCCATAGCTTCCAAGGTGGTGGTGCCCGTCCGGCTGAACATCGATTAACCTGCAAGAGGAAACGAAAAATGATTCCGGAGCAAACAGAGAAAAGGCCCATTTACGTGATCGGGCATCAGAATCCGGATACGGACGCCATCTGCTCCGCCATAGGAAATGCGGAGTTTTTGAGAACTCACGGAGAACCTGATGCCATAGCCGCCCGGTGCGGGAGAGATGACGCTGAGGACTTCATGGGTGTTGAGAAGGCCGGAGTGCCGGAACCTGTGCTGATTCACGACGTGACGCCCACTGCCGGGACGATTTGCCGACGGGATGTGATCAGCGTGAGTCCGGATGATACGTTTTTGACGGCATACCGCAGAATGACGGAGAATTCCTCCAGACCATTCCGGTGATTGATGCGGACCGCAATCTGCATGGCCTGCTGCGTTATTTTGACTTGTTGAGCCTCCTGATGCCGCTGAACATGACGGAGATGAATGTGCGGTCCGTTTTTTTCCAGCCTGAGCAACATTGCCGGAACCATTGACGGCAAGTGCCTGACCGGAGAGACGCTGAGCGAGGAAGAGAACCAGAATATCCTGCTGGTGGGCGCTTCCAGCGAACCGAGCGTGCGGACGAGGCTGGCCAATTACAAGCGGAAGGGAATCGTGCAGGACCTGGTGGTGATTTGCGGAGACCGTCCGAATGTGCAGTTGTACGCGGTGGAACACGGAGTGCGCGCCCTGGTGACGACGGCGGGTTCCTCTCCCTCCCTGGATATTATTGAAACCGCCCAGGCTACTGGGACCTGCATTCTGAGCACGCCCTGGGATACGGCCAGTGTGGGCCAGTTGATCCGCTGTTCCCGGAAGGTCAGGAACAGGTTCACACGGATTATGCGGTGTTTCCGAGAATATGCCTCTCCCGGAACTGCGGCAGGCCGCCGTCAAGCGCAAGCAGGCCCTGTTCCCGGTGATGAGCGTGAAGACGAACAAGATGATAGGCGTCCTGAGCAAGACAGATCTTGTCGATCCGCCTGTACGCGGGTGGCCCTGGTGGACCATAACGAGTTTTCCCAGGCCGTCAAGGGCGTGGAAGAGGCTGAAATCGTGGAGGTGATGGACCATCACCGCCTGGGGACCCAGCTTTCCACGCGCGATCCCATCCGTTTCCTGAATGAGCCGGTGGGTTCCACCTCCACCCTGGTGGCGCGAAGGTTCTATCATCGCGATGCGGAGCCTTCCCGGTCCACGGCTATCTGTTTGTGCGCCGGCATTCTATCGGATACGCTGAACCTGACTTCCCCCACTACCGCGCGGGCAGACCGGGAGATGCTGGAGTGGCTCACCGGGATTGCCAAGATAGACGCCAAGAAGTTTACGGAAGAGTTTTTTGCCACCGGTTCCCTGCTGCGTTCCAAAACGGCTCCCTCCGCCATTGTGCAGGCGGACCGCAAGACATTTACCGAGTATGGCCACAAGATCAGCATTTCCCAGATTGAGGAAATTGGCATGTACGGCTTGAAGGAGGTTCAGGAGGATTTGCTGGAGGAACTCCGGAAGCTGGAGAAGGAAGAGGATTTGAAGCTGGCCTGCCTGTTGGTGACGGACATCGTCACGCATGATTCCATGCTGCTGGCCGTAGGGGATGAGGAAGTGCTGGAGCACATAGAGTACGAGCGCCTGGACCCCAACCTGTTTGCCGCCAAGGACGTAGTCAGCCGAAAGAAGCAGTTGTTCCCGGCCATTTCCCGCGCCTTGAAGGTATTATAGGGATTTTCTCTCCTTTTCCGGAGCATGGAGCGGGGATTAAGGCATGGATATATCCGCCAGAATGGAACGCCTGAGCGTGTCTGGAACAAGGACGGTGCAGGCCCGTTCCGGACGGAGGGATGCGTACAGAAGACGCGGTCCAGCCGGAGCAGGGGAAAATCCACGGGCTGTGTGGCGCCGTATCCGGCCCCTTTGAGTTTGAAACAATCCTGAAAGTCCTTGTTGAATTTTTACAAAGATGGGGATTGAGGCGCCGCATTGAAGTTCCCCGCCAGAATGATGGGCAGTTCCCTCCCTGGACTCCCACTTCCCGGAGAGTGTCGAACAAGTACTGGATTTGTTTGCGGTGGACAAACCGGAGGGTATGGAAGTATTTCCAACAGGCGGGGAGTACAGGTCAAACGGTGTTCAAAGGATCCAGGCTGAGATTGATCAGCCGTATCGCCAGGATGAGCTTTCCGGAATCCAGTCCACGATGAGCCCAGCCGTGTCCGTGATGCTGTGTACCGGCCCCATTTGCCCGTGGCGGACGATGATGGCGCAACTCCCTATCTGCTTGATATGGGCGGTGCGTCCGAAGATGCTGTAGGCGAATTTGGAGCGTGCGGTTGTGGTTGCTGCAGCCCTGGAGAAAGATGACATCCGCCCGGAGCTTGGATATCTGTTCAATGGGCGGGTTTTCTCCGCATGCGCCATACAGGGTGAAATTCTTATATGGCGGTTGTCTGGGGATGGGGGCATTTTGTAATACTCCATGCCAGTTCTGGAGATCGGCTGGAGAAAATCCGTGGTCATGATGCCGTAGGCAACCCAGACAATAACGCCCAGAAGGCCGATGCGCGAGCCGAAGACCAGCCACGCAATAAGCGCCGGGAAGGCGAACATGAGGCAGCATGCCCAGAGGGCAGGGAAGTCATGAACGCCATCGTGTCCGATCCGGACCAGAAGATGGTAGCGATGATGACCCACAGGCACAGGGAGACGCAACCCAAAGCTTTCCCGAGGCTGGTTGACTCCGGATAGCGCGGGCTGTTCCGCCAAGTGTTTGCGTCTTCTGAGCCGGTGCACCTTGATGATGGGTTAAAAGCCCATGCCGGGAGGCAGGTCCAGCCCTCCGGTCAGTTTCTTCATTTCCGTAGCGGCAGTTTCCTTGCCTTTGACGATGGCGTCATTAATGGTTTTCAACACAAGCTCCTGAAGGAATTCGCGTCTGAGGGATCAATAATGGAGGATCAATGAACAGCTCCGTAATGTTGCCGTCACAGGTGGCGGTGACTTTTGACCTTGTCGCCCGCACCTTCTGCGGTGACCGTCTGGGAGGCCAGTTTTTCCTGGGCGGCGGCAAGTCCGGACTGCATTTGCTGGACCTGCTTCATCATCTTCATAATATTCATGGCGTATATGGATAGAGGTGTTCTTGTTTATTGGGAAATGATGCGGGCACGGAATATTTCCATGGCGGCGTCAATCAGGGGATCCGTATAATAGAGTCTTCTGCGTCGCTCTCCTGAGAGGACGCCTCTTGAACGGGAGCAGCGGACTTTCTTTGCGGTTCCTGGGATTTGGGCGCGGGCGCCGGGTTTGACGGGGGGAGGAGCAGGCAGCGGTTCCAGTTGTTCCTGAACAGGTTCGGGAACGGAAGCGTCTGCACGGACGGAGAGGGCCACCGGAGCACCTGAACGACGGGACAGATCCGCTTCCAGCGCGGCCCGGAGAGGTCCGGATGCCAGGCTGTCCATGCCCTGGCGGTCAGAGGGATGGAAGGCCACCGTGACGAATGTTCCGTCATGGCCGGAGAAGACGCTTCCGGCCAGGAAATCCGCCTGGAGGGGGAAATTGACGGCCGCTTGTTCCAGCGCGGCTTTCCAGTCCTCTTCCGTAATGGTTTTGGTAGCGGGGCGCGGCTGTTCTTCCCGTTTTTCTTCTTGGTTTGCGGAAACAGGACGGGCAGGGGCGCTTTCCATGCCGAAGAGGTTATCGAAGAAACTGCTGGTGCGCTTTTCCGGCGGGAGCCCTTCTTCCGGGTCCATGAAGGTCGGTTCCGTGGTGTCCGGGGGAGCTACGGGAGCGTCTGAAAGAGCGGACGTAATCCGCGGCATTTCTTCTGGTTGTATTTGCTCTGGCTGAGGTGCGGGGGCGGGAGGCGTTTCCGTTTCCAGGAATGGCGGCTCTTCATCTGGGATGGAGGGAAGGGGCTCTTCCTCTGCCGCAGTTGCGGAAACTTCCGGTTCTGGTTCCGGAGAGGGCAATACAGGGGAGGCGGAAGGTTTTCTTCCGCGGAGCCGGCGTTCCGTATTCCGCTTCACGTTCCTGGACGATGGCTGTTGTGTCCTTGCTGGATGCGGAGAATTGCGGAACCGGATCCATAAGGTCCTTGCTCTCATTGATGTCGGGGGCCGCAGGTACGGGAGACGGAGTATCAGCAGGGGGCCGGCTGAATGGGCTGGCCGAATACCTGCGGAACGGAAGAGACGGATACTGGAGCAACCGTATTTGTGGAGGCGGGTAGCGGAGCACCTTCCAGCGCCATGATAATATCGCTGATGCTTGCTTCCGCCAGGGCGTGAACGGCTTTGATCAGGCCCATTTCCAGATGCAGTCTTTTTATTGGTGGACCAGCGCATTTTGTCTTCCGTCTCCGCCAGAACTTCCACCAGGCGCAGTATCTTGTCCGTCTGGGTGCGCTTGACGAGTTCGGTAAGTTCCTCCTTGGACGCCTCCGGCAGGGAATCGAAATTTGCTTCCGGGTCCACCTTGGCGACGAGGATTTCCCGAACGGCGGAAATAATTTCGGAAAGGAACTGTCCCATGTCCCTTCCCGCTTCCGCCTGTTCATGGAGAAGGTGGAGAAGGCTGGGCAGTTCCTTCTTGAGAATCAGCGCCAGCGCCTGGGCTACGGTTTCCCGTGAGGTGATGCCGAAAATGTGAAGGACCTGTTGTTCTTCAATATGGTCGCCGCAGAAGGAAACCAGCTGGTCCAGCATGGACTGGGCATCCCGCATCCCGCCGTCCGCCACTTTCGCCACGGCGAACGCCGCCTCACTGCTCAGGGAGACTCCCTCGGCGGAGGCGATGTGCAGCAGATGGTTGGCAATGATTTCAGAAGGGATGGGACGCAGGTCGAAACGCTGGCAGCGGGAAAGAATGGTCGGCAGGATTTTGTGCGGTTCCGTGGTTGCGAAGATGTTTGACGTGCTGGGGCGGCTCTTCCAGCGTTTTCAGAAGTGCGTTGAAGGATTCCTTCGTAAGCATGTGCACCTCGTCTATATAAACAATGCGGAAGTTGCCTCTGCTGGGGGCAAAGCGCACATTGTCCCTCAAATCCCGGATGTGGTCGATACCTCGGTTGGAAGCGCCGTCGATTTCCAAAACATCCAGGCTGCGGCCTTCCGCAATCTCCTCGCAAATATCTTCGTGCGGGTCGAAGTCCACCTTCGGGCCGCCGGTACAATTTAGGGCTTTTGCGAAAATTCTGGCAGTGGATGTTTTTCCTGTGCCGCGGGGGCCTACGAAAAGATACGCATGTGCGAGGCGATTGTGTTCAATGGCATTTTTCAGCGTCTGGACGACGTGATCCTGTCCAAGGACGTCATTGAATGTCAGAGGACGATATTTTCTGGCAAAGACCTGGTAACTCACGGTTCAGGAAGACTAAAAGATGCGGCTCTATTTGAAAAGAAAATAGAGTGTAATTGTTTTAAGGCGCTGACAGGATTACGCTTTTGACCTCTTCTTACGTAAGCGCCCTGAAAAAATATCAAAGAAAACGATGAGGATGTCATTTTGATGTTGAAATCTGAAAATGTTCGTGCCAATCTCACAAAAAGTAACAGGAACCTTCTCATCTCTATTATTTCCTATGTGGGTTAAAATATCAATCGCAGCATTGGTCTTCGCTCTTCTCGGTGGAGCCATGTATTATCTTGATAACGAGGAAGCTCTCACCAAGGAGCGCAAGGAATGCGGCTCTCGTTATAAAAATTTGAACGCTCTACGGGAGGAATTTACGAGTGAAAAGACCAAATACGTGGAGTTCCTCGTCAAAATGAAGGCCTTACGGCCGACATCAATGCCCTGACCAAGCAGAAGGATGAACTGGAAGCCGCGAACCAGGAACTGGCCTCCGCCAATGAAGCCAAGAAATCGAGCTGCAAACCCAGCAGACCGCTCTGGCAGAACTCCAGTCCAAGAGCAAGGACATGGAAAGCATCCAGGCTATTGCCGACAGGATCAAAGGACTTGAAGAAGAATCCAAGCAGCTGCAGGTTGTCAAGCAGGGTGAGCAATCCAAGCATGATGCCATTGTTGCGGAAACGGAACAGCTTGTTGTCAACAACAATGCGTTGCGCCAGCTCAAGGCCGACCAGGACGCCCACCTTTCCCCTCCCAATTTGAAGACCAGGGTTTCCCAGGTGATTGATGATTTCAATGTAGTCGTGATTGAAGGCGGCGCTTCCGACCTGGGCGTGGTGCCCGGTTCCAAGCTGGCCGTGATGAGAGACGGCAACAAGATTGCCGAACTTGACGTGAATGCCGTTGAATCCCGTGTTTCCACAGCAACCGTTCTTCCCAGCACCGTTGCCGCTGGTGAACGTGTTGAGGCCGGAGACGTCGTCGTATCCGTCCGTCCGTAATTTTCCCGGTTCAAAACTCATCATACACTCTCATCTATATACATAATGAAAACTGTCTTAGTAGTTTTATTGATTCTTGCCGCAGGAGCAGGTGCCTGGTTCTCCGGTCTCAGCGGTGTTTTCGGCATCAATGGCCAATATCAGGACTTCAAGGAAATGATTGCCTACCGCAAGGTCTTGGACAAGGAAATCCGGGATTGGACGGGATTGCGCAATGACATGATCAAGAACCGCGGCCGTGCTGCGGAAGAAAACCTGAGTCTGATTTCCAACAAGGCTTCCGTGACCCAGCAGCGCGATGAACAGCTTTCCAAGTCCTCGGAATTGAAAGAGGAGGAAGTCAAGCTGAATGCCGATCTGTCCAAGATCAACCAGCAGGTACAGGAACTCAAGGCTCAGTTGAGTGAATTCGGCGTTTCCAGCGTTGAAGAAATCCAGGCCAGGATGGAAGCCACGGAAAACGCCAACAAGAAGCTTCAGGAAGAAATCGACCAAATCAAGGGAGCGACGGAAGTTGCCGCCAAAAAGCGCACGGAGCAGGCTACCGAACTGGCCAATCGCCAGAAGGAACAGGCCGAATACCGCGCCGCGCTTGCCAAAGAACAGCGGGGGAATACCCTGTGCTGTCCGTGGATCCCCAGTGGGGCTTTGTGGTCATTGGCGCCGGGCAGGGTAGCAACATTGACCAGAATACAGTTCTGCTTGTCACCCGTGACGGTCGCAGTATCGGCAAGCTGAAAGTGACCTCCCTGGAAAAGAATCAGACAGTGGCCGACATCGTCAAGGACAGCGTTCCTGCCGGCATGAGCATCCAGCCCGGCGACATGGTACAGCTTCTGCGTCCGGTCCAATCCGCCAGATAAGGTTCTGTCACGCATTTTCTTGAACCCCTCTGTGCTTCCGGCATAGTGGGGTTCAACTTTTACACGGAATGATGAAACAATTCACAGGAAACCTACTGCTTGCGTTTTTTTCCCTTTTGCTTGTCTCTTCCTGTTCCTGGCTGATGGAGCCCAAGGAACATGAGCGCGTGCCCCAGCCGCCGCCTGGTCCTGAAAAGAGCGCTCTTCCTCATAACAAATCCCAGAGGTTTGAGGCGGAAGCTACGCTTGGGCCTTTGGCCACTCCCAGACGCTAAAAGCGTTTGAATTAAGGGACGGCAGTGATTCTGTGCTTTACACCTTCCTGCAAACCCTATACAAAAAGCTTCGATTTCCAAGCGGAGAGATGGCTGAGCTGGTCTAAGGCACTCGACTCGAAATCGAACGTGGGACGCAAATCTCACCGTGGGTTCGAATCCCACTCTCTCCGCCAGTTTTCATCAATTGAGCCCGTCTTCATAGACGGGCTTTTTTCATGTTGAAAAGTCCGGAGGGAACAAGGCGTATTCGCTCAGACCGGTTTTTTCATACCGTAGCTGTTGTAGCTGTAATAATTTCTCTGTACCGTTGCCGTCGGCTTTCCGATGATGATATGGTCCAGAAAACGGACCCCCAGCAGTTTGGCGGATTCCCGGATGCGTCCGGTCAGGGTATCGTCCGCTTGGCTGGGGGCCGGGTTGCCGCTGGGATGGTTGTGCGCCAGAATAAATCCGTAAGCATTATGAATGATGGCCGGGCGCAGGATGTCGCGCGGGTGGGCGATGGATTCATTCAGGGTCCCCGTGGAAATTTCCACGGGCTTGATGAGGCGGCACTGGGCGTCCAGAAGAAGGACGAGCACTGTCTCCTTGTCTTTCCAGCGCATGGCCGTGGTCAGGTAGTCGTAAATGTCCTCCGGCGTGTTGAGGGGACGTCTTGCCAGAGTCTCTCGCAGGGCTCTGGCCCCCAGTTCAAAGGCGGCGCATAGGGTGGAAGCTTTCGCCATTCCTATCCCCTTGCAGATTTCCGTTATTTCCGTAGCTTCCATATGAGCCAGAGCATCCAGGGAGCCTGCCGCCTGGATCAGGTCGGAAGACATGTCCAGCACGTTTTTTCCCTTGATGCCCATCCTGAGGAAGATGGCAAGAAGTTCCGCGTTGCTGAGGCTGTGCCTGCCCTGGCGGATGAGTTTTTCACGGGGCAGGGATTGTGAGGGAAGATCCTGAAGTTTGCGGGAGATCATTAGTAGCAGAGGCGTGCGGTGGAAAGAAGTGCGGCAGGCAGATGGCGGAGGGTGTCTCCGGCGGTCAGGCTTTGCTGGGTGGCCGCTCCGCTGGAGATGGCCAGTTCCGAAGCCCTGCCGCACAGATAGGTTCCCAGCACAGCGGACACCAGGAGGGATTCTCCCTGCGCGATGAATCCTCCGCAGACTCCGGCGAGCACGTCGCCCTGTCCCGCCGTCGCCATGGCCGGGCCTCCCGTAATGTTGTAGAATAAAGGCTTGCCCCTTTGCGTAACAATGCTGCGGGCTCCCTTGTAGATGAGAGCCGCCTCATGCTCCGCGAGGAAGCAGTCCGCAATGTCTGCCCGGATGGCGCAGTCGTCCGCTTCCGGCAGCAATCGGCGGATTTCTCCGTGATGGGGAGTCGCCAGAATGTGTTTTCCCAGTTTCCACTGCATGGCGGCGGCCAGATTGAGGCCGTCGGCATCCAGCAGGACGGGAGTGCCGGTTTCCAGAATGATGCGTATGGCCTCAGCGTCTTCTTCCGATACGGAGCCTATTCCTGGGCCCAGGAGAAAGGCGCTGAAGGGACGGATGGAAATGTCCGCATAACTGTCCACGGGTTTGACCATGATTTCCGGAGGCATGCACGCCGCCGCCACGGGATAGGCGGTACGGTGGACATGCAGCGTGACCAGGCCCGCTCCGGCCCGCAGGGCGGCTTCACAGCAGAGCCGGGCGGCTCCCAGCATGCCTTCCGAGCCGGCAATGACGCCCAGGTGGCCGCGCTTGTTCTTGTAGTCCGTATAAGGCCGTGCGGAGAGAAATTTGGTGAGCCGGGAAGAGGTGATAATTTCCGTGGCGGGAAGGGCCTGTACATGGAGTCCGGGGAGCTCAATGCATACCAGGCGTCCCACATGCAGCGTGGCGTCGTCATCCAGAAGGCCCTGTTTAACGGCTCCTATGCACATGGTGAAGTCCGCTTCCACGGCATGTTCCTGGGGCATGCCCGTATCCGCGTCTATCCCGGTGGGGATGTCCACCGCCACGGTGCGGACGGCTCCGCAACGGTCGCGCAGATAGTTCATTTCCGCGCAAAGACCCGCTATTTCCTTGTTCAGCAGGCCGGAGGTTCCAATGCCCAGCAGGCCGTCCAGAAGGACCATCGGCCTTCCCGTAACGGGAAGGGGCGCTTCCTGGTATTCCAGCAGGGGAGGCGATATTTCCGCAAATTGTCTGAGGGGGAGTTCCCTCCATTCGGAACGCGGGTAGGCGGCGCGGAATCCCGTATCCCATCCGTGCCGCTGGAGAATGTTGAGAACGGTGATGGCGTCCCCCGCATTATTGCCCTTGCCCAGATAGGCCACGCAGAGGCCGGGAACGGGAAAGAACTGCATGATGGCTTCCGCGATGCCGGCGGACGCCTGCTGCATGAGGGTTCTGGCCGGCGTTCCGCTGACGATGAGCTCTCGTTCTGCGATCCGCATGTTTTCCGTGGAGCAAATTTTCATGGCGCGTTAGTGGAATCAGCCTGCACTATACGCAAAAAAACCTTCTCGTGCAAGTCGGAGAAGGTTTTTTACGAAAGGAGTCAATCCGGAAAACGGCTAACCGATGCGGAATGTGATGCGCGCCTTGGTCATGTCGTAAAGGGGACATTTCCATGCGGACCTTGTCGCCAACCACGATTTTGATGAAACGCTTGCGCATCTTACCGGAAATGTGGGCCAGAACTTCATGGCCGTTGGGCAGGCGCACCTTGAACATGGTGCCTGCAAGGACGGCGCAAATAGTGCCTTCCACTTCCACCTGGCTTTCGGAGCTTTCTTCCTTGGGAGCGGATTTGCTGAAATGCTTTCTGCCCCTGGTCTGCCGTCCTGCACCTGTGCCGCCTTGCGGGCGTGGCCGTCCGGGTCCTCCCGGACCTCCGCCCGTTCTCGGGCCTGCTGTTCCGCCGGTTTGTCCTGCCGGGCGCGGCTGGCCGGGTCTGGCCGGGCCTGCGGGTCTGCTGCCGTTGCCGGCCGGTCTTGCACTGCTTCCGCCTGCCGGGCGTGCGCCGGGGCGGGAATTCTGTCCGCCGGAGGGGCGGCTGCTGGGTCTTGGATTCGGGCTGATATGATTCTCCTTGTTAGGTTAGCAAACGCGCGGGTACGAATTTTTGCGCAGGCGCATGATAGGCGATATTTGCGTGAGAGCAAGCCCTGAGTGTGGAAACGTCACAATTAAGCAACAATTCCGCAGACAGAAGGGAAAAAAGGGGCTAAAAGCGGTGTAAAAGAGAAAAAGTATTTGACATTTACGTGAATAATCATTAGGAATGCGCCCCCGAATTGGAAGATTACGGCAGGATGCCGAAAAACGAGAACGAAGAATTGAACCATGAAGACCTTCTCAGCCAAACCGCAAGAAGTAGAGCGCAAATGGTATGTTATAGACGCTGCCGACAAGGTGCTCGGCCGTGTTGCCGTTGAAGCGGCCAACATTTTGCGTGGCAAGAACAAGACGATTTTCACCCCGCACGTTGATTGTGGCGACTTTGTCATCATCGTGAACGCGGACAAGGTGGTGCTGACCGGCAACAAGGAAAATGCCAAAATTTACACCCGTTTCTCCGGCTACGTCGGCGGCAAGCAGGTGGAAACGCCCCGGAAAATCCGCGCCCGTCGTCCCGAACTTCTTCTGGAGCTGGCTGTAAAGGGCATGGTTCCCCATACCCGCCTGGGCCGTCAGCAGATGACCAAGCTGAAGGTTTACGCCGGCGCCAGCCACCCGCACGAAGCACAGCAGCCTACCGCCGTTACCCTCTAACCGATTTTCCCAGACATGAGTCAGACAACCCCATACAACGCCACCGGCCGTCGCAAGACCGCCATTGCACACGCTTGGCTTACTGAAGGTTCCGGCCGCATCACGATCAATCGCCGCGGTTTTGAAGAATACCTTCCCACCATTCAGTTGCAGAACGCCGTTCTCCAACCTTTCCAGGTCACCAACACCATGAACAAATTTGACGTGAATGTCGTCACCAAGGGCGGTGGCATTCATGGCCAGGTCGGCGCCATCCGCATGGCGATCGCCCGCGCTCTGGTGATGGTTGATGAAGCTTCCCGCGCCCAGCTGCGTGAATTCGGTCTTTTGACCCGTGATTCCCGCATGAAGGAACGCAAGAAGGCTGGCCGTCCCGGCGCCCGCAAGCGTTACCAGTTCTCCAAGCGCTAAGCCTGGGCTGGTTGCGAAGGAACTGGCATTTACCATTTCTTTCTCGGAAAAAGAGCTGTTTCACTTTTCGGTGGAACAGCTCTTTTACGTTGCCAATATCCAGTTTGCGTCCTGGCAACCCGGCCATGGAAACACTGTTTTCGATGTATTGCGGGCTTTCAATATGCGGGAGCCTGCCACTCCTTCATTGGGACTCCAGGGGGCCTGATTGTACTGTCCTTCAGGTGCCGTCGTTAAGTTTGTTTTTCCTTTTGATTGTTCAAAAAACCGGTTGCAACTGCGCCGGGTATTTTTTTGTATGCGGCGGCATTGCCATTCCCAGTCTCTGCCGCTGCTCCGGAGAAGTTCTTCTCCATGGTGTGGAAAAGAAATCCGTTTCCGGCTAATCCTGTTCCGGAAAGAGGAAGAGGCACAAGAGAATTACCGGTGGTACGGCGTCCCCGCCAGAATGGTATGGCAGCGGTAAAGCTGTTCCAGCAGGACGACGAGCGCCAGTTCATGCTGCAAGGTAAATTTGCTCAGGGCCAGGACATGGTTGCACCGGGAGCGCAGTTCTTCCGTGTGGCCGTCCGATGCCCCGATGAGAAAAGCGATGCGGCGCACGGAGCGCATTTGCCAGTTCCGCGCCAGTGTAACCAATTTGTCCGTGGTCCAGAGCTCGCCCCTCTCGTCCATGGCGATGCGCAAACAGCCTTCGCTGGCTGTCAGCAACCGTTCGGAAACGTCTCTGGAGTTGCCGTCCTTGACGAGTTTCAGTTCCGCTTTGCCGAACGGCTTGAGACGGCTGAGGTAAAGTTCCACGCCTTCCCGGGCATAGTTCAGGGCAGGCTTTCCTGCGGCCAATATGAGAAATTGCATGTGGGGTCAGGATTTGGATGGAGTGTTGAGATAGTCCAGCAGCGTACGGGCCCAGGTTTCCGAAATGCCGCGAATGGTGGCGATGGAGGCCGGGTCCGCCTTTTTGATGGCAGCTACGGATTTGAATTTTTCCAGCAGCAGCCGTTTTTTCGCCGCGCTCATGCCGGGGGCGTCGTCCAGGGCGCTTTCCTTCATGCGTTTCCGGTATAACAGTTCGTTGTATCCGTTGGCGAAGCGGTGGGCTTCGTCCCGTATGCGCTGCATGAGCTTGAGGGCTCCCGTGCTGTGGGGCAGGCGGAGCGGTTCCGGCTGGTGCGGGAAGAAGATTTCCTCCCTTTGTTTGGCGAGGCCCACGATGGGCATGTCTCCCAGGCCGATGGCCTCCAGGTCCGCCAGGGCGGAGGAAAGCTGTCCCTTGCCGCCGTCCACCACGACGAGGTCCGGAACCTTGATGGGGGCCTTCCCCTCCGCACTGAGTTTCTTGAGCCACTGGTACAGCGTCATGTCCGGCGGCCGGGAGGCCACGGCGTCGCTTTCCATCAGGATGCGGGAATAGCGGCGCCTGATGACTTCCGACATGGAGGCGAAGTCGTTCTGGCCGTCCACCGTGCGGATGCGGTAGCGGCGGTAGGCCTTGTTGTCCGGTTTGCCGTTGGTGAAGCGCACCATGGAGGCCACAATATGGTTGGAAGAAACGTTGGAGATGTCAAAACATTCCATGATGGAGGGCGGTTCGTCCAGTCCCAGCGCCTCGCCCAGTTCCTTCATGTCTTCCTCCGGGTGTACGGTGCCGGGCAGGTTGGGGGTCCCTTTCTGGAACCGGCGCGCCGGTTCCAGCGTTTTGATCAGGTTGTCCCTGATGTCCCTTAGGTATGCGGCGCGTTCAAAGTCCAGACTGTCGGCGGCCTGCATCATTTCTTCGGTCAGCGCGTCCAGCGCGTTCTTTTTCCCCACTCCTTCCAGCAAACGCACGGCCTGGTCAAAATTCCTGTTGTAGTTTTCCACGGAGATGCGGCCTACGCACGGCGCGGAACAGTTGCGGATGACGTCCGCATGGCAGTGCTTGAAGTCGTTCAGGCCGGGATTTTTCACCTTGCAGGTGCGGAGCCGGAAATGCCTGTTGAGCCATTCCTGGGTGGCGTACAGGGCCTGGGAATGGACAAAGGGGCCGAAGTAGCGCGCGCCGTCCTCCTTGCGCACCCGGGAGAGCTGGAAGCGTGGCAGGCGTTCCCCCTTGGGAATTTTCAGGAGGGGATAACGCTTGTCGTCCTTGAGCTGGATGTTGTAATGGGGCCGGTACTGCTTGATGAGCTTGCTCTCCAGCAGGAAGGCCTCATGGTCGTTGCGGGTTTCAAAATAGTCAAAGGAGGCGATGGCGTTGATGAGCGCGCGGGTCTTGTGATTGGCCAGCGTGGCCCCGGTAGGGGAAAAATAGCTTGCCAGGCGGCGGTGAAGGTCCTTCGCCTTTCCTACGTAAATGGTATTGCCCTGGGCGTCCTTCATGATATAGACTCCCGGTTTGTGGGGAGTCTGCCTCCAGAGCTCCTTCAATGTTGGTGTTTCATGATCTGCCACGCAGCCATTATGCCATAGGCGGCAAGAAAGGGAACTGCGGAAACGTACTGCATTACGGGCAGTTGACTTGCCTAGGAAGGCTTCTTCTGTATAATCACTATGTCTTTTGTATGAATCCTGTATCATTTTCCACCCTGGCCAACGCCATGGACTTTGTCGTGGGCGATAGAAATTACCCTCTTTCCGAGCTGTTCATGAAAGGGGGCTTCATCATGTGGCCGCTTCTTCTGCTGTCCATAGGGGGCGTAGTCGTGCTGGTCATGTGCTGTTTTTCCACCCGTGCCGCCGCCGTGCTTCCCCCCAAGCTGGTGGAACAGGCGGAATCCTTTATCCGCAAGAGGGATTACACGGGACTTGCCATCCTCTGCAAAAACGGGGATTCCTGCTACGCCCGCGTGATGCTGACGGTAGCCAACTTCATGCAGCGCAACCCTTCCGCCCAATTTGAGGAAGTGAGGGAAATCGCCGCCGCGGAAGGCGGACGCCAGGCCGGCTTCATGAGCCGCCAGATTTCCTGGCTGTCGGACATCGGCGCACTGGCGCCCATGCTGGGTCTGCTGGGTACGGTCGTGGGGATGATGAAAACCTTTTTCGAGATCGCCAACGGGGACTTCTCCGGCGGCAAGCAGCGCATCGACATGGCCGGAGGCGTGGCGGAAGCCCTGATTACTACGGCCGGAGGCCTCTTGCTGGGGATTCCCGCCATTCTGGCGTATGTGTATTTCCGCAGCCAGGTGCACAAGCGCGTGGGAGACCTGGAGGCCGCCGTGACGCACAGCGTTTCCGTAGTGGCCACCCAGCTCCACAAGCCCCGTTCCGGTCCTGCCGGAGCCTTTCATGAGGAAGAGCTTCCCCGGGTCCCCGTGGATCCTACCTCCCTGCGCGACGTACGCGGACTCTAACCGACATCCGAGCCAGCAACACCGGAAGACCATATGAAGTTTCGTTACAAGATGCCCAATCCCATCGGGTTCCAGCTAGCGCCCATGCTGGATATCGTGTTTCTGCTGCTGGTGTTCTTCGTCGTGACGCAGACTTTTGAGGACGACGAACCGGACCTTTCCATCACCCTTCCGTCTGCGGAGACACCCAAACCCGGGGAAAACGCCTCCAATGAGATTATCGTGAACATCCGCAAGGACGGCACGGTGATGATCAACCGCCAGCCGTACACGATGCCGGAACTGGAGGAGAAGCTGCTTTCCGTCGCGCGCCTGGACAAAACCATGCTCGTCCGCATCCGTGTGGATGAAAAGGCGGAATCCGGCACGGTCGTGCACGTGATGGACGCCTGCCTGAAAGCCGGGCTCAACAATGTATCTTTCTCCACGAGGCCTCCGGCTCCGTCTTCCGTCAACGTTTCCACCCCTCAATCTTCATGAAAGCCCTTTTTCCCATCAGCGTCGGACTGGCGGTCCTGGCAGTATGCGCCGCCGCCCAGGGAGCATATCCCGGACGCCGCCCCGGTGGACGACGGTCCGCTGGTAGCCAATCCGGAACAGGACAGCCTGGATATGGCGGACATGCTGTACAAGCAGTCCCAGGAGCCTCAGACGAAGGCGAACCCGCAGGAATATGCGCGACTGCTTGATCTGAGCCTGCGCAAGTACCTTGAATTTTCCCCAGCGTTTCCCCGTTCCACACAGGCTCCTCTGGCGGAATACCGTGCGGCCATGTGCCTGGCGGAACTCGGAAGGAAAGAGGATGCCCATGCGCTGTTCCAGAGGCTGACGCAGACGGGAACCCCGGCCCTGGTTGCCGCCTCCGCCTACCGTCTGGCCACGGATGCCTCCGCCGCCGGAGAGACGGACAAGGCCATCCAGTATTACCAGCTTGTTATCCGCAGTGCGGAGCAGAATGACTTGAAGGTGGATGCCCAGTACCGCCTGGGGCGCCTGTTCCTCGCCAGCGGCAATCCGGAAGCCGCCGCCAACATGTTCTGCGCGGTGATCGGCAATCCCCAGGCGGATAAAAGATTCGTCCTGGTGGCCCGGATGGGGTATGCCGCCCTGTGTGCCGATTCCAGCCGGCTGGGAGAGGCGTACACCGAGTACCGCAAGGTGCTGGACACGCCCGGTGTGGATGCCAGAAACCGCGGCATCGCCATTCTGCAGGCGGCAACGCTGGCCACCAAGCTGAAGAAGAACGCGGAGGCGCACAGCCTTTATGAACAAATACTGAAGGATGAAACCCTGAAGGAAATGGCGCCAGAGGCCCGCATGGGCCTGCTTCTGGGGCTGTACCACATGGGCAAGTACAAGGAGGTCATGGCCCAGTACGAGCAGCAGAAGGACATGAAGATGCCGACCAAGGAAGGCCAGGCGCGCCTGCTGATGCTGATGGGCCAGACCGCCTACAAGCTGAAGGAGTACCAGAAGGGGGCGGATTTCTTCCTGGAGGCGGAAAAAGCCGTCCCTTACACGCAGGAAGCCATGCAGGCTTCCTTCTACCGTCTTCTGTGCTACAAGGAGCTCAAGCAGAAGGACCTGCCCCAGCGTGCCCAGAGTTTCCTGAATCATTATGCCAAGGCGTTCCCCACCAGCGAGCTCCACGACATGGTGCGTCTGATGGCGGCGGAAAGCCTGTTCAGCTCCAGCCCCGCGGATGCGGCCAAATTTTACGGGAGCATCAATTTTGACAAGCTTCCGGCCAAGATGCGCCCGGATATTCTGTACAAGAGCGCCTGGGCCGTTGCCCAGGCGGGCGACCGGGAAACGGCCGCCAAGCTGCTGACCACCTTCATTGACGGGTATCCCCGCGATCCCCGCATCTGCGAAGCCCTGACCCTGCGGGGGGACATGTACGCCAAAACCAAAAAGGAAACGGAGGCCCTGCAGGATTTTGACCGGGTGATTGCGCGCTGGCCGAAGGAGGAATCCGCGGCCGCCGCCTGGCAGCGGGCCGCGCAGATTTACGCCGGCCGCCAGGATTTGGCGAACATGGCGAAGTACTACGAAGGGCTGATCAAGAATTTCCCGAAGACCTCTCCCGCCGCCCTGGCGGAAGCCCATTTCCTGCTGGGCCGTGCGGCGTTTGACCAGGGGGATTTCCAATCCTCCATCAGCCACATGTCGGAGGCCAAGACACTGGACCCCCAGAAATATGGGGAACAGGTCAACGTCCTCACCGTTCTTTCCTACCACAAGCTCCAGGACGTAAACAAATTGAAGGAGGCCCTGGAAACCCTCCAGAAGGAGAACCCGGCGGCCGTGTCCCGCGTGCCGGACGTGATTCCCGCATGGCTGGGCCTTCAGGCTTACGGAATGAAGGATTTGGAGACGGCGGACAAGTACATGACCTGGGCCACCCAGAACGACCAGCTCCAGAACGTGAAGAAAGTAATCTGGCGCAATCTGGCGAAAGTGCGCCTGGCCTTGAAAAAGTATGACCGCGCCCTCGTGGCTTCCAACAACTTCCTGAAGGTGGAGGACCAGCCCTACCGCCGTGCGGACGGCATGCTGGACAAGGCCTCCATCCTGCTGGGCCTGGGCAAGTATGCGGAAGCCCGGAAAACGGCGGAAGAAGCGCTTGCCCTGGGGGTGGAAGGCCCCCTGATGGCCTCCCTGAAAATCGTGCTGGGGGACATCTCCTATGCGGAAAAGAAATTTGATGAGGCGGCCAAGCATTACGGCGTTACGGCGGAGTTGTTCGTCAACGACGCGGAGCTGAAACCCAAGGCCCTGTTCAAGGCGGCGGAAGCTCTGGACAAGGCCGGCCGCAAGTCGGAGGCTTCCCAGTACCGCGCCCGCCTGCAGAAGGAATTCCCGGACTGGAAGCAGGAAGGGGAGTCACTGCCGCCGGATGCCCGCTAGACGTCTGGAACGATTGGAAACGGAATGGAGAACAGGCGGAAAAGATGGTATGATCTGTTCGGATTGCTGCCCCGCAATCTGGGGCGCGTCCTGCTGTGGCTGAGCATCATCCCTATCTCGTTCATCGTCATCCTGATCATTTACGCGTGGCGGGCGGACCAGTATAATCTGGACGAAGTTCTGGCTCCCCTGGAAAACTGCGCCGCCTATGACCGGAACGGCCAGTGGATAGGCACCCTGACGGACCACGACCGCGTTTACGTAGCGCGCCATGAATTGCCGGATAATCTGGTGAACGCCTTCATCGCACGGGAGGACGAAGCCTTTTTCGACCACGGCGGCATTGTTTACACATCCATCATCCGCTCCATCTGCCGGAACCTGACCACCCTCTCCTATGCCCAAGGGGCTTCCACCATCACCATGCAGCTTGCACGGAACTGTTATGAACTGGGGGGAAAGACGCTGGACCGGAAGATCCTGGAAATGGCCGTAGCCCGCCGCATAGAGGGAAAATACTCCAAGGATGAAATATTGACGGCCTACTTGAACCGGATTTACTTCGGTCAGCAATGCTACGGCATCGCCCAGGCCGCGGATCTGTATTTCGGCAAAAAAGTGGGAGACCTGACTTTGGCGGAATGCGCCACGCTGGCCGGGCTGGTGCGCGGCCCTTCCATATACAACCCCGTTTCCAGCCCGGAGGCCGCCGTCAAGGTGCGCAATGCCACGCTGGAACGCATGCTTGAATGCGAATTTATCACCCAAGAGCAAATGTGGAAGGCATCCTCAGAACCGATGACCGTGGCGGGAGAAAAGGAGGCCAGCCCCGCGTCCTATCCCATTCTGGTGATTTCCCGTGAATTGGGCAGTCTTGCCTGCTGTGACCAGCAGGAAGAGACTTCCAGCATTTTTGTGATGACTACGCTGAACCTGGATTTTCAGAGAATGGTGGAGGAGGTGAGTGAGCCGGCCCTCATTGCTTTGGAGAATTCCCCTGTATGGAGCGGCCTTCCGAAGAGGGTGGACAACCATCTGAAAGGCTGCGTCCAGGCCGCCGTGCTGTGCGTGGATTCCCGCAAGGGCGACATACTGGCCATTACGGGAGGCCGCTCCGCCCTGGACGGCGTGGACAGATGGCAGGCAAAGATAATGCCCGGTGAATTGTTCACTCCTGTCGTCAACCTGTGCGCCGTGGACCAGCGCCGGACCGTCATCCGCAGCAACCCGGAAGTGACGGGGCGGGGCGTGGGATTCAACACTGTCATTGAGACGGCGGGAAAAGCCGGGTACAAGGGGGATTTGCCGCGTTCCCCGGATCTGTATGCCGGGAAGTTTCGCACGTCCCTGGCGGATGCCGTCAACGCGCTGTACATGATCGGCAACGGCGGACTCAACGTGCAGCTTTCCGCAGTTCGCCAGGTGGGAACAACCAAAAAAAACCTAGTGATGGTGAATGCTCCTTCTTCCGAGGAAACCCACCGTGAAATCCTTCCGCGGGAATCCGTCCATCTGGTGGCGGGGCTTCCCCCCTTCCGCTATGACGAACGTACCAGAAGGACGGTCGTGAATGTGGCGTTGCCTGAATATAGCGGGCATTTCTCCTCTGTCAGAGGCCGTTATTATACCGTGTACGTCTGGGTTGGATTCGATGCTCCGGATGAAGCCGTATACAAGAAAAGGGGTGTTTCCGCCGCCCTGGCGAAAACATGTTCCACACTGGCGGAGGACGTGTACACCCGAGCGGAAGCGGCCAGAAAGGCTGCCGCCACCGAGCGCCGCGAGCAGGAAACTCCGCAGGAGCAGACCTCCCTTTAAACGATTTTTTTATTCAAACATATCATGAACCACTCGCCTGAAATGACCGTAGCCATCCGGGCGGCCAAGTCCGCCGGAGCCTTCCTGAAAAAGCATTTTTATGACCGGAAGAAGGTGGATGAAGCCAGCCAGAACGACATCAAGCTGGAACTGGACAAGCTGTCCCAGAAACTGATCACGGAGGAAATCCTCTCCGCTTTCCCTACTCACGCTGTACTGGGGGAGGAAGGTTACACCGGAGACCGGAACGGCGAAAACGAATGGATCGTGGACCCCATTGACGGCACGGTGAATTATTTCTATACCATTCCGTGGTTTTGCGTGTCCATCGCCCTCCGCCGCGGCGGGGAAGTGGTGCTGGGCGTGATTTACGATCCCATGATGGACGAATGCTGGCATGTGGAAAAAGGCGGCGTTCCGTACATGAACGGCGTACCGATGCATTGCAGCCTCCGGAAGCGCATGGCGGAGGCCGTCGTATTCGTGGGGCACGGGAAGACGGACGGTTCCAAGGAAAAGGGAATTGAACGCTTTGCTAAAATCGCCTGGCAGGTGCGCAAGGTGCGCAACAACGGTTCCGCCGCCCTCGCCCTCGCCTACATTGCCTGCGGCAGGTTTGACGCCTATGTGGAAAGCGTCATTTCCATCTGGGACATTGCCGCCGGCGTCCTGCTGGTGAAAGCCGCCGGAGGAAAAGTGATTCTGGAACCGAAGAAGGACAATCCGGAACAGTTCGCCATTGTTGCCTGGAACGGATGCATCCCGATTGTGGAAGCCCTCGGAGAATAAACCCCAGCCCTGTTGACGGATGAACACCATGATTGCACTGACCGGGCTGGGTTACGACATTCACCGTTTTGCGGAAGCCCCCCGCCCGCTGATGCTGGGCGGCGTACACATTCCCTCCGCCAGGGGACTGGACGGCCATTCCGATGCGGATGTCCTGTGCCATGCCGTTGCGGACGCCCTGCTGGGCGCCGCCGGACTGCCGGACATCGGCTTCTGGTTCCCTCCGGGCGATCCCGCCTGCAAGGACATTTCCTCCCTGGACATTGTGGCCAAGGCCGTTTCCCTGATCCGGGAACGCGGAGGCCGCGTGGTCAACGTGGATTCCTCCCTGATTGCGGAAGCACCGCGCATTTCTCCGTATCTGGAGCAGATGAAAAACGCTCTGGGTTCCGCACTGGGCATTTCAGCCGCCCGTGTAGGGGTGAAGGCCACCACGAATGAGCAGCTTGGCGCGCTGGGGCGCCGGGAAGGGATCGCCGCCTTTGCCGTGGCGTCCATCCTGATGCCGGAGGAAGAGCCGCAGCCGTAACTGTTTATGGACCGTCTTCTGGTTTTCGGCACGGGGAACGCCACCGTTACGGAATGCTACAATACCTGCTTTTCCCTGACGGACGGCAAGGAATTCCTGCTGGTGGACGCCGGCGGAGGCAACGGCATTCTGGGCATTCTGAAATATATGAAGGTTCCGGTGGAAAGGATGCATCACGCTTTTCTTTCCCACCGGCACACGGACCACATGCTGGGCATGGTATGGGTGATCCGCCTCATCGGGACCATGATGACCCAGGACCGCTATGAAGGAACGTTTACGGTTTACTGCCACCGGGAACTGGCGGCGGACCTGGAATGCCTGGTACGCATGACGCTGGACAAAGGGTTGTGCGCCTGGTCGGGGAACGCATCCTCGTGGTTCCGGTGGAAGATGGAGAGGAAGTGGACGCCGGACCGTACCGGCTGACCTGTTTTGACATTCATTCGGACAAGACGCGCCAGTTCGGCTTTTTCCACGCTGCTGAACGGGGGAGGCAGGCTTGTTTTCCTGGGGAGACGAACCGTACCGCGATGCCTGCGAGCCTTATGTCCGCGGCGCCCGCTGGCTGCTTAGCGAAGCCTTTTGCCTGCATTCTCAGGCCGACGTGTTCAAGCCCTATGAAAAATACCACAGCACGGTCAAGGATGCCTGCGAACTGGCGGAAAGAATGAACATTCCCAATCTGCTGCTTTGGCATACGGAAGACAGTAACCTTGCCTGCCGCCGTTCCTTATATTCCCGGGAAGGGCGGATGTATTATTCCGGCAACCTGGTCATTCCGGATGACGCTGATATTATCGACCTTTAATTTGGCGAAATAGAGGCGGATTAAGAATCCGCGGTCAATGACAATTTTTGGCGTTTAAGGGATTTGATCATAAGATCATGTTTGCTGAGCAAACAACACAAAAGAGCACTAGAATTTGGTGATTTTATAATATACTGCTGACTAGCGGATTGTATTATTTCATAACAATAATGTTTCCAACCGCGGATTCTTAATCCGCTAGTTTGCCATCGAGTGGATGCGGTAATGTTTTCAGCAACAAACCGCTCCCATGAACAATTACATGATATAGACGAGAGAAACCGGACTTCTTGAAAAGGAAGTCCGGTTTTTTAGAGGGTGGCGTTCCGGTACTTATACCTTTCTTTTCTCCGCGTCCCGGATCTGGTCTTTCCGTGAGGGTATGTTCCTCCGTGAACGCAAAAAAAGTGCGCCCGCATGATCGGGCGCACTGTGAAAGGGAAGGAGGAATAAAAGCGTCTGTTTATTTCTTCGGCGTCACATTGCGCATGTTGCGTCCCTTGGCTTTGCGCTGCTGCTCTTCCAGGGCCACGCGCTGCTGTTCCATCATCCGCTGGAAGAAGCCGGGCTTTTTCTTCTTCTGGGACGGAGCCAGCACGGGCATGGGCAGGCGGCGAATCAGCGCCGTCTGGCCGATGGAAATGAGGTTCTGCGTGGTCAGTACAGGGCCAGGGCGGAAGCGAAGTTGTAACAGAACAGGAAGAACATCAGAGGCATCAGATTCATGATGATGCGCTGGGAACGTTCGCCCGCCTGCGGTGTCATCCGCATTTGCACGATCATCGTGACGGCCATGATGAGCGGCAGGATGTTGATCGGGATGCCAAACAGGTGGCCGACGGTATCGGGCAGGGACAAGTCCGTCATCCACAGGCAGAAGGGCTGTCCCCGCAATTCCGCGGAATATTGAAGCACGCGGTAGAAGGCGAAGAAGATGGGAATCTGGATGAGCATGGGTACGCAACCGCTGGCCGGATTGATGCCGTATTTCTGGTACAGCTTCATCATTTCCATGTTCACCTTCTGGGGATCGTCCGGATATTTTTCCTTGAGTTTCGCCATTTCAGGCTGAACCAGGGACATGCGCTTCATCGCCAGATAGGATTTCTTGTGCAGCGGCCAGATGAGAGCGCGGACGACGATGGTCATGCAGATGATGGCTACGCCCCAGTTGCCGAACCAGCCGTGGAACAGGTTGAGCAGCCAGTTCATCGGCACGCTCAGGAAGACCAGCCAGCCGTAGGCCATGATGTCGCTGATGGCGGGGTAGGTAAGGTTCAGGTCGCGCAGGTAGGCGGTGAATTGGGGCCCGTGTAAATGTCGTAGGTGAGCGTTTTGATCTCGTTGGGCGCCATGGCCAGGTTGGGAATGCCCATGGCCAGGGTTACGCCGGGCACCAGGGTATTGTTTTCATGGGCCAGGGGGAATTCCTGGCGCGTGGCGTACACGGTGGAGCCTGCGGACTGTTCCTGCGGAATGAGGATGGTGGCGTAGTACTGGCTCATTACCCCGGCGTAGGTCAGGTCCTTCAGCGGGCCTTCCAGCACGCGGGGCTTGGCGGTGCTGAAAAAGCCGCCCGTGAAGTGGGAGGGGGCCTCCTGTTCCAGGGAGCCGTCCGCATGGTAGAAAAGGTGGGTGTAGGTATCCTTGGGTTCGCTCTTGGCGATGGGGTAGGCACTGCCTGCAAAGATGCCCAGATAGCGCAAATCCTGGACATTGGGGGCTTTGTTGAGAAGGGAGACGGTCAGGCGGATGATGTATTTGCTGCCGGGGAGCACTTTTCCGGAAGAGTCCGTGACGGGGTGGAGCGTGTAGGTCTTGGAAATGAAAAGCTGGCGCGCGGCGTCATAGCCTTCCAGGGTGACGGAGTCCGCCGTGCGCTTGACTTCCTTGTACACCGTGTTGTCGTAGGAAGGGTCCTGCGTGGCGTCCATGTTGAAGACGAGTTCTCCAATCCCCCGGTTCTGGGCCTCGTTGATGGTGATATTGTGGTCCGTAACCTTCTGGGTGTCCACAATATCGTTGTGGAGAGTGACGCCACCGATGGAGCCGCCGACGCGGTTGAAGGTGTAAGTGATGAAGGGCTTCTGCTTGCCGTCCACTTCTTCCGTGGCCACAAGGGTGATCGGGTTCTCCTTGTCTTCCGCCATGGCCTGGTTGACGGAAAGCTGTCCCGGAGTGGCGGGTTCGGCAGCTGTTGAAGTTCCCGGTGCGGCAGTGCTTGCGGGGAGACCGATTGCTGGACGGCGGCGGGGGGCGCCGTAACGGGTGTTTCCTTTTTATTGTTGCCGAGGTAAACGTTCAGGCCCAGAAGGGCGGCGCAGACGCCGACAATGATCCATGAAGTGCGATCCATAATGTGATATAGCTTGGTTGGAAAAGAGTTTTACAGGGAGAGGGAGAAAAGTGAGTTAGCGGGAAGGGCGGGGAGGCGGCACGGGATCATACCCTGAACCGCCCCAGGGGTTGCATCTTAAAATGCGCCATGTTCCAAGAATAAAACCGCGCCAGGCTCCGTGGACCTGGACGGCCCGGATGAAGTATTGGGAACAGGTGGGAGTGTAACGGCAGCCGCAGCCGGGCCCCCCCAGCGCGTGAAGAGGGGCGCTGATGAAGAGTTGGTAACCCCGAACCAGGGTGATAAGCAGCCATTTCATCATGCCGTGTCTTGTTGTCCGGAAAGCAGTTGCAGTTTTAATTTGCGGGCGGCTTTCTGCCAGTCCCGTTCCAGGTCGGAATAGCTGGCTTCCACCGCCCGCCATCTGAGCACGCACACCATGTGCACGCCCTGTTGAAAAAGGCTCTCCGTGTGCCCGGAGTATTTCCCGCACCCGGCGTCTGAGCTTGTTGCGGACGACGGCGCAGCCTATTTTTTTCGTGCAGATGATGCCGAATTTGGAAGGCTCCTCCGGATCTGCCAGCGGGGCTGCGCTTAAAACAATAAGCCGACCTGCTACGGATGGTCCTCGTTGCGTACCCGGGCAAATTGAAATGCCCTGGTCATGCTTTGTTGACGAGTAAGACGCATCTCCCGCGGGTCGGCCCGTGAAAAAAAAGAATGTTCCAAGGAGGCGTTAACCAAGTCCTGACGGCGAATTAACGGCCGTGCTGGATGGTATGGCGCTTGTACTGGATTTCGGCTCCCTTGGGAAGAAGGCGCTTGCGGCCTTTGGCGCGGCGGCGGCGGATGATATCGGCCCCGTTCTTGGTCGCCATGCGTGCACGGAATCGAACTGGCGCTTGCGGCAGCGCTTGGATGGTTGATAAGTCCTCTTGCTCATGATATTGAAAGATGCTTCTTGTGAATTACTAGATTCAGTGCCGTCCGTCTAAGCGGCCTATGCACAACCGGACGAAAAGGATAACTATTTTGGCCGTTTTGTCAATCCGTCAGGCGATTATTTGGCGCTTTTCTTGGGTGCAGCTGTGTTGTTTTTTGTTATTAATGATTGATAATAAATATATTTTATGATTTGGAAAGCGCCCCGTTTTTACAGGAAGAGCAATTCCGCATAGGTCGGAACGGGCCACAAATCTGCATCCGTCAGCCCTTCCAGGGTGTCGATGGTCTTTCTCAAGTCATTCATTCAGTCAGGATATCCTTGGTGCTTTCCTTGTCCACCGCCAGCCGCAGTGCCTCGACCTGGGCGGGCAGGAGGTCCAGCAGTTCTCCGATCCGGTTGGCGCGGTCTGTCGTGGCTTTCATCCCCGCCTTGATTCCGGAAGCCTTCATCTGCGCAATGGCGGAGGTGAGCTGCGTGAGCTGTTCCGTGACGGCCGGAATATACAGGGTTTCCACCATCAGGAGGGCCGTTTCCGCCTCAATATTGATTTCCTTATGGAAGATTTCCGACTGGATTTCATGGCGCGCGTGGAGTTCCACCGGGCTGACCACCTTGTATTTTTCAAAAAGCGCTCTGGCCTTGGGCGTTTCCAGTGCCGCCAGCGCCTCGATGGTGCCGGGCGTATTGGCCAGCTTGCGGCGTTCGGCCTCCTTGATCCAGGCTTCTCCGTAGCCGTCCCCGCTGAAGAGGATGCGCTTGTGCTTCTTGATGATGTCTTGAAGCAGCTTGTTGAGCGTCGTGTGGAATTCCTCCGGCTTGTCCTTGACGGGTTCCAGGATGGTGCAGATTTCATCCAGGCTTTCCGCGACGATGGTGTTGAGCACCGTCATTGGCCACGCGCAGGTTTGGGAAGAACCCACGGCCCGGAATTCAAACTTGTTGCCGGTGAAGGCGAAGGGGCTGGTGCGGTTCCGGTCGGAAGTGTCCAGCGGGAACATCGGCAGCGTATCTACGCCGATGCTCATGGTTTTCACCGTGCATGCCTTCTTGGTGCCGCCTTTTTCAATCTGCTCAATGATTTCGTCCAGCAGGTCCCCCAGGAAAATGGAAATGATGGCCGGAGGAGCTTCATGGGCTCCCAGGCGGTGTTCGTTGCCGGATTTGGCGACGGAGGCGCGCAGCAGGTCTGCGTGTTCGTCCACGGCCTTGATCGTGGCGCAGAGCAGGGTGAGGAAGATGGCGTTTTCCTGCGGGCTGGAGCCGGGATTGAGAAGGCTGCCGTAGCCGGGGGCGGAAAGGGACCAGTTGTTGTGCTTGCCGGAGCCGTTCATTCCCGCGAAGGGCTTTTCATGGAGCAGGCAGACCAGGTCGTGCTTATTGGCGGTTTTTCGGAGCACTTCCATGACCAGCATGTTGTGGTCCACGGCCAGGTTCTGGCTCTCGAAAATGGGCGCGATTTCAAACTGTCCGGGAGCCACCTCGTTATGGCGCGTCTTGGAGGGGATGCCGAGCTTCCACAGGGCTTCGTCCACGTCAACCATGAATTCCAGCACGCGGTCCTTGATGGAGCCGAAGTAATGGTCTTCCATCTGCTGGTGCTTGGGCGGCACATTGCCGAAGAGAGTGCGGCCGCACATCATCAGGTCCGGGCGCAGGGCATAAAGCTGCTTGTCCACCAGGAAGTATTCCTGTTCCGCGCCCAGGTTGGCGGTGACGCGGATATTTTCCGGACCGCCGAAGCAGGCCAGAAGGCGCTGGGCCTGGCGGCAGACGGCGGTCATGGAGCGCAGCAGGGGAGTCTTTTTGTCCAGTGCCTGCCCCTTGTAGGAACAGAAGGCGGTGGGGATGCACAGGGTGGCTCCATTGTCCGTGCGCTTGATGAAAGCGGGGCTGGTGGGGTCCCATGCCGTGTAGCCGCGGGCCTCAAACGTGGCGCGGAGACCGCCGGAGGGGAAGCTGGAGGCGTCCGGTTCCCCCTGGACCAGGCTTTTGCCGGAGAATTTGAGTTCCAGGTTGCCTTCCGGGTCCACTTCCACAAAGGAATCGTGCTTTTCAGCCGTACTGCCGTTGAGGGGCTGGAACCAGTGCGTGTAATGGCTGGCGCCCTTTTCCAGGGCCCAGGTCATCATGGCCTGGGCCACTTCATTGGCAATATCCGGGTCCAGCTTTTCATCCTTGCGGATTGTCGCCAGCAATTTCTTGTAAACGGGGCGGGGTAGGTAGCCGCGCATGGTCTCCATGTTGAAGACGTCCTGGCCGTAGATTTCCGCAATAAAGGTTGCGGCGTTGCCAACATCGGAAGGTGTGTTTGTGTGCATCTTGGTAGGGAACGCGCCAAAAGGCTCGAAATCTACCAAACCTTAAAAGAGCGTTTTTTGCAAGCCGAATCCTGCCAGTCCGTTATTTTCACCGGGAATGCCTTTCACGGCGGCGGAAAACCGTTTTTCCTCCTGCCTCTTTTCCTGTTCGGGATGAATCAGATCGGGCTCCCAATGAATTGGAAGCCCGATCCTTCTCGTCACATATCCATTGTGAATTGGGAGGAAGCAGCATGAAAAATGGCCGCCCGCCTACCTTCGTGAATATAGCGAATTTGGAATCCGTTTGATAAAAATCATATTTTAAAATAAATGTATGTAATTATAAATCATCATGATATTGCTATTTGAAGAGGTTTGTTTTTTACATCTGTGTTTCCGATGATGCAGGCATTTTTATTACAAACGCTTTTAATACCAAAAATTATCATTGATGCCGGATTCCAAAGCCGTCTTTTTTCCGGAAGCAGGGCCAATCGCTTGTTCCCGACACAGGGGCGCAGCAGACCGTCTTTTCTCCGCGGGATGATTTCCACCTGTTGCGAACGTTGTTTCCGGGACTTTCCTTCCGACAATTCGGGGTTGCATCCGGCACATAAAAAACCGGGCTCCCCTTTTCAAGGAAGCCCGGCTGCGTCTGCATCCGCTCTTGTTGATTAGAACGAATAACCTACCCCCAGCATCACACGCTGGTTTACCAAACTGTCGCGCGCCTCCACCTGATAACTGCCATACGCACTCCAATTGGCCGTTACCTGCAGCCGCCCGGAAATCCCCGCCCTCATTCCCTGCCGCGCCGGCTTGCTACCCTCCACTCCCCACCCATAGCCGTTGCCGACCAGGCGTGCATAGGTTCCCGCATTGCTCCGGTACACGTCCGGGAGATACTCACGCTAACCGTATGGCTCCAGGGCATGCCGCCCAGCGTCAGCCCCTGAGTCAGGGAAAGGCCCACGGGAAGAGCCAGATTGCGGTAATGACCACGGTCAAACCGACGCGCCATCTCTCCGCTTTCCGTAAACGCCTCCTGCACCACATCCGTGTATTCCACGCCGATATGGGGCGTGAGAACCAGGTTCCTGCCCACGGGCAAATCCCAGGCGGCCCTCACTGTACCCTCCCATGCCCGGTTGGTCCATGAACCCGACGAGTTCTGGCCGCCGGAGGTCACGGAGGAAAGGCGGTTGTCGCTGCTGCTGGAAGCCGGCGGCGGCAGTGATGGTCAGAGCCTGCCCCTTGTTCATGGGGAGTCTCCAGCCGGTGTAGATAAGGCCCATATTGGTGTTCTGCCGGTTGGTGGCCCGGTATTCCCGGCTGATGTTTTTGCCGGAAGTATAGCCGTAGGCAATACCGCCCAGCCAATGTTGGCCGAGCCTGTAGTCTCCCCCCACGGCAAAGCCGCCGCCCTGGTAGTCGAACCCTTCAATGCCGCCCTTGGTTCTCTGCATCTGGAAATCGCCCAGTCCGCTGGTCCAGACATTGCTCTTGAGGGGTGAGAGGAAACGCGCCGTATCCAGGTGTTCCAGTCCCGTACCGGTGAAGGAGCGCAGGGTGGCGGCGGAGGAAAGCATGGAGTTGGCGATGTTGCTGCCCTGAAGCTCCGCAATGACGCCTTCCTGAAGGATATTGCCGGTGGTAAAGACAAGGGAGCCTTCGTCGTTGAGCTCCCAGTTCATTTCCAGAAGGAAGTTCATGCCCTGGTCATCCCGCATGGCAACCCTGTGGTCTCCGATTTCTTGAAGAATGCCTCCGAAAGAGTCCGCTGTGATGGTCAGAACGGTTTCTCCCGGGGCCACAGCGGAAGAAGGTGCATAGACAGTCACTTGATTGGCGGAGACGGAACCAGCGGCGGTGATGGAGGCGGGTTCTCCGCTCAGACTGAGATCAAGCGTCAGGGTTTTCAGGGAAACGTTGCCGGAAGCGGTGAGGAGGTTTGGCGTCCCATGGCCAGCGTTCCGCCTTCCTGGACGTAGTTGACCAGTTGCAGAGCGGCCCTCTGGTCCAGGCGGACAGTGCCGTTGTACTGGAAGGCGTCCCCGGTGAGGGTGGAGGTGTAATTGGCGGCATTGTCCGAGTCTGCATAATCCCTGCCGGAGAAGAGGATTTCCCCTGGCAGTCCTCCCCTGGTTGAGATGGAGGGAGGAAGCGTTATCCTGCTCATCCTGCATGACGATGGGGTCGTAAAGGCAATGGTGCGTCCGGCGCGGCGCCCAGTTCCATGGTGTGTTTTCCATCCGTGAGGATGGCGTTGGCGATGGGGTCTGTCCCGCCTGCATACATGACGTTGTTCTGGAAAGTTATATCGCCTCCATCAGCCAATAACATGATCCGGGCATTCGCAGGATCGGTGGGGCGACCATATTCATCCTCTGTGGGGGCGGAACTGCAGATGGCGCCTCCAAAATATGTTGCCGAATTGTTTTCAAACAGGACATCTCCCTGCACGTGCTGAATGGATAATACATTATTTTCAGAGACGGAACCCGTTTCAAAATAGATGGCGCCGCCGAAAGTATCCGCGCGATTTCCGGTGAATGATACATTGCCCTTCACACCGGAAATGGAAAGCATGCTTTCCGTGCCATTGACAAAAATGGCGGATCCGGCATAGGAACTGTTGTTATGGAAAAGGATGTCTCCCTGAATGTTGGAAAGCTGAATAGCTGCATGTCCGCTGAATAATTCGTCGCCCCAGTTGACTTTGCAGCCTGCTGTCAGGCAGGCGCCGAAGGCATTATCCCCGGCATCGTTGTTCACGAAGCGAATGCCGCCGGCGATGTTGTTCATGATGATGGTGGCTTGTCCGGTTTTCACATCATTGAAAATACTGATGACGCCCTGGCCGCCTGCAAAAGTATTGTTCCGGACATCAATCCCTCCCCGCACATTGGTGATTTGGATCAAACTATTGGAACTGTTTTCCGTCTTGTTATAGCTGTAAATAAGCAATCCCAGTCCGGATTGTGTCGCTCCGGAAGTTTTTGTGTTATTGCTGATGGACAAGGTGCCTCCGATGTCGTCAATGAAAATGGTATTGTTCCCGGAAGAGTGCAGGGACACCAGGGCATCCGCCGCGTTTCCGCTGCGTTCAATCGTGTTGTTATCCAGAGACACGTTTCCACCGATATCGGTGATGGAAAATACGGAATCTCCCTGATTGTTGCTTAATTCAACGGCTCCATATGTCCCGCCGAGATGAAGGTTGTCCAATTGCGAAATGGACAGGGTGAACGTGTCAATACGGGGATCAGTGTTTTCCGGACGGAAAAGGAATTGGGCGGTTTTTTCTGTGGTATCTTTCTTGTCCAGAGTAAGACTCTGCTGGCCGTCCCCTTCAAACGAGACTCCAAATTGTGCCTGGGGAGTGGAAGGATCTGCCTGGAATACGGTTGTGTTATACTCCATGTCGGTATCAAGTATGTAACGGACACTTTCCGTGATGGAGATATTTCCCCATCCGCCGGAGCAGCGGCTTCATTGGCAATAGAGGAAGAGTTGCAAAAATATAGGCCAGCAGAGTCAGGGGAAGTTTAATTCTCATGATAATGATACTTTTATGCGGATTTCTAATCCGGAGTATCCTGTTTGGGTAACGGCGCAGCTTTTTTGCAGTTGGATCAGAACTTCTTATTCCTGAGAGTTAACAAGTTCTTCCCAGTTTGAGATGATGATACAATATGAAGGAGGTAAGTGTTTTTTGGCTTTTTCAAAGTCCTGAAAAGATGAGGAGCAGGAAAGATTCCCCCTCTTTCCGTGCTTCGGAAATGATTTAACCGCGAAAGCCGGGTGGCTTCAGTTTCCCGGCAGCATTTTCCAATTAAATGAAAAGGGATTTCAATCCAAACGCTTTCCCCTTAAAAATATGGATTGACTCCGGATTAGAAATTCGCAGTTCCTTTTTCCTGATAAGGTAAGTTTATTAAAATAAACGTTTAAAAACAGAGTGCCGCCGGGAAAAACTGCCAGATAAATACAGACTCGGAAGCCTTCTGGAATAGTTTCCGGAAATTATTTGATCAAGCGAGAGGAGCTACTGAAATCTTCTGGCACACGGTATGGGACTGTCCCGGAGCAAGATGAAGGGCACAGGGTGAGGCATTCCCCGTTTCCACACAAAGGAATTTGTTCCAGGAATCCGCTCCCAGGTCCGCCATGTCCGCCGCGCCCTGTTGGCCAGGGTTCCAGACGATGACGGAAGAGGCATGTTCCCTCTCCACCGTGATGGAACGGTTCATGACCGGATCTTCCAGAATGATTTTTCCCGTGTGGTCCGGACAGTCGTACACGCGGTCCAGGCAGCCCAGAGGCGCCAGGGGGCGTTCCCCGTGTTTCATGGGCTGGGCGGCATATTCCCGGAAGGAAATATTTTCCAGGCCCAGAACGCGGCATTTGGTCAGGTTGCCGACGGCAAAATAGTTGTGGAAGGCTTCCGTGAGCTTGCAGGGGAGCCTGCGGACGGTGGTTTCCAGCTTCATGGCCAGGGATGAACCCAGCGTCAGGCGCAGAATGGCGGCGGGCTGTCCAGCGTCATCCGGATACAGGGCCAGGGAAAGAAGAAGATTGCCCCGCATATCCGTTTCCTGATGATGGAGGCGCCACTCGGAGGTGCGGGCAATGCCGTGGGCAGGGCCGTTTTCCGCGGCTCCGAACCAGGGCCAGCAGACGGGAATACCGCCACGAATGGCTTTTCCGCGGGAAAAGACCGCCTTTGGGGAAAGAAACAGGCATTCCTGCTGGCCCGCAGGCTTCCAGGAAACGAGGTGGGCTCCCTGCATGCAGAGGGATGCCGTACAGAACGGCGTTTCCACGTCCAGGAAGGTCAGCCCCTGGTCTGTAACGCGTTCGGAAATCATGGCTGCAGTCGTTCAATCGTCCATGACCCGTCTTCCTGCCGCATGTACATGAAGCGGTCGTGAACGCGGCCGGGGCCGCCCTGCCAGAATTCGAATGCTTCCGGAATGATTCTGAAGCCGCCCCAGAAGGAGGGCAGGGGAATTTCTCCCTTGGAGAATTTGTTTTTCAGTTCCATGAGCTTCATTTCCAGCAGTTTTCTTCCGGAAATGACGGAGCTTTGCTGGGAAACCCATGCTCCCAGCTGTGAATCCTTGGGGCGGGAAAGGAAGTATTTCAGGGATTCCGTGCGGGAAACCTTGACGGCTTTTCCGTAAATGATGACCTGACGTTCCAGCATGACCCAGGGGAGCATCATGCAGACCTGGGGGTTTTCCTCAATATCGCGGGCCTTGTGGCTGCCGTAGTTGGTGAAGAACACGAAACCGGTTTCGTCAAAATACTTGAGCAGCACCGTACGCAGGGAAGGGCGCGCCTGGGCGTTGGCCGTGGCCAGGGAAAAGGCGTTGGGTTCAGGAATGCCCGCTTTCAGAGCCTGGTCAAACCAGGTTTGGAATTGTTCAAAGGGATTGGCCGCCAGATCCTTCCTGTGCAGCTGGCCCTTGAGGTATTCTTCTCTGAAATTGGACAGGTCCATGATATGGGAAAAGTGATGGTTTTATTCCACGCTGAAATCCAGCCCCAGGTCCAGGGACGGAGCGGAGTGGGTGACATAGCCCACGGAGACGAAATCCACGCCGGATTCCGCAATGGCCGCCACCGTGTCCAGGTTGACGCCGCCGCTGGCTTCCAGCAGGGGGGTGGAGCGGTCCCCGCGCAGGGCGACGGCTTTCCTGAGCGTTTCCGGCGTCATGTTGTCCAGTAGAATGTGGTCCACGCCTTCCAGCTTGAGGAAGGATTCCACCTGTTCCAGGGTATCCGCCTCCAGTTGGATTTCCACGCCGGGCTTTTCCGCGCGGAGGGTGTTGATGCACTTTTGGAGATGTTCCGTATTGCCGTCCGTCATCAGGTGGTTGTCCTTCACCATGGCGCGGTCGTAAAGTCCCATGCGGTGGTTGGTGCCCCCGCCGTGGGCCACGGCGGCCTTTTCCAGAAGGCGGTAGCCGGGAGTGGTCTTGCGGGTGTCCAGAATGCGGGCGCTGGTGTGGGAAACGGCCTTTACGTACTTCCGGGTGAGGGAAGCCACGCCGGAAAGGCGCTGGATGAAGTTCAGGGCCGTGCGTTCCGCACCCAGAATGGAGCGGGCGGACCCTTCGATGAGCATGACCACGGCGCCGGGCGCCACGGCCTCCCCGTCGTGCAGGTACACTTCCACCTTCAGACCGGGGTCCACCTTGCGGAATACTTCCGCCGCCACGTTGACACCGGACAGAACGCCCTTCTTGCGGGGCGTCAGGATGGCCCTGGCCGTCAGGTGTTCGGGTACGAAATAGGTGGAAGTCACGTCGCCGGGGCCGAAGTCTTCGGCCAGCGCCATGTCAATTAGCGCGGCGACGTTGTCGGATACGTTTTCTGCGGGCATGAACGGGAAAAGTGGCTTAATATTCGCGGTTGAGCAGGTAATTGGCTATTTCCACCAGGCGCGTGCGGCGTTCTTCCGGGAAGATCATCAGGGCGTCCAGAGCGGCCTGGGTGCGGCACTTGGCTTCGGAACGGGCTCCTTCCAGGCCTATCAGGGCGGGGCAGGTGGATTTCTGGGAATTCACGTCCTTGCCCGCGGTTTTGCCGAGCTTTTCCGTGGAGGCGGTCAGGTCAGAATGTCGTCGATCACCTGGAAAGCCAGGCCCAGGTTGTAGCCGAAGTCCGTGACGGCTTCCAGCTGGGCTTCCGTGGCATCGGCGGACATGGCGCCGAAGCGGAGGGCGGTGGTCACCAGGGCCGCCGTCTTGCCTTCATATACGGCGCGCACTTCCGGCTCGGAAAGCTTCTTGTGCTCTCCTTCCAGGTCCAGTACCTGGCCGCCGATGAGCATCTTGCTGCCGCCGGTGGCCGCCAGTTCCGCCACGTAGTCCCGGACGGTGTAGCGCTCCGTATCGTCCACCTGGGCGATGACGGCAAAGGCTTCCGTCAGCAGGGCGTCTCCGGCCAGGATGGCGATGCCTTCCCCGAAGGCCTTATGGCTGGTGGGCTTGCCCCGGCGCAGGTCGTCGTTGTCCATGGCGGGCAGGTCGTCGTGAATGAGGGAATACGTGTGCATCATTTCCACCGCGCAGGCGGGGATCAGAGCGTTGACGGCCAGGCCGCCGCAGGCTTCCGCCGCGGCCAGGCAAAGCACGGGGCGCATTCTCTTGCCGCCCGCAAACATGCTGTAGCGCATGGCCTTGTGGATAGTTTCGGGGCTTTCGTCCTCGGCGGGAAGGAGCCTGTCCAGCGCCGCGTCGATCAGGGCGCACTGCTCGGTAATGTAATCTTTCAGCGATTGTTCACACATGGCGTATAAAATGGGTGCGGGGTGGGATTTGTCTTGATTCAGCGGTTGATTAAAAGTTCTGCGATCTGCACGGCATTCAGGGCCGCGCCTTTGCGCACCTGGTCGCCTACAACCCACAGGGTCAAGGCGTTGTCGACGGCCATGTCCCGGCGCATGCGGCCCACATAGCAAGTGTCGCCGTTGGTGCTGTCCAGAGGAGTGGGCCACAGGCCTTCCACGGGATTGTCCATCAGGGCCACGCCAGGCTTGCCTTCGTAGGCCTGGCGGGCCTTTTCCAGGTCCACAGGCTGTTCAAACTGGGCGGTGACGGAGATGGAATGGGAACGATACACGGGAACGCGGACGCAGGTGCAGGTTACCTTGAGTTCCGGCAGGGAAAGGATTTTGCGGCCTTCATTGAGCATTTTCAGCTCTTCCTTGGTATAGCCGCTGTCCGTGAAGGAGTCGATCTGCGGCAACAGATTGAAGGCGATCTGGTGCGGATAAACATTCTTGACCACGGGGTGGCCGTCCACCACGGCGCGCACCTGGGATTCCAGTTCCGTGATGCCGTGCTGGCCGCTGCCGGAAACCGCCTGGTAGCTGGAGGCGATGACGGTTTTCAGCCCGAACTGCTGGTGCAGGGGGAACAAGGCCATCAGCGTGATGATGGTGGTGCAGTTCGGATTGGCGATGATGTTGCGCGGATGGTTGAACGCGGCTTCCGGATTGATTTCCGGTACGACAAGGGGAACGTCCGGGTCCTGGCGGAACGCGGAAGAATTGTCGATAACCACGCAGCCTGCCGCCGCCGCAATGGGGGCGAACTTCAGGGAAATGCCGCCGCCCGCGCTGAACAGGGCGATGTCCACTCCTTCAAAGGATTTCTCCGTCAATTCTTCCACAGTCAGCATTTCCCCGCGGAAAGCTACCTGTTTACCCGCGGAGCGGGCGGAGGCCAGAAGCTTCAGGGAGCCGACGGGAAAATTGCGGGTTTCCAGGCAGGACAGGATCTCGACGCCCACCGCTCCGGTGGCGCCAACGATGGCAACATGGGGTGCTTGGTTCATGATTGTGTCAGAAAATGGCGGAATCCGTTCCGCATGCGGGCTATTGTAAGGGTTTTGGGAAGGGAAAGCAATACGGGATCAGGTGGCAGGAAGCTCCATCCGGAACCGTAAAATTAAAAAATCCTGTTAACTATTAACTGTTAATTATTAACTCTACTTAACCCACTTGCCCGCGCCTTCCGGCAGGCGTCCGTTGGAAACGGGGGCGTAGCGGGTGGACTCCATATTGCCCCAGAGAGGAACGCCTACGAGACGCTTCCACCAGCCGGACATGCTGGCCCCCGTGTAGCAGCCGAAACTGCGACAGTCGGACTGCGGGGAGAAAATATCCCGGCGGATGCGGTTCAAGTCCGTTTCATGAATCCATTCCGTGGAAACGGCCATGATGTTGTTGCCGTAATCCAGCATCCAGGCAAAGCAGTTGGAGTGGCCGAAGTAGTAAAAGGACTCCACCTTGTCTCCTTGGAAGCGGGGGGAGGAATTCAGGGCGCGGATGGCTTGGTCCGCGGTATTCACCCAGACAAGTTTGGTTTTGTATTTGGCGGCCAGGTCGGAAATCCACTTCGTGTAGGGTTTTCCGTCCTCCTTGCCGCGCGTCACATAACCCGGACGGTACACGATCCACGTGATTCTGGCCCCGGGGTCCGCCTGTTGAATCTGGGAGATGCGGACGGTGGACGCCCGGACGAAGTTGGCCCACCAGTTGTCGTGCCTGTCCGGCTGTATTCTCAGTCCTTCCCATTGTTTCAGGGCCGGACCGCCGCACATGACAACGTGGACGGCGCGGGACATTCCCGTACCGCCCAACACCAGCGCCAGGGCAAGAAGAAGGCGTGAAAACATGTCCGCAACCCTACATTCGCTCTTCTTGCCTGTCAACCCGGAGGAACGTTTTTTTCAGGGAACAGACACATATGGGTTCCCGTGGGATGATTTCCGCTTCCCTTTAACAATTCACCACATTCACGGCCAGGCCGCCCTGGGCCGTCTCCTTATATTTGGACTGCATGTCCCGTCCCGTGTCCAGCATGGTGCGGATGACCTTGTCCAATGGAACAAAGTGCGCGCCGGTGCCTCCCATGGCGATGCGGGCGGCGTTGATGGCCTTGATGGCCGCAATGGCGTTGCGCTCAATGCAGGGAATCTGAACGAGTCCCGCAATCGGGTCGCAGGTAAGGCCCAGGTTGTGTTCCATGCCTATTTCCGCGGCGTTTTCCACTTGATGAGGCGTGCCGCCCAGGTATTCCGCCAGTGCGGCCGCAGCCATGGAGCAGGCCACGCCCACTTCCCCCTGGCAGCCTACGTCCGCGCCGGAAATGGAGGCGTTTTTCTTGTAAAGGATGGCGATTCCCCCTGCGGTGAGCAGAAAGCGGTGAATGGCGTCCGGATACGGGGAAACACAGAATTTGGTGGCGTAATTGAGCACGGCGGGGACGATGCCCGCCGCCCCGTTGGTGGGAGCGGTGACGATGCGCCCGCCCGCGGCGTTTTCCTCGCTCACGGCAATGGCGTACAGATTGATCCAGTCCATGATGGAAAGGGGGTCTTTCAGGGCCGACTCCCCGTGGACGAGCAGGGACTTGCGCAGCGTCTTGGCGCGGCGCGGCACTTGCAGTACGCCGGGCAGGTTGCCGCGCGCGCTCATGCCGCTGGCGATGGACTGCTTCATCGTCGTCCAGATCAGGTCCAGCCGTTCGCGCACGTCGCTCTCCGGAAGAAGGGCGCATTCATTGGCCATCACGATGGAGGAAAGGGGGCAGTGGCGTTCGTCCGCCATGCGCAGCAATTCCTCCGCGGATTCGTAGGGGAGGGGAAACGGTTCCCGGTCCGGTTCTGCCGGATGCAGCAGTTCCTGCTCGGAGGCGACAAAGCCGCCGCCCGTGGAATAAAACACGGCGTCTTCCACCGGGGCGCCATCTTTGCCGACGGCTGTGAAAAGCATCCCGTTTGGGTGGAGCTTCAGGGGCTGGTAATGGGAAAGGTCCAGGTCGCGGGAGGGGGAAAAGCGGACGGTCTTGTCTTCCGTAACGGACAGGGTTTCCTGCTGGTGCAGGCGCGCTATCATTCCGGGAATATCGCGCGGCACGACGGTCTGGGGTTCTTCCCCCAGCAGGCCCAGCATGATGGCGGTGTCCGTTCCGTGGCCGTGCCCGGTGGCGGCCAGGGAGCCGTAGCATTCGCAGCGGATGCCCTCTATTTCCGGCAGATGGGGGGAGGAGCGCAGTTGTTCCAGAAAGCGGTGCGCCGCCCGCATGGGGCCTACCGTGTGGGAGGAGGAGGGGCCTATCCCGATGCTGAAAAGCTCAAAAATGCTGTAGTGGTGCATGTCCGTTTCTTCCCGTGACGGAGAAGGGCCGGAATTCCCGCGGGAACCCGGCCCTTTCCGGAAGATTATTCCCTTACACGCCCAGCAGGTAGCGTTCCGCCTCAATGGCGGCGGCGCAGCCCATGCCGGCGGAGGAAATGGCCTGGCGGTAGTGGGGGTCCGCCACGTCGCCCGCGGCGAAAAGACCCGGCGTCTTGGTGGTCATGAGGCCGGGTTCCCGGACGATGTAGCCGGACTGGTCCCGGTCCACCAGATCACCCAGGAAAGAGGTGTTCGGAGTGTGGCCGATGGCCATGAACACGCATTTGACGGCCAGTTCCGTTTCCTCCCCGGTGACGAGGTTCTTCAGCATCACGGCTTCCAGTTCTCCCTTGTCGTCCGTCTTGTAGGCCGCGATGGTGGAATTCCAGACCGGGAAAATCTTCTCGTTCGCCAGCGTGCGTTCCGCCATGATTTTGGAGGCCCGGAGGGTATCGCGGCGGTGGATCAGGTAAACCCTGGAGGCGAAGCGGGTCAGGAACGCGGCCTCTTCGCACGCGCTGTCTCCTCCGCCTACCACGCAGACGGGAACGTCCCGGTAAAAGGCGCCGTCGCAGGTGGCGCAGGCCGTCAGCCCGTGGCCTATCAGCCCTTCTTCCCCCGGGATGCCCAGATAGCGGGCGGATGCCCCGGTAGCGACGATGATGCTGCGTGCCTCGTAATTCTGGCCGCTGGTCTTGACGGTGAATAGTCCGGTGGCTTCATCCCTGATGACGCTCTTCACGTCTTCATAGGCAAAGCGGGTACCGAACTTTTCCGCCTGCTGCTGCATCAGGAACATGAGGTCCGGCCCCATGATGCCGTCCGGAAAGCCGGGGAAATTCTCCACTTCCGTGGTGGTTGTCAACTGCCCTCCTATCTGGGAGCCCGTAATCAGGAGGGGGGAGAGATTGGCTCTGGCGGTGTAGATGGCCGCGGTATAGCCCGCGCAGCCCGCGCCGATGATAATGACTTGTTCGCTCATGGTGTGTGCAAGTGTTCGCCATGATGATAGGGACCGGCGGCCCGTTTTGCGAGTAGATTTTGCGCTATGCCGCACCAGGGGATTTATCGGCGGCCTTCCGGCTTTTTCCCGGCGCCGGCCGGTGTGGTAAAAAGCCGTTTGCAGGTCTCCAGGGCAATCGTTTGCAGTGTTTTGGCCTTGGCCTGCGGAATATTGCACAGACGGACCCCTTTCAGCGTCAGTTTGCCCGGCAACCCCACCGGGGACTTGCCGAACAGGGTGCAGTACATCACGCATGCCGTCAGGTAGCTTCCCTGTTCGGAAGGGTGCTGTCCGTCCTCCAGATAAAGCTTGATGTCCGGATGGAGTTTGGCGCAATTCTCCCAGGCGATGCCCACGGGGGCCAGGGCGGCCTTCTCCTGCCGGGCGAGCTTCAGATAAGTATCCGCAGGGCCTCCTGTTCCCCCTTGTCGGGAGCGTTGGAAGAGCCTTTCCTTCCCCATGTCAGGAACAGTACGGGAATGCCGTTTCCGGACCGGACCAGCGAGCACAGCTTTTTTCCGAACTCCAGGGTCCGTTCCGGCGCAATGACGGGCGTGGCACTCTGATCCTGAAGGACGACGAAATCCCAGGAATTCCCCGTTAATTTCTTTCCGGCTTCTTCATCGTTCCAATGGGAACTGAAGGAAGCCGCCGGAGCCGCATGGATATGCACGTCCGCCTGGAGCCCTCTGATGTCAGCCATGGCCATGACCATGGCGGGCATCCGGTTGAAAAAGGTGTAACTGTTGCCTATGAAAAGGATTCTGGCTCCCTTGCGCGCCGGGGTGCATGCGGGCCACGCTTCTTCAGGAACGGGAAGATTCTGCGCCTGAACGCAGAAGGTACAGCTGATCCACAGTCCGAGGAGGAAGAGAAAGGTTTTCATGAAACTTTTATGTGGTTGAATGCCATACTGGATACAAGGCTAATCCCGTCGTTTTGGCAAGCTTCGGTAAAGGTACTCGGCTTGGGGCACTCTACCCACGGTTCTGTCCAGCAGGGCCGGAATCTCCCTGTCTTCGTACCCGGCCATGTGCAAATATTTTTTCACTTCTACAGCTTTGGCCGGGAAACATTTCATCAGTTCCCTGATGAATCCTGAATCCTGATTTTTAATGATGGATTGGATATCGTAGTTTCTTGAGCTTTGAGCACTTGTTTTGTTGAAAAGATCCGTGGCCTTGTCGGTGGATAATCCGGAAGCGTGGTCGATGATCATGTAGGTACAGATTTGCGTAGCTTCAAAAGCGTAGTCCATCTGGCTGTGGAATTGCTTGAGGACCATGGCCGTGGCGGTTAGGTAAAAGCGAAGTGCTTCTTCCTTGCCCGGAAGTTTGACATTTTTGTCCGTTAGCGCTGCAAACGGAATGCTTCGGGACATGAATTCCTTCACTTTGTGATCAATGTTGTTGTAATTGGCAAGCCATTCGACGTTGCTGCTTTTATTGAGGTCGATGAATGGGGCCGTGGTAATCAGGTGGCACAGAAAAAGCCCGTCAGCCAGTTCTCTGGGAGTAACGTTTTTTTATGGTAGCGCCTCGCTTCTTTCAGCATTTTGTCGGCGGCCTGATAAAATGGAATGATGTCTCCGTCGTCGAGCAGTTTTTTGAGCTGGAGAAGCTCCGGACTTTGTTTATCCGTATTCCTGATGGCTGCGGGAAGGGATAGTTGGCTGTTTGGAGATGCGGAGCATGGGAGGAGGATGACCGGAGATAGAAAAAAGAGAGGGAAAAGAAGATATACAGTTTTCATGATGCTGAAATTGAGGCAATTATTGCTTTGATTTTGAATTGAAATGTTTTGCTTCATCTGCTGTGCTGCGCGTTACCGTGCAGCCGAACTTGGTAATGGCTACTTTGATGTTCTTTAATCCCTTGGTGGGTGCATGCAAGGAATTGGTATCTGCATTCTTAATTTCTTCCACATGAAGGCATGCATTCATGCAGCACAGAAAAATGGGAAATCGGATGGTAAAGGAAAGGGTATTGCAACAAGATTTAAGGGAACAGGGTCATGTAATATAAATAAATGTATTTTTATATTTAATGTCAAATTTTTATGAAATATGTTGGGAGAAGGGATCAGAGTATGGAAAAAAAGCAGGTTAAATCGGAAAATACGGCGGCATGACTCGGTGATTCGTTTCGGGAGGCTTGCCGGGATTTGCCGGATATGCTTGGATGCAGGGCATGAAGCCTGAAACTTTGACCAAGCGCCGTGTGACGGGAGCGGATGATCCCCTGTTTGTGAAATCTCTGGATATCTACCGGACAAGTTTTTTCCGCTTCATGAGCAGCGGCGGGTTCAGGATTTTCCGCTGGCGTTTGAAGATCCGGGTTTTTATTACGAAGTGTTTTTGGATGAAGCGGGCCGGGTAGCCGCCATTCTGGTGACCTGGCGGCGGCAGGAATTCGTGTATCTGGAATATTTCGCCGTGAGTGCCTCCCTGCGCGGTCAGGGGCGGGGCAGAGGATTCTGGAGGAGCTGCGGGACGCCTTTCCGCACAAGGTCATTCTGGAAATTGACCCTCCGGAGGACGAAATTTCACGGCGCCGGCTGGGATTCTACCGGCGGCACGGTTTTGTGCCCAACCCCCAGTTCGACTACATCCATCCGCCTTATACGGCGGAAGGGGAATCATATCCGCTGCTGTTGATGACGCATGAGAAAACGCTGGATCCGGACGTTTACCAAGCCTTCGTCCATTTCCACCATGAATGGGTGGTACGGAGATTCTACGACATCAGCTCCAGGCCAGAGTGACGGTTTCCCGGTCTTCTGGCGCGAGTTTTTGGGCGAGCCGTTCCTTCATGCGGAGCCCGTATTCCGGGATGCTCCAGGAATGAAGCGGCTGGACGGCGGAATTCGTGAATTGCCAGGACGGAACGGGAATGATTACGTCCATCACTTCGCCGGCCCTGCCGGGCATGGCTGCCAGCACGCGGGCCACCGTGGAGGAAAGTTCCGCATGCTCGTCCAGAATGTCCAGCAGCCAGTTGCAGCCCAGTTCAGTCGGAATGGCCTCCGTCCCTTCCAGAAGTTCCGCAAGGCGGTCCGGAGAAAGTTTTTTGGAAATGGATGCCAGATAAGGGGCGAACCGCAGATCCCCCAGACTCATCAGGGCGTCCAGCGCCGGGGACATGCCGGCCTGCCCCGGAAGGGGGGCGGCGCAAATGATATCCGCCAGTCCGGCGATTCCTGGGAAGCGTTCTTCACGTTCCGGAGCCGCAAGCGTATAAATCAGGAAGGCTGCCTGGCGGCGGATGTCCGCCAGTTCGTCCGTCATCGCAAAGGGAAGCAGGGCGCGCCATCCGTCACCCTTGCGCTGGCGGATGAAGGCCGCAAGCTGGAGGGCGCACTTCTTTCTGGCGTCTGGGGCGCAGCAGGACTGGAAGGTGCGGTAAATTTCAATGCCTTCCGCCTGCCTGTTCTTTTCATTGCAGGTGACCAGGCCGTAGGCGATCATGGCCAGGGGCCACTGGTCCGGGCCTATTTCGTCCCTGCGGGAGGGATCCATGACGAGTGCGGCGAGCCGCTTGATTTCCGACAAAGAACTGGTTTGATCCTGAAAAAGGCCCATGCCCGCATGATAGCCTCCGGCGTGGGGCTGCCAAGGAAAAAAGCCGCCGCGCCGCCATGGAGTATGCCAGCGGAACAGTTCGTCCTCCCCGCTTCGTGAAAAAACCGTTATGGAGGAGATTCTTGACAGGTTGTCCGTGACGATTCCGGCCAGTCGGCATTCCTCCATCCGGAGCGCTTGCGCCGCAATCCGGTAAAGGTCCGGCAGGACCTCCGGATGTTCGTCCGATTCCAGCGCCAGACGGTGCAGGGGAACGGATGTAAAAATATCCGCACGTTCCATTTCCCGGGGGCCGATGGACAGCAGCCAGTCCTCGGAAGGCAGATCGGACGCCGGATTCAGCGCTCCGGTCCAGCCGTGCAGGATGGCCTTCAGGCGGGATATTCCCTCAGCATTTCGGCCAGGGAGCCCCAGGCGCGGCAGCAATGCAGGGCAACAGGGCGGTTCATCCGCGCGGCCATATCCAGATGGCGGCGCAGCGCGTCTTTTTGCATCTTCATGCCCGGAATACCGCGGCGGCATTTGTCCAGGCCGGTTTCCCCCACTCCCGCCTTTGGAAAGCGGGTCAGGAATTCTTCCAGAAGGCGCATGTCCCGGCGCCATGCGGCCGGATCAAGAAACCACGGATGAATGCCGAAAATGGAGTGACGTTTCCGTCTCGTTCAGCCAGGAGTGCCACTTGCTCCCAGTCCGCCGGAGACGTTCCGCAGACGAAGCGGAGGCCGGTGCCGGAAGCGGCCGGAGCGGGATGGGTATGTGCGTCCGGCAGATTCATGATATCAGTGGGACAGCGGGGCTCCGTTCCCGGTTTCGATAATGTCAAAGCTCAGCTTGGCCAGCCGCACGGCGGCGGCGCCAGTTTCCTCTTCGTCGTGAATGACGTTGACGACTCCGGCGTGATGCAGGGAAGCCACTTCCGAGCGGAATTTGGCGCGGGCAATCACAGTGATGTCCGGATTGGCATTCTTGATCTGCATGTAGGTGGACAGGGCCGGATTAGGGTCCGGGAAAGTGAAGGCGATCAGGCGCGCCGTCCGGATGCTCGCCAGCTCCATGGTGATCTGGTGCTGGATGTCCCCAGAAAAGCCAGATGGCCGCCGTTGAGCAGGGATTTGACGGTATCCGCGTTCAAGTCGATGATGATGCAGGGAATGCCGTACCGCCCCAGGCTTTCGTGCATTCTTCTGCCCACGGGGCCGTAGCCGCAGATGACGGCGTGGTCCTTGATGCCGGATACGCGCGTAATCAGGTTTTCGACGCTCATGCGTTCATTCTTCATCTTCAGGCCGGGAATGCGCACCAGCAGCGGGGTAAGGCGGCGCGCCGCCTTCATCAGCAGGGGGCGTCATGCCCATGGAGACGGCGGCAATGGCGTACACGTTGGCCGTCACCAGGGCGGGAATGGGGGTGATCTCCTGCATGAAAGGAATCAGCACCAGGGAGAATTCCCCCACGTTGGTCAGGGCCGTGGAAGCCATGATGCCCATGCGCCCCGGAATTTTCAGGAAATGCGCCGCTACAAGGCAGGCCATCGAATTTGACGGCGAGAACGAAGGTGGCGAAAACGACTACGTTGCCGATGTGTTCCCTACAGGTCGTTAATATCGATCAGCAGTCCCGCGGAAACGAAGAAAATGGTGAGGAAAAAGGTCCTTGAACGGAAGCACTTCGCTGAGAACCCGGTGGCTGTAATAGGAGCCGCTGACGAAAAGCCCGGCGGTGAACGCTCCCAGCTCTATGCTCAATCCCAGCAGGCTGGCGAGCATGGCGATGCCGGAGCAGATGGCGAACACCATCAGGGTGAACAGCTCCCGGCTTTTTGTGCGGGCCACGGCCAGCATGATGCGTGGAAGCAGATAGCGGCCGATCAGCCATGCGGCGGCCAGGAAGATCACGCCTCTCAGCACGGCGGCTCCTATGTTGAACGCCGTTTCCCAGGAATCGCGGGAGGTTCCGAATATCTGGGGCATGATGGCCACGAGCATGATGGCTGCAATATCCTGGAACAGCGCGATTCCCAGCGCCATCCTGGCTCCGGAAGTGCCGCTCAGCCCGAATTCCTGGAATGATTTCAGGGCTACCGCCGTGGAGGACAGCCCCATGATGGCCCCTACCGTCAGGGAATGGCTGATGTCCATGCCCGTCACGTAATGCAGGCCCAGCCCGAAGACCGCCGTACAGAGGAACATCTGAAGGCCGCCGCCCAGCAGCGCCGTTTTCCGCAGGTGCTTGAGTTCGTCCAGGGAAAATTCCAGTCCCAGCGTGAACATGAGCAGGATGATGCCTACTTCCGAGAGAGCCTGGATGCTGACGTCGGAATTGGGAATGTGGTCCAGAATGCCGCAGTTGGCCAGAATGACGCCGCAGATGAAGTAGCCCGCCATCAGGGACTGCCGGAAATGGGCCAGAACCAGGGCGATCGCGATGATTCCCATGAACACGACGGTCAGCAGCGTGAAAAAGGGTGGGGCGGCATTCGGTTCCGCGGAAGCCAGCACAGAAAGGAACATCATGGGCGGACGGAAAAAGGGCTCAAGGAATGGTGATCAGGTTGACTTCCGGCGGGCAGTTGAAGCGCCCCGGCCCTATGTACCCTATGCCGGGAGTGACAAAAACGGATTTCTCCCCGTAAGGGTAAAACCCGGAAGCCATGGTTTCCCCTTCCACCATCAGCAGGGGTGAGGAAAAGAAGGGGAGCCTGATCTGCCCCCCGTGCGTATGGCCGGAAAGCATCAGGTCCCAGTGGTAGCGGTCCAGCAGTTCCCTACCCTTGGGGTTGTGGCACAGGACGATAGTCGGCATGGGGGAATTCTCCGCCAGGTCTGCTAGAGCCATGCATTTATCGGGAAAGCAGTCCCCCTCCCGCACGTCACCCAGCCCGGCCAGCTTGAATTCGGCATTCCCCAGCCTGGGGACGGTGATGAAGGAAGCGGATTCCTCAGCAGCGTGAAGCCTCCCTCCTTCAGGATGCGTTCCACATTGCCGGCCAGGGCCATGTCATGGTTGCCCAGGCACGCGTAGGACGGAGCGATGGAGGAAAGCTTCTGGAATTGTCTGATGTAGTCTCCTGCATGGGTGGCCCGCTGGTAATCCGTGTAAAGGTCTCCCAGGAACACGATCATGTCCGGTTTGGCCTGCTCCGCCATGTGCACCGCCTCTTCCAGCATGGGGAGGCCCGTGTGCACGTCCGACAGGACCAGGATGCGCAGGCCGGAAAGGCCGGGCAGGCATCCGGCCGGGGCCTGCGTTTCACGGAATCTCAGAGTGTTGGCCTCCCACTGCATGTAGGAAAGGAGCAGGGACCCCAGAAGAACGGCTGCGGCAGCCAGGTAAAGGAACTTGCGGAGCAGGGAACGTTTTTTGGAGGGAGAGGGAGCGGCAGTCATGAATGAATGGGATTGAGTATAGCCAGTTCCGGGGAAGTGAAAAGTCCGTTATGGCGTACGAGTTCGTTGTCCAGGTAAATGTCTCCGCCTCCGGCCTCTTCCGTCTGGATGCAGACCATGTCCCAGTGGATTCGGGACTGGTTGCCGTTGTCCGCCACATGGTAGGCCTGTCCCGGCGTCAGGTGGAAGGAGCCGGATATCTTTTCGTCAAAAAGAATGTTCCGCATCGGTTTGGTAATGGCCGGATTGACCCCGAAGGCGAATTCCCCCAGCCGGCGCGCGCCGGGGTCCGTGTCCAGAATGGCGTTGAGCTGCGGGGTCTTGTCCCCGGCTTCCGCGTGAACAATCAGGCCGTCTTCCAATGTCAGGCGGATGGAATCGAACGGAATGCCCTGGAACAGGGAGGGAACGTTGAAGGAAATGTGCCCGTTGGCGCTGTCGATGACGGGGGCCGTAAACACTTCCCCGTCCGGCAGGTTGCACTCCCCGGCGCAGGGGATGGCGTTCAGCCCCTTGATGGAAAAGGCAATGTTCGTGCCCGGCCCCGTGATACGGACCTTGTCGGCGGCTTCCATCATCTCCGCCAGCCGTTTCATGGCGGGGCGCAGGGTTCCGTAATCCATCAGGCAGGTGCGGAAATAAAAATCCTCAAACTCTTCCGTACTCATGGCCGCCTGCTGGGCCATGCCTTCCGACGGCCAGCGCAGCCCGCACCAGCGCGTGTGGCGGATGCGTCTTTGGGCCACGGGATTCAGAGCCTTCATGGCTGTGGCCATGTTCTCCTGGGGAACGGAGGAAAATTCAAAGGCGTTTCCGCCTCCACGAATTTCTATATAGGCGTCCATGTCCTCCATTTCCGCCATGCGGTGCCGGGCGATGGCTTCATACTGCTCTTCCACGGCTCCGGAAAGCATTTCCCGGTTCAGCCGCGTCTGGTTCAGGCGCAGAAAGGGAAGGGCTCCTGCGGCGCGTACTTCCCGGATGAGGGCCACTCCCATTTCTTCCGGAATATCCGTTAATTCCAGAAGAACCCGGTCGCCCGGGCGCAGGGCGGTGGAGTATCCCGCGAGCTGGGCGGCCAACTCCTGAAAACGAGTGTCTCTCATGCCTTTATTAGGCGAATATGCCGGGCTTTTTGTCAAGCCGGAGGCTTGCCACGGGCAAAAAACTGTGGTTTCATCCCCCGGATGTCCAGATTGCCCAAATTAGGAATACTCGGCTCCGGATCCGGCTCCAATTGCCAGTCCATTCATGACGCCATCCGGTCCGGCGCCCTCAAGGCGGAAATAGCCGTGGTGATGTCCGACAACCCGGATGCCTACATTCTGGAACGCGCCCGTTCCTGGGGCGTTCCGGCGGAAGTGATCGACTGTGCGGGCTTCAAGACCAAATTCCCGGAGGAATCCCAGGAGGCCGTTGCCCGCGCCTGAAGGAATACGGCGTGGACTGCGTGTGCCTGGCCGGCTTCATGCGGCTGGTAAAATCCCCCTTGCTGCAGGCGTTCCCTTCCCGCATCGTCAACATCCATCCCTCTCTCCTGCCCGCGTTTCCCGGCACGCCTGGGAACAGGCCGTCCATGCGGGCGCGGAAGAAAGCGGCTGCACCGTGCATTATGTGGACGGAGGCATGGACACGGGCCCCATCCTCGGGCAGGCCCGCGTGCCCGTATTGCCCGGAGATACGCCGGAAAGCCTGCATGCCCGTATCCAGGTGGAGGAGCACAGGCTTTATCCCGCCATGATTGCCCGCGTGCTGGAAACTCTGGAGTAATGCGGTTGCGGAAGAACACGCTTTTCCGGGACTGATGACAGGATGACTTATTCTCTTGTCTTGTTCTGTGAACGGAATCCGTTAAAAAGGAGTCCTCTTTTCAAGCAAAGGATAAAAACAACCATGAAGATGAACCCTTCCATCGCCCTGTTTGCCGCTTCCCGCCCTTCTGGCGGGTGTGGCCGGCGCACAAGACAAGGCTGCTGAAGCTCCGGCGGCCGATCAACCCAAACAAGAGAAAAAGAAATTACTGTGTCTCCTGAACAGATGAAAAAGGACCTGGGCTATTTCCTGGGCTTCCAAAGCGGCCAGCAGCTTGGCTCCGTTCCCACCCTCACCTTTGACGATCTGGACCAGGAATCCTTCCTGCAGGGTATCAAGGACGGCATGGTTCGCAAGCCCGCCAAGGACCAGGAACAATTGAAGCCTGCTCTGGACGCGTTCCAGAAGCAGATTGACGAACGCATTGCCGCCAAGGCCAAGTCCAATCTGGAAGCCAGCAAGAAATTCATGGAGGAAAACGGCAAGAAGGAAGGCGTGGTAACCACGAAATCCGGCCTCCAGTACAAGGTGGAAAAGAAGGGCGGCGACGAAAAATTTGACGAGAAGAAGTTCAAGAACCCCATGTTCAAGGTGAAGTACAAGGGCACGCTGCTGGACGGTACCGTGTTTGACGACACCAAGGGACAATCTGTGGAACTTCCCCTCCAAGTCATTCCCGGCTTTGCGGAAGCCCTGACCACGATGCCCGTCGGTTCCAAGTGGATTGTTTACATCCCGTCGGAGCTGGCTTATGGTGAAAACACGCCCGGTGCACCGATTGAGCCCAATTCCCCCCTCATCTTTGAACTGGAACTGGATGGCATCTCGGAAGCCCCGGCTCCCAGGGCGGTCCCATGAGCATTTCTCCCGAACAGCTTCAGGAAATGCTCAAGCAGAACGGAGCTCAATAATAAAAAATATTCCGATTTTTCAGGCCGTTCCTTCGGGGGCGGCCTTTTTTTGTGTCTGCAGCAGATGATTCAAGTATTTCTACTTTCTCCGGATTGTGAATTCCCCTTGTTTTATTTATTATTATAAGTATATCATATTCAATTTTTATATCATTTAAAAATATTATATGTAATATTTTAAAATGATTTGATTAATTTTCTATATTTCCATGAAGTATTCATGGAGAGTCTTTAAGGAAAATAGTCTTGCCAACGGATTCACAATCCGGTTATTAGTGGGGACAACATTACATTATTGTGATATGAGACTTCATCTTCCTCCCCCTCTGCGTTCCGCTCTTATTGCCTCTTTGGTTTCTTTTGCCGGATTTTCTTCATTTTCTGCACAGGCGGCTACTTCCGCTGATTTTTGGCAGGCGCCTGCCTTTGGCGGGACAGGAATTCACATGGACGGGCGGCGGTGATGATAACGCCGTGGGTACGGCAGGCAATTGGGAAGGTGGCGCCGCTCCATCCCGGCCGGGTGATACGGGGCCTCATCTTATTTTCAACGACGTGAACGTAACTGTTACGGGTACTCCCCCCTCCACTTCCGACCAAGGGGGTATTTCCGTGACGGGGAACAGCAATGTAACGGTAGGCATGGGACCCTATGCGGGAAGCATTTTTGTGGGCAGCGGTTCAACCCTTTCCACATCGTTTGGAACACAAATCAAAAATAGTGAGGCTGAGGGCCATGCCAATGTATATGTGGACGGCACGTTGAACCTGACGACGCCGAGCGGCAACCTCAATCTTGACAACGGTCCCGGTGCGGGCAACCATTACTGGCACATCGGCCTCAACGGCCTCGTCAATCTGGCGAATACGTCCACGGTTACCAAAAACGGGAAGACATGGAATGTGGAAGTAGTGGTTGAAAACGGGAAGGAGGATACTTCTTAACCAATAGAACGCTGAACTCTGAGGCGTTGCTGACCCGCAAATTCATGTCAACGGGGGGATAATCTGGAGGGTTTTCTGGATGAACTCCGCATTTGGAAGAAGACCGGAGACGATTCATACGACTCCTTGGCGCAAGTGAATTCCGCCGATCAGTTGGGGGCCGATAATTTTCTGCTTGTTTCCACGGGCAGCGGCTTATACTTGCAGTACAAGGGAACTGGCTATGATGCCGAAACCCTGGTATGGAATTCGACTCCGGCATATGGAATGATAAAGGGAACAGGCTGGTACAAGAAAGGAGACACGCAAAAAACGGACACTTCCTTCCTGAATGGAACTCCGTAATCTTCACGGCCGCCGAAGGTGTCAAGACAGTGACGTTTTCAGGAAATATTGATGTCAACTCCATGACGTTTGAAGACAATTATACTCTTCTTCCTGGAGAAAACGCTTCTCTCGGTGTTCGTAATACGGTGTTGGGGGATAATGTTTCCGTAGTATGGGGTGATGCCGATCACAGGATTTCGGATTTCAAAGCCTCGTAGAGGGGGGAGAAGGTGCATCCATGACGTTTTATATGCCGACGGCTACAGGGTCGGCCGGCATGGTCAAGCTGGAAGACGGATCTACCCTGGTGACCTGTACGTTTATGGGGCGCTGGCAATGAATGCCTCCTCCCAAACGGCCGACTGGAAATTTGGAGGAGCCAACTTGCATATGGCTAACGGATCATCCCTTGTTTTTGTGGCGGGGGCGGGTTCTTCCATTGGAGAAGGGCAGGCCGTGATTGCGGAAGGTAATCTGACCCTGAATACCTCCGGCCTTTCCAATGGAAACGTTTATAAATGGAATCTGGTCAGCAGTGAGGCTGTAACATCTTCCAATACGCTGACGATTAATGGTAATGGTACGCCTACATTTCGGCGGTGACATTAATTATACCGGGAATATTGTTGTTAGTTCCCCTACCGGGGTAGCCATCAATTTTACAGGGGATATTCAGGCCGGATCATTCAAGGTGGCCCATTATTATGGAGATCTTTACATGGTGGGAAATACTGTGAATGTAGGGTCTCTGTTTGCCGGGGCTGGAGGAGCCTACGACAACAACCTTATGGGCACTATTTCCCTGGAAGACGGCAATGTGACGAATGCGGAGCAGGTGCGTCTGGCTGAACTTGGACATGGCGTTCTCAATGTCAAGCAGGGAGCCGTTCTGAACGTCACGGGTAATAACAACCAGCATGCAACGGCGGCCAGTTTCCTGCTGGGCCATTGGGCATATTCGGGGGACCTTAATCTTTCCGGAGGTACGCTGAATGCACTTCAGGCAAGCATGCAGCTCTCCTGGGATGGTACAGGCAATTTCAAGGCTACTTCCGGTACTGCCAATTTGTTTGGAATGGATTTCTGGGCTAGTGGGAATAGTGATTTCAAGGGCAGCTTTACACTGGGGCTGCAACTACCGGAAGTGCTCGTGTCAACATTTCCTCCGCCATCACCAATGTGGCTGGTTCTGCCAACATCCAACTGGGGGAAGGAACGCTGGCGCGCTCGGCAACTGGAACATGAGCTATAATACGACGTATGCCCCTGCCTATGTAAGCTTGGTCGGTACGCTCAACGGGACGATCATCGACACTTTGGATGTCAATGACGGAACAACGGCCCGTACCGTCACTTTCCAGAATGGCTTCACTGGCGATGGCAAGCTTGTGAAAGTGGGAGCAGGCACGCTTGTACTCAACGGATCAGTCAAAGTGCCGGTTCCCGCTGAGGGGAATACGGACGCCGTTCCCGGTTTTACTGGAACGGTGGAACTGCGGGAAGGTGATCTGACCGTAAAAGATTCCAGCGTCATCGGGCAGGGAACCCTGCTCATTGGGGGGCGGCCTTTCCGTTGCCGTGACTTCCGAGAATGGATATTCCCTGGATGCCGGTTCTACGTTGGGCACGACCAACATTGCGGGAGGTACGGCTACGTTGGGTGCGGCCCTGACATTGAACGGAGGTGTCTTGAGCTTTGATTCCCTGAGCACGGATACGGCTGCTTTGACGGTTAATTCCGTGAGCGGCAATTCGGCTACGGATGTTCAGGTGGCTTTGTTTTCCCTCACTACCAATACGAATTACGCCCTGCTGCATGGCACGGGGCTGGCGGACAAATCCATCTTCACTCTTTCCGGAGCGGCGGCTGAATTGTACAACGGCTCGTTTGACGTGATCGACAATACCTTGTATATTTCCTTTACAGACAAGGAAGGCCTCCTGCGCTGGAAGAGCGGCAACTGGAGCACCTCCGGAACGGATCTTTCCTGGGACCTTGACGGAACTCCATCCGCCTATACGGATGGTCAGACCGTTTATTTCTCCAACGGAGACGGCGTAAACAAAATGTAACGATTGTCGGCGATGTGGCGCCGGGTAAAATCAATGTTGTGGGAACGGACTTCGTCTTCGCCGGGGATGGTTCCATTACCGGGGAAACGACGCTGAACCTTCTGGATGGTGCGTCCCTGACCCTCAACAATACCAACTCCACAGCGGAGACACGGTGCTTTATGACGGCAGCAAGCTTACTGTCGTCGGGAATGCCCTGGGCTCCAGTACGGTGTTTTTGCGGGGGTAACTCCGTGTTGGAAATAACGACAGGCACCTGGAACGGACTGGGTACGCGCCTTAGCGCCGACTCAACTGGCACGCTGAAACTGTCGGGGAGCGCCTCCGGTACGACGACGGATGTCTTGTCCAAGGTAAGCTATGAGATTGGTGCCGGTACGCGCCTGACCCTTTCTGCGGGTACGTATGGCAATACAATCACGGGCGCCGGGAACCTGTGGTCCGCTTCCGGTACCACGGTGTTGAAGGGGAAAGTTGACATTGGCGGGGAATACAGGTTATTTGATAGGGGTGAGGACACGGCTTCCAACTGGACGCTGGATTCCAATGCAACCCTGACGGCAGGCAGCTTTATCGGCCGTTATGCGAATTCAACGGCACGACGACGCTCAACATTAATGAGGGCGCCGTCATGAACATTACCGGCACCTTGCAAGCGGCCCGGACGGGAAATCCGTCATGAACATTGCCCAGGGATGCCATGGTTCTGGCTCAGACCCTGAATCTGGGACAAAATTGGGACGGCAGCGAAAAGGAGTTACCATTAATTTGAATGGGGGGGAGTCTCATGCTCGGCGCCGGTGGCATTGTGGCCACGGGCAATGCAAATACGCTCAATCTGAACACGAATTCCGGCACGCTGGGCACGACCGCGGCGGAAGGCTGGTCCGCCGCCCAGAACATGACTCTTGGCGGTGAACTGACGGTTGATACGCGTCAATATGATGCGGCGACCAAATCTTATAACGACCAGCCCGGCACCACGATTACGCTTGGCGGCGTTCTCTCCGGAACGGGCAGCCTTGTCAAAAACGGTTCCGGCACCTGACCCTGTCCGCGCAGAATACCTACACGGGACGGACGACGGTAAACGGCGGCACGCTGGCATTCACAAACACGAACGCCATGACATTGGGCAGCATCTCCATGGGCGCGGGCGCCAGAATGACCACTGCTTCCAGCCTGACGCTGAACAGCGGCGCCACGCTGACCTTTTGACATGACGGGGCTGGTGGCCGGTCAGCCTATCATCAATATTCAGTCCGGCGCGCTGGCTCTGACGGATGCCAATTGCACGCTTACCTTGAACAACTACGGAGACCTGGAAGCTTCCGACTACATCCCTCGCCCAATGGACGACCGCCGGAAGCCTGACCAGCGAATCCTTCACGTGGACACCGGACATCCAGAAGGAAGGCTTTGAATACTCCGTGGTGGTGGAAGGCAACCGCCTGGTGCTGAAAGTGAAGGATGTCAGCGGAGACACCGGCTTTGTCTGGAACGGCGGGACGGACCGCAAGTGGCTGAATTCCAGTACTGACGGCTGGACTACCAAGCTGGAAGACGTAACGACGCTGGACGATCAGGAAATCTACTTCACCTCCGCTGAGGCGGGTGAATAAAAGTCTCCGGCAATGTGACACCCAAGAGCGTTATCATCAACAGCGGCACCTACACCTTTGTCAGTGATCCCGACAATGCGGGGGCTATTGCGGATTCCACGGATCCCACGACGCTGACCGTAAATGGCAATTCCAATGTCAGCATGAATCTGGCCAATACCTACACGGGGGAACCATTCTGAATGGAGGCACCCTGACCATTGGTGCAGTCAACGCGCTGGGGACGGATGGCGCCATTACCTTTAACGGTGGCACGCTGGCCTATGCCGATTCCGCCAATGGAACGGACGTGACGGGTTACGACATTTCCGGCCGCATCGCGATGGGAGACGGAGGTGCCCTGAATGTTTCCGTGATGGGTGCGGGTGATACTGTCACCTGGTCGGGACTGACGGACGGCGTCATGAATACGGCGGCTACCACCTTGACCAAGACGGGCGCCGGTACGCTGGCCCTGGCCTATGCGGATGCGTCCCTGGCTCATCTGACGGTGCAGGAAGGCACGCTTGCCTTCACATCGGGAGCCACGCTGGGCGTCAACCCCAATAACGCCACGATCATCCGCGTGAATGAAGGTGCCACGCTGGCCCTGGCCGGCGGTACGGTCAACCTGCACGCCCAGCTCAATGGCGCGGGCACCTTCACGATAGGAACGGCGGACAGCGCCGAACAGGTGAGTGTCACCAATACCGGCAATAACAACTTCACTGGCAGGCTGGAACTGCTCGGCAACGGTGAAAACATGAACACCAACGGCAACCGTGTGGCTTTCGGTACCGGAGGGTCTCTCGGTGCAGGCACGGTCTTCATTGACGGCAAGGGCTTCCATTTCTCAGCGGGAACGACGGCGGCCAACATGGAAATCGGCGCCCGGCACGGCACGGTGCAGGACGGTTCCTCCGGGGCAGCTACACCTCCTCGGGAGCTATTTCCGGTTCCGGATACTGGGGGCTGGTCCAGAACGTCAAGCTTACCAACATTCTTACCGGTCCGCTCAAGGACTTCCGGGGAACCCTGTCCACAAACGCTACGAATAATAACGGCGGCTACCAGGGCTGGAACTTCGGCAATGGAGGTGCATGCACGACGGGGACCGGAAACGCGATCTTCGGAAACGGCGCTGTTCTGGACGGCAATGCGGGATCCGCGGACACATCTCTGGCCGCGCGTTATACGGTCAATTACAATAATGCGGAGCTGCTCCTCAACGCCACCGTGCAGGGCAATGCCAGCCTGACGCAGGCTGGAACGGGTACGTTGATTCTGGACAAAACCAATACCGCCACGGGTGACCTGGGCATCACGAATGCCGCGGGTATCGTGCAGTTGGGCACGGCTGGCCAGGCGGCCCAATGGTCCGGAACGACGCTCTCCGGTGCTGGTACCCTGAAAATAGTCAACGGAAATCTGACCTCCGCCATGACCCGTGCGGAGGGTTCCACGGCGGGTATCGTCGTGGACTCGGCGGCCGTCATTAACCTGGGTGGAACGAACGGGGACATGCTCACGGGCATCACCCTGGTCTCCGGCGGCAAACTGGCTGGCGTTTCCGGAGACATCACGATTGGAGAGGGCGCCACCGGCACACTGAATCTGACGCTTGGGACAGCCAACGTCGGTGAAGGCGCTGCCGGAACGGCGATGATTGACCAGGGCAACGGTAATTTGATCATCAACGACTCGGCACGCGTGGACCTGGACGTGGACGCGATCGTGGACACGCTCATAGCGCACAAGAATGCAGGAACGGAAAGCTGGCTGACGCTGACGACGGGAACGCTCCAGTGCGATGACCTGGCAAACATCCAGTTCAGTGCGATTCTGTCCAACTACGGTATCCGTGTGAAGGATGCGAACGGAGGAAGCCTGGTGCTGAGCGGTCAGGTCAGCGGACTGTACATGGTGGATGACACCGCTACGTCTGATCCTGATACGGTAACGCACTACGGCACGCTGGGCATGTACTCCGGCGTAGTGATCGGCCAGAACAAGACGCTGACCGTACAGCTCGCCGGAGCGCCTGGCGCCGAAGACGGAAACGGGCGGTCATCAACAACCTGCTTGGCGGTACGGGAAGCACGCTGAAAGTGGAAAACACGAATGCGGACGGCGGCAACGCCGTCGTGATCCTGAACAATGAGCGCCTGGAAACGGGACTGCCCGCGCCGAACGACTACGCCGGGGCGGACACAATCATGGGCGGCAGCATCGTTGGAGAAAACGGTGTTACCTTCGTGAAGCAGAACACCGGCAACCTGAAGGTCAATGGTTCCTTTGTGACGGATACCCTGCGCGTTGAAGGAGGCACGCTGACGCTTGACGGCACGGGCAATGACTTTGATCATGTAGTGCTTGCGGGAACGGGTGCCGCTTCTTCCATGGTTGTCGGCAAGGATGCCGTGATGGGTGACCTGACGGACGAGGGCGAAGGCGGAACGCTGTCTCGGTTCCGGTGCGAATGTAACCATTAATGGTGCAAGTTCCCTTGACCACAGCACGATTGGGGGAAATGGAGCACTCGTTCTCAATGACAAGCTCACGCTTTCCGGCACAGCCGGCCTCCGCGGCGGCAACGTGGTGGAACTGGTGAAAAACGATACCGCTTCCGGTACCCTTGACATAGGCTCCACCACGGGCAATGCCGTCTCCGGCCTTGGCGGGGCGGGAACCCTGAAGGGCAATGGAGGGGATCTTTCCGTCAATAGCGGAGATACCGGTTCCGGCCATGTCTTCAGCGGAACGCTGGAAGGAAAAGGAACGCTCTCCATCACGGGCAAGGCCGGCCAGGTGTTGAACAATGTGGTGACGGCATCCGGCAGCAGTTGGGCTCTGAACAACAGCGGACGCCTGGATATCCGGATGGGCGGCACGGTAGATGACCCGAAGGCCAACACGGCACTCACCTGAGCAGTCTGACGCTTGGCAGCGGTTCCACGACCAACCTCACGTTCAACACGGACTATGCCGGCCCTATCATCAATGTAACGGGGAACATCAGCATTAGCCAGGGCGCGGACATCGTACTCAGCTCCACGGGCAAAAATGAACTTGTGCTGGGTGCGGACGGGAGCTACACGCTCATGCAGGGCGCGGGAGACATTGACCTCGACGGCAGCGACAAGCTCGCGATCACGCTGGACTCTTCCGCGGCATTCAAGAAATTTGAAAGCGGCGCGTACCTGACCATTGACGGAGGAAATCTGGTCCTGGTGGCCACGGCTTCCAGGGACAACAAATATGCCCGTGTTGCACACTCCTTTAACTCGGCGAAATGGGATGGATACGCAACCGCACCAACCAAATGGGCGTCAACCCCGCCTACATCAACGAAGACCTTCCCTACTTCCACATGTGGATGGAAGGCACGGGCTCCTACGCCCAGCTGGACACTAAAGGTGATGAAAGCGGCTACAAGCTCACCACCTGGGGGGGCACCTTCGGGGTGGACGTGGACCTCAGCGACTCCTTCACGCTGGGGGCGGCCTTCACGGCCAACTACGGCGACCTGACGGCCAGCGCGGCGGACACGGCCGATGGCCACCTGGACAGCTACTATGCCAACCTCTTCGGGCGCTACCAGAGCAAGCGCTGGGCCCACACGCTCATCCTGACGGGCGGGTGGAACGACGCCAAACTCAACCGTACGGTGGACTACGGAGCGGGCAGCTACAGAACGGAAGGCAACACCAACGGCTGGGGGATGGGAGCGATGTATGAACTCACCTACGACATCTACCTCAACGAAGACAGGAGCAGCATCCTGCAGCCCCTGTTCAACGCCTCGGTGGTGACCACGCGGATGGACGGCTACCGTGAAATGGGAGCCGGCAGCATGGGTCTCAACGTGGACAAGCAGGAGCTGACGACGGGCACGGTGGCGCTTGGCGGCCGCTGGATGGGTCTTGTAGGCAGCAACCTCTTCGGTAGGGAAGCGCTGGCGGAACTGCGTGTCAACGCGGCCCAGGACCTGGGAGACGACCGTGGAGAAACGGCAGTGGGCTTCCTGGCCAACCCCGGCTACATGCAGCAAGTGCGTGGAGCGAAAGTAGGGAGGACGGCGTTGCAGATAGGAGCGGGTCTGAGCGTGCCAGTAGGGACGCAGGGAACGATCTTTGTCAACGGCAACGCGGACATCCGAGACGGAGCCAGCTCTCTCAACGGAAGCATAGGCTACCGCTACGACTTCTAAAGAAGGTTAAGGTGCCGGAGGAGCGGCGGAAACGCCGCTTCTGCTGGAAAAACAGAGGCCGTTCCGGGTAACCCGGGGCGGCCTTGTTGTTGTTGGTAGGGAGATGGACTCAATGGACTTAGTGGACTTAGTGGACTTAGTGGACTTAGTAGGCAAGAAGTGTTTTTCTCCGTTTGATCCATTCCGTCCATAGTGTCCATTTAGTCCATTTCCCCCTAACTCCCCCAATCAGCATTTTTCCTTCCTCTCTGCAAAAGACGGCCCAAATTGTCTTTTATTACTTTTCCGCTACTGAGAGACTAAAAAAGCCGGAGAGCTTGCTTTAGACCCCTTTTTACGCGATTATGACGGGTTTTTTGCAGGGGTACGCCCTACGCGCGCGCACGCGTTTCTTAGATTAGTCTTGCAAAAAATTAAGATCGGCGTAGTATATTTCAGTTATGTCCGAAGATACCAACGAGGTTGTTGAAACCGCCGTTTCCACGACGGCGCAGCATGAATACGGCGCCGCGCAGATTGATAAATTGGAAGGCCTGGAGGCTGTGCGGAAGAGGCCCGGCATGTACATTGGGGACCCTGATGAGCGCGGCTTGCACCATTGTGTATTTGAAGTTCTGGATAACTCCATTGACGAGCACCTGGCCGGCTACTGCAGCAAGATTGACATTGTAATCCACGTGGACGGTTCCATTTCCATTGTGGACAACGGGCGCGGCATTCCGGTGGATATGCACCCCAAAATTCGGCATTCCCGCTGTGGAACTGGTGCTGACCAACCTGCATGCGGGAGGCAAGTTCGGCCAGGGGGCCTACAAATATTCCGGCGGTCTCCACGGGGTGGGCGCCAAATGCGTGAATGCCCTGTCGGACTGGTTCAAGGCGGAAGTCCGCCGCGACGGCCAGCGCTACCAAATCAAGTTTGAACGCGGCAAGACGACGGAACCACTGCGCGTGGTGGGCGGCTGCTCCTGTGAAATAACGGGAACCACCATCACCTTCTTCCCGGACGCCACCATTTTCACGGATACTACGGAATTCAAGTTCGACCGCCTGACGACCCGCCTGCGCGAGCTTGCCTTCCTGAACCCCGGGCTGGTCATTGAGCTCATCGACGAACGGGAGGCTCCCGTCCGCCGTGAGTCGTTTTACTACAAGGAAGGCATCGTGGAGTTCGTCCGCCAGCTCGGAATGAACAAGGATGTCATCAATGAAGAGCCTATTGCCATTTCCGGCGTCCGCAAGGTGGAAGTGGAATACGACGGCAAGAGGATGGACGACGATGTTCTGGTGGACGTGGTCTTCCAGTACAACAGCACGTATGAAACCAACATCCTCTGCTTTGCCAACTCCATCTACAACGGCGATGGCGGTACGCATCTTTCCGGCTTCCGGAGCGCCCTCACGCGCGTGATCAACGGCTATGCCAAATCCAACGGGCTGCTGAAGGAAAAAGACCCCTCCCTGAGCGGGGAGGACGTCCGGGAAGGCCTCGTGGCGGTCATCTCCGTCAAGATGCCCAATCCCCGCTTCTCCTCCCAGACGAAGGACAAGCTGGTGAACACGGAAATCGAAGGCGTGGTGAGCAACGTCGTGTACGAAGAGATCAAGACGTACTTCGAGGAAAATCCGGCGATGGCCAAGAAGATCATCGAAAAGAGCATCACGGCCGCCCGCGCGCGGGAAGCCGCCCGCAAGGCCCGTGAAACGGTGCGTAAAAGCGCCCTTTCTATCGGTGGCCTGCCCGGCAAGCTGGCGGACTGCTCCGACCGGGACCCCGCCAAGTGCGAACTCTTCATTGTGGAAGGCGACTCCGCCGGCGGTTCCGCCAAAATGGGCCGCGACCGCCGCACGCAGGCCATCCTGCCTTTGCGCGGCAAGGTGCTCAACGTGGAAAAGGCCCGGCTGGACAAAGCCCTGGGAAGCAAGGAAATCCAGAACATGATCACGGCTATCGGCGCCGGGATCGGGGAAGGGGATGACGAAGCCTCCTTCAAGCTGGACCGCGTGCGCTACCACAAAATCATCATCATGACTGACGCCGACGTGGACGGCGCCCACATCCGGACGCTGCTTCTCACCTTCTTCTGCCGCCACATGCCGCAATTGGTGCGCGCTGGGTATCTCTACATTGCCCAGGCTCCCCTCTACCGCATTATCCGCAAGAAAAAGGAGGAATACGTGCAGGATGACGTCGCCCTGAACCGCAAGCTCATTGAGCTGGCCGTCAACGACGTGACGCTGCGCATGGCGGACGGTTCCCGGACGTTCACTTCTGAGGAACTCTCCACCATCCTGGAAACGCTGGTCAACCTCCAGCGCTACACGGAATCCGTACAGACGCAGGGCGGTTCCTTCGGGGACCTGCTTACTCACCGCGAGCAGCACGGGGAATTCCCCGAATTCCTCGTCAAAATCCGCTGCGGGAATGAAGAAGAAATATGCTACTTCCATGATGTGGAAGCCCTGACGGCTTTCTCCGACGAGAACAGGGACCTTTTCATCTTCGGGATGCCTTCGGAAGAAGAGCTCCTTGCCAATCCCGTTCCGGACCGGGAAGGCCCCAGCCGCCGTTCCATCACGCACGAACTGCATGAGGCCAAAGCCATCACCCGCACGCTGGTGCGGCTGGCGGAACTGGGCATACCGTCCAACATGCTCGTTTCCCTGGACAAGCCCCTGTTTGAACTGGTGGAAGGTGAAGGGGAAAAGGAACGGATCACCCCCCTCTTCTCCGTCATGGACATCCTGGAAACCGTCATCGGCATCGGCAAGCGCGGCGTGGAAATCACGCGATTCAAGGGTCTCGGTGAAATGGATGCCAAGGACCTGTTCAAGACGACGATGGACCCGGAAAAGCGCGAGCTGCTCCGCGTCATCCTGAATGACGACAACGCCGTGAGGGCTGATGAAATGTTCACCATCCTGATGGGGGACGTCGTGGAACCCCGCAAAAACTACATTGTGGACCACGCCCTCAATGTCCGCAACCTTGACATCTAATCCCCATCCTTTTTCTCAGCACCATGGAAAACAATAGAATCAAACCGGTGGACGTAGCCAACGAGCTGTCCACCTCCTTCCTGGACTACTCCATGTCCGTCATCATCTCCCGCGCCCTGCCGGACGTGAGAGACGGCCTCAAGCCTTCCCAGCGGCGCATTCTCTACGCCATGAAGGAACTGAACCTCAGCCCGGGCGGGAAGACCCGCAAATGCTCCAAGATCGTGGGGGACACGATGGGTAACTACCACCCGCACGGAGATGCCGCCATTTACGGCACGCTGGTGAATATGGCGCAGGACTGGTCCATGCGCGACATCCTGGTCATCGGCCAGGGTAACTTCGGTACTCCGGACGGTGACCCGCCCGCCGCCGCCCGATACACGGAAGCTAAGCTCTCCGGCATGGGGGTCGCCCTGATGGCGGACCTGGACAAGGATACGGTGGACTTCGTTCCCACGTACGACAACGAGCATACGGAACCCACCGTCTTCCCTTCCGCCTTCCCCAACCTGCTGGTGAACGGCGGCACCGGGATTGCGGTGGGGATGGCCACCAACATGCCTCCGCACAACCTGGGGGAAGTGGTGGACGGCATCTGCGCCGTAATCGACTCCCCGCACATGACGGTGGATGAACTGCGCCAGTTCATCAAGGGGCCGGACTTCCCCACCGGGGCGACATTCTGGGCTTCTCCGGCATTGACAACTACTTCCGCACCGGACGCGGTTCCGTGCGCATCCGCGGCAAGATCGACATTGAGCAGACGGATTCCGGCAAGGACCTGCTCATCATCCGGGAAGTTCCCTACGGCGTAAACCGCGCCGCCCTTCAGGAACGCATCGCGGAACTGTACAAGGACAAGATACTGACGGACATCTCCGGCATCCGCGACCTTTCCGACGAAAAAACCTGCATTGAAATCGAGCTCAAGCGGGACGCCCGTCCGCAGGTGGTCATGAACCAGCTCTACAAGCTCACGTCCATGGAGACCTCCTTCTCCGTGAACATGCTGGCGATTCACGACAACCGGCCCAAGACGCTCGCCATGCTGGACGCCATCAACTTCTACATTGAGCACCGGCGCGAGGTGGTCGTGCGCCGCACGCGCTACCTGCTGGGCGACGCCGAGAAGGACGCCGAACGGCTGGAAGCCTTCCTGCTGGCCCTGGGCCACATGGACGACTTCATCCGCATCATCCGCGACTCCAAAAACAGGGAGGAAGCCCGTGAACGCCTCCAGGCATATACCTTCACCACGCAGACGGCGGAAAGCCTCGGCATCCTGATCCGTTCCCAGCCCTCCGTGCAGGAGGACCGCTACATCTTCACGGAACGCCAGGTAAACTCCATCCTGGACCTGCGCCTGTACCAGTTGACGGCCCTGGAAAACGACAAAATCTCCGCGGACTACATGGAGCTCCTCGTCCGGATCAAGGACTATCTGGACATTCTGGCCAACGAATCCCGCGTGCTGGGCATCGTGAAGGACGAGCTGATGACCATCAAGGACAAATATGCCACGCCGCGCGTCACCCGTATCATCCCGTTCGCCGGGGACATGGCCATTGAAGACCTGATCCCGAACGACACGATGATTGTCACCATCACGCACAGCGGCTACATCAAACGCACCAACTCCGCGGAATACCGCGTGCAGGCGCGCGGCGGCAAGGGCGTGAAAGCCGCTACCACGAAGGGGGCGAAAAAGGATACGGAAGCGGACTTCATCGAACACCTGTTCGCCGCCCAGAACCACGACTACCTGATGTTCTTCACGAACACCGGGCGCGTGTACGTGGACCGTGTGTACGAAATTGACGAAGCCGCCCGCAGCGCACAGGGCCGCAACATCAAAAACCTGCTGGACCTCCAGCCGGAAGAAGCCATTGCCGCCATTCTGCGTCTGGAACGCCGGGTGGATGAAAAGGGCAATGACATCACCTTCGCGGAGGACAGCGGCAACGTCGTCTTCGCCACAAAGGACGGCACGGTCAAAAAAACCAGCCTGAACGACTTTGTCAACTACCGCAAGGCGGGCATCATCGCCATCAACCTGGAAGAAGGCAACAGCCTGGTGAATGCGGAACTGACCACCGGGGAAAACGAAATTGTGCTCGTCACCCACGACGGCATGAGCATCCGCTTCCCGGAAAGCGACCTGCGCACGCAGGGCCGCAACACCATCGGCGTCCGCGGCATCCGTCCCCGTTCCGGGGACTATGTGGTGGCCCTCGCCATCGTGGATCCGCAGAAAACCCTGCTGGTGGCCTCTGAAAACGGGCTCGGCAAGCGCACCTCCTTTGACGAATACCGCACACAGGGCCGCGGCGGTACCGGCATCAAGACCATGAACTGCACGGACAAGACCGGTAAGGTGGTATCCGCCACAGTCGTCTCCGATGAGGATGAACTCATGCTGATGACCACGGCGGGGCAGTCCGTCCGCATCAAGGTGGCGACCGTTCGTGAAACGGGCCGTGCCACTCAGGGCGTGAAGCTGATGACTCTGAATGACGGAGAGGCCATCCAGGACATTTCCATCGTCATTCCGGACGATGATGATGAAGAGATGGAAGGGGCCGAAGCCGGGGAGAATGCCGCCGACTCCGCGGAAGAAGAACCCGCCGCTGAAGCGGAAGCTCCCGGAGAAGAATAAAACTCACAGGAACCCCGCTCCGGAATGCGCCGGGCGGGGTTCTTCATCCATCCTTTTATGGAAGAACCTCTTTCCCTGCAAAAATGCGCCGAACGTCTGGAACGGCGCGGATTCAGAAGCTTTGTGGTTTCTGGCCTGAAAGAAGCCGCAGACCTGATGCGCGGCCTGGTGCGGGAACTCAGCCCGGCGTCCGCCTCCTATGGGGATTCCATGACCTTGAAGGCCACAGGAATTCTTGATGAACTGAATGCCAGCCCGGATATTCAATTCTACGACGGTTTCGTTCCGGGCATGGACCGGGAGGAAAAATGGGAAATCCGCCGCCGCGGCATGACGGCGGACCTTTTCCTGACCGGCATCAACGCTGTCAGCATGAAGGGAACCCTGCACTGGGTGGACATGGTGGGTAACCGGGTGGCTCCCGTCGCCTTCGGCCCCCGGAACGTCATCCTGCTGGCGGGCGCCAACAAGCTGGTGGCTACGCCGGAAGAGGCGCGTGAACGCATCCGCCGCATTGCCCCGCTGAACGCAAGGCGCCATGAGGACTTCAAAACTCCCTGCATGTACACGGGAACCTGTGCGGACTGCAACTCTCCGGACCGCCTGTGCAACATCCACATGTCCATCGTTAAATGTTTCCCCAAGGGAAGGATTGCCGTCATCCTGATGGAGGAATCCGGGGGGCTTTGAACCGTTCTGCCATGTCCCCTCAATCCCGGATAGAAATCATGGCTCCGGCGGGTTCGTTCGAATCCCTGGCCGCCGCACTTCAGGGCGGTGCGGACTCCGTGTACTTCGGCATAGGGAAGCTGAACATGCGTTCCCGCGCCACGGCAAACTTTGCGGAGGAAGACCTGCCGGAAATCGTGGCCCGCTGCCATGAGACGGGGGCAAAAGCCTACCTGACGCTGAACATCATCGTGTATGATGAGGAACTGGAGACGGTGCGGAATCTGTGTGCCGCCGCAAAAGCCGCCGGAGTGGACGCCGTCATCGCTTCCGATCTGGCGGTAATCACCCACGCGCATTCCATCGGGCTGGAGGTGCACATGTCCGTTCAGGCGAATGTCTGCAACATGGCTTCTGTCAGGTTTTACGCACAATATGCGGATGTGGTTGTCCTTGCCCGTGAACTGACGCTGGGGCAAATCAGGCGTATCATTGACGGCATCCGGGATGAAGGAATCCGCGGGCCTTCCGGTGATCTTATCCGGGTGGAAATCTTTGCGCACGGCGCCTTGTGCGTGGCCGTGTCCGGCAAATGCCACATGAGCCTGGCAGCCTATAACTCTTCCGCCAACCGCGGAGCCTGTTTCCAGAACTGCCGCCGCGCCTACCGCGTGACGGATGAGGAAACGGGCAACGAACTGGTGATTGACAACAAATACGTGATGTCTCCCCGGGACCTGTGCACCGTCCAGGTTCTGGACCAGATTCTGGACGCCGGAGTCTCCGTCCTGAAGCTGGAAGGCCGGGGCCGTTCCTCCGACTACGTGCGGACGGTGACCTCCGTGTACCGGGAAGCGGCCCGCGCGTGCCTGGAGGGAGCCTTCTCTCCCGCCAGGGCGAATGCGTGGATGGAGCGGCTGGAATCCGTCTTCAACCGGGGATTCTGGAAAGGCGGCTACTATCTGGGCGTAACATGGGGGGAATGGAGCGGCTCTGCGAACAGTCGCGCCGCCCTGCTGAAAATCCACATTGCCAAGGTCGGCAACTTCTACCGGAAAAATGGGGTGGCGGAAATCTGCCTGGAAGCGGGTGCGCTCTCCACAGGACAGACCATTCTCATTGCCGGTCCTACGACGGGAGCTGTCCGGGTGGAGGTAAAGGCCATGCGGAAGGAAACGGAAGAGGGCATGGTTCCCGTGGAATCCGCAGGAAAAGGGGAAACCGTGTACATCGTGGTCCCCGAGCAGGTCCGCCGCCGGGACAAGGTCTATCTGCTCCGTCCCCGGAGGCTGGAAGACGCGGCCGGGAATAATTGACGGATTATCTTTGTTCCCTTTGCAGGTGGCATATATATGATTCACCTTGTTTTTTGTTTTATTTATGAATCATGTTCCAATGGATTCTGTGACGAGGAATGACTATTTTTAATAATAGATGGTAAAGAATTCCATTCGCCGCATACCCCGTCCGGCAGTGCATTGATCCCGGTAGTAAAACAACTGGAAAAATGGGCGGATGAATTCCGCCCGGCCATGAAAGGAATGTAGGGAATGGAGGATTGAGGAAAAGCTGTTCCTGGGGTCCAAAGCAGGTGTGAATTCCTGTAATCATGGGTGCCCGGTCTGTTCTCTCTTCATGAAGACGGAATGGATGCTGTTCCCGGCTCGGCCACAAAAAACGGATATCCCGGTAACAGGATATCCGTTGTGAAAATAAAGTTCGGAAAGCAATTCACTCCTGCCGCCTTCTGCGGCGGAGCGCCAGAAAAGCCAGTCCCGCCAGTCCAAGGGTGGCGGTAGCCGGTTCCGGGACGCTGAGCGCGGCGATTTGTTCTGGGCTCAGAACGCCCTGATAGAGCTGGACATTGGAAAAATCGGCTGTCTGATTGTTGTTTCCGTTAAGGGGGCGCCCGCCCAGGGAAAAAGTGTCCAGCTTTTCGTTTGTTCTGTTATTAGAAGCCAGCATAGCAGTGGCGATTGCCTGTCCGTTCAGGTACAGGGTCAGGGCGGCGGTGCCCGTCTGGGTAACGCCGTCATTGGCGCCGGCGTCCACGGTGATGATGAAGGTTTGTTCCAAACCCTGAACGACGGTGCCCGGCGTGGAAGTCATTTCACTCAGCAAATAGCCTTCCGGCGCAAATCCCCAGCCGGCGTTGTCGCCTTTAGTGTAGTTGACCTTCAAATTCCAGCTGCTGGATTCCCCCAGACCGAACAGGACGGGCCAGTTGGTAGTGCCTTCCCCGTTCAGGCTAGCTTTGACGACAAAGCTGAAACTATTGTTCAAGGAAAGGGGGGAGGAATTATCCGTAAAGGTCAGGCGGGAACCGCCGGAATTGTAAATGCCGTCCGTAACGGAACCGCCGCCGAAGGACGGCGTGATGCCGGAATAGGAAGCCCCGTTGCTGTCCGTTACCACGATATTGTCCGCGTTCGGTGAGCTGGAAGTCCCGGTAAAGGACATATCCCATATCAATGTCCCTGCAGCCTGGGCCGTGTGCAAGGTGCCAAGCATGGCTGTGCAGGAGAAAAGAAGCAGTGTCTTTTTCATGAATTTAAAATTGAAAATGTGGTTAAACGTGTGAACCCAGGCAAATTCAAAGAGAGGATATGGATATCCCCCGTTATCCGGATTGATAATCCGCGGTATTTGCTTGTTTGCCCTTATTGACCCGGGTTAGAGGCAAAACGGCGTCCGCGGGAGAAATATCATTCCAGGTGAAGGAAAAAGGATGTGCTGTGCGTAGTATGTAAAACTGTGTGCCATGTTTGACTATTATTCCCTTCTCCGCCTTTCCTTCCTGGGCTGTGCCGTAATGTTCTCCAGCGTGCTCCAGGCTGCCGCCTTGCAGCCGTGGCTGCGGGATTTGTCCGGAATTCCTCTTCCAGCATCTGGGAAAGACGGGAATGAGTGGATGAAAAAATTGTGGACCCGGACGGCGGATTATGTAGCGTCTGTTCCCGAGCTGGAAGCCGCCGATGACTGCGGGGATGCCATGGTGATGCTGGCTCCAGTGTTCCGGGCGTGGCCGGATGCGGAAGCGGCGGGGGCAAGACTGGCTGAAATTCTTTCCCTGCCCGTGGAGCAGGCGGGTCCCGTCTCTTCATGGAATGACCTGATGAAGCATGAAGACGCCATTCTGAAGCAAATCCGCTTCATCAGATTGAAAAGCTGGCTTCCTGTTATGATGCAGGGGCCATCCGCCGTGCCGTCGCCCGCAACCGGGAAAAAATATGGAGAACGGTATCCGGATGCCGACAAATTCCTGGAGCGGCTTGATGCCTGGGAAAAAAAGCTGGGGCCTATCCAGCCGTGGATTGAAAAGGCCGGACCGGACCAAGAAGATATCCTGAGGGAACTGGTGGAATTACGCAAAAAGGCTCTGATCGACTCCCTGCCGGAGCAGGATTCCGTTAGGGAATGGGTGGCGGTGCGGCGGTTCAACCCGTCCGGCGGAAGCTCCTTCAACCATGACCGCCCGGCCAACTGGCAGGGCATCAGCAGCATGCCGGGGCCCGGGCGCGTGTACCGCAGCGGCATCATGAAATTCAGCGGCACGTCTTCCTCTTCCCCGGCGGGCCGCCTTTTGGAGGACGACCGCTGGATGGGGCATCTGGAACTGGATTTTTCCGGGAACGGCTCATGTTTACGGGCAACCGCTTCGGAAAAAAGGAACAGCGGCCCTGGGACGTTTTTGAACTGGACCTGAAAACCGGGAAAAAGGAATCCCTTACCGCCCACATGCCGGCGGACACGGACAGCTACAACTCCTGCTACCTGCCGGACGGCCGCATCATCTTCATTAATACCTCCGGCATGCAGGGCGTGCCCTGCGTCACCGGAGTGGATTACGTGGGGAACATCCACCTTTACGACCGCGAGAAGAAGACGACCCGGCGGCTCACCTTTGACCAGGACAACAACTGGTTCCCCACCATGCTTCCGGACGGCCGCGTGATGTTCCTGCGCTGGGAGTACACGGAAAGCGCCCACTACTTCAGCCGCGTGCTGATGCACATGAACCCCGACGGCAGCGATCAGAAGGAATATTACGGCTCCAACTCCTATTGGCCCAACAGTCTGTTTAACGCCCGCCCCCTTCCCGGCAGGCCGGGTATGTTTGCGGGCATTGTCAGCGGACACCATGGAGTCAAGCGGCTGGGGGAACTGGTCATCTTTGATGTGAACCGGGGGCGCACCGCCACGGAGGGCGCGGTGCAGAAAATTCCCGGATATGGAAAACCCGTGGAAAACGTGACCAGGGACCAGTTGGTGGAGGGATTGAAGACTCCCTATTTTGCAGAACCGTACCCGTTGAGCGCGGAAACCTTCCTGGCCGTCTCCTCCCCTTCCGGCACGGGAGGAGTGACCAACGTGGTCTGGTGCGACGTGTACGACAACATCGTCCCCCTGACGGCTTCCTCCTACTTCATTTATGCCGATCCTACACCCTTGAGGCCGCGGAAAAAGCCCCCCGTGCTGCATGACCGCGTGAAGCCGGACGACAAAACGGCCACGGTATATGTTTCCGACGTGTACCGCGGCCGGGCCATGGAGGGCGTGCCCAGGGGGGAAGCCAGGTCTTTGCGCGTATTCATGTCGGAATACAGCCCGCGGGACACGGGCAGCCATTATGCCATGGGCATGGAAAGCAACTGGGATTTGAAGGTGCTGTACGGAACGGTGCCCGTGAATCCGGACGGGTCCGCCATCTTCACCGCCCCCGCCAACCAGCCTTTGACCCTTCAGGTGCTGGACGGGCAGGGCCGCGCGCTGGCCCTGATGCGGAGCTGGTTCACGGCCATGCCGGGAGAGACTTTAAGCTGCATCGGCTGCCATGAGCACCAGAACGCCGCGCCTCCCGCCAGGCCGGTGATGGCTTCCAGGCAAAAGCCTGCTGACATTGTCCCGTGGTATGGGCCGGCCCGTACGTTTTCCTTCGTCAATGAGGTGCAGCCGGTGCTGGACCGCCATTGCATCCGCTGCCATTCCGCGGAGAACAAAAGCAGGCAGGGGGTGCCGGATTTCATGACTCTGGAGGCCGTCAAGGGTGCTCCGGCGCCGGGTTCCGTGGCTTATTGGAATCTGCATCCGTATGTGCGCCGCAACGGACCGGAAGGAAACTATCTGGGATTGGCTCCCACGGAATTTGCTGTAGATACGTCCGAACTCTACCAGTTGCTCAAAAAAGGGCATCATCATGTGGACATGCCGGAGGAAGACTGGCACCGTCTGGTGACCTGGATGGACATGAACGCCCCCTATCTGGGCGAATGGCTCGGAGAGCGCAATGAAAATCTGCTGAAGCGCCGCTATGACCTGCACAAGATGTTTTCCGGCGTGGAACGGAACTACGTGACCATGAAGGATTCCCGTTTCCGCAGGGATGCCGGGGCGAACGTGTCCCATAGCGGATGCTCCGTTCCTTCGCCCCGCCGGGAAAACATAACCGTTCCGTCCCCTCAGAATGAAACGCTGACGCTGGATTTGGGGAACGGCGTAAACATGGCGTTCCGCCGCATCCCGTCGGGAGAATTCACGATGGGAAGCGAGCTGGAAACTCCCGCGGAAAAGCCCGTTGCCAAAGTGCGGATGGAAAAGCCGTTCTGGATGGGAGAGGCGGAAGTCACCCTGGAACAATACCGCCAATTTGATCCGGAATACCTCAACGGCTGGTACGACATGCACTACAAGGACCAGGTCAGGCCCGGGTACGACATGGATGCCAATCCGCGGTTTCCGGTTATCCGTGTGCCGTGGACGAAGGCCATGGAATTCTGCCGCTGGCTTTCCGCAAAAACAGGTAAAAAGGTAACTCTGCCCACGGAGGCGCAGTGGGAATATGCCGCGCGGGGCGGAGTGGAGACGGACTTCTTTTTCGGCGGCCGCGATTCCGATTTTTCCGCCTATGCCAATCTGGGAGACGTGACGCTGAAGGAACTGGCCGTCTCCGGCGTGGATCCCAAGCCGATCAGGAATCCCAACCGTTTCTGGGACTTCGTGCCCAGGGATGAAAAATTCAATGACGGAACGCTGCACCTGGCTCCCGTGAAAAGCTACAGGCCGAACGGCTACGGACTGTACGACATGATCGGAAATGCCGCGGAATGGACCCGTTCGGAATACAGACCCTATCCGTGGAACGGGAAGGACGGCCGCAACGAGACCCTGGATTCCCGCGTTCCCCGCACGGTGCGCGGCGGCTCCTGGTATGACCGCCCCAGACGGGCCACGTCCTCCTGGCGCTGGGGATATCCCGGCTGGCGTCCCGTGTACAACGTGGGCTTCCGTGTGATTATTGAAGACTGATTGACTGCCATGAAGATGAAACATATGCTTCCTTCTTTTCTTGCCGCAGCCTGCTGCCTGCTGGCCCTTGTCTCATGCAGGCAGGAACCGGACTCCGGGGCCGGTCCCGTGGCTCCGGTGGATGTCAAGGTTTATGGAAAACTGGCAGCCGTTCTGGGGCATGGGAGGAAAAAGCTGGAACTGGTGGATCCCGGTTCCGGGAAAGTGGTGAAAAGCATCCGCCTGTCCGGGAAGCCCAACGGCATGGCAATTGACGGAAATACCGCCTATGTGGCGGAAGGCGGCCCCGGAGGCGTGGTGGAAGTGGTCGCTCTGGACACGGGAACCGTGAAGGGAGCCTTCCCGGCAGGGCATACGCCCATGTCTCCGGTGGTGCGCAATGGTAAATTGTATGTGGCCGCCAGATTCGATTCCAAGATTGTGGAAATGGACGCTTCTTCTGGAAAAGTGCTGAATTCCTGGCCTGCCTCCCGTGAACCGGTGGCCCTGGCCGTCTCCCCGGACGGAAAGAAAATATGGGCGGCCAACCATTTGCCCGCAGGCGCGGCGAACGGGGACTTCACTGCGGCGGCGCTGACCCTGGTTGAGAACGGGAAGGCGGTTCATTTCCCCCTGGCCAACGGAACGCAGGGCGTGCGGGGCATGGCCGTCAGCCCGGACGGCCGCTACCTGGCCGTGGCGCACGTGCTGAGCCGCTACCAGATGCCGACGACGCAGCTGGACCGGGGCTGGATGAACACGAATGCCGTGACCATCATGGACACGGCATGTCCGGACAGGCCGCATCCCGTCCTGCTGGACGATCCGGACGCGGGGGCCGCCAATCCGTGGGGCGTGCTCTTTTCCCCGGACGGAAGCCGCCTGCTCGTCACGCATGCCGGCACGCATGAACTCTCCATTATTGATTTTCCCGCGTTGCTGGCGCGCATGAAGAAGGAGGACCGGGCGGGGAACCCCGTATCCGAAAGGCTGGGATTCCTGCACGACATCCGCACCCGCGTCCGCCTGCCCTTGAACGGTCCCCGCGCCCTGGCTTCCGACGGGGAAAACGTTTATGTAACGGGATATTTCTCTGATACGCTGGCGCAGGTGCCGCTCAAGGCGGACGCCGTCCCCCGGAACATTCCCTTGAACGCGGAATACCGTCCTTCCAGGGAACGGCTGGGTGAACAGTACTTCAACGACGCCTCCCATTGCTTCCAGGGGTGGCAGAGCTGCGCCACCTGCCACCCGGACGCCCGCGTGGACGGCCTGAACTGGGACCTGCTGAACGACGGCATGGGCAATCCGAAAAACACGCGCACCATGTTCCTCTCCCACCGGACAAGTCCCGTGATGAGTCTCGGCGTGCGTGCGTCTGCGGAAGTGGCCGTTACCGCGGGTTTTGTGCACATCCAGTTCATGGAGCCGGACGGAGACCTGGCCGCGTGCGTCAACGAGTACCTGAAAAACATGAAGGAGGTGCCCAGCCCGTTTTTGATGGCCGGCCATCCTTCCCGCCCTCAGACGAAGGAAACCGGGTGCGCCCAGTGCCACGCGCCCGGCGTGGAGCGCGGGTCCCTTACGGAATCCGCGCGCCGGGGCAGGGAAATCTTCAAGACGGCCGGATGCGTTCAATGCCATCCCCATCCGTATTTCACAACCAAGGAGCTGGTGGCCACAGGAACGGCGAAAGGACTGGATGAAGGCAGGAAAATCCTGGTTCCTTCCCTGGTGGAAGTCTGGCGCACCGCCCCCTATCTGCATGATGGCCGCGCGAAAACCCTTCGGGAAGCTGTCACGGTGCACAACCGGGGAGATATCCGCGGAAAAACGAGCAGTCTGAACGACAGGGAACTGGAAGACCTGGTCAACTACGTACAATCCCTTTAAAGGGGGAGAAAGGAAAGGCATGGCTGGAAAACTACGGGAAATATCCGTATGGGATGATGGAACCGGAACAGGGGAACGTTTCTTCTGCATGACTGCGGAACCGGGCGGAAGCTTTGAGGAAGAGTTGCATTCCCTGATGGACAGGTACCGTGAATCGGGTGGAGACGGAGGAGACGAGTTCCTGCTGCGCTTCCATGTCAGCGATCCTGCCCGGCAGTCGGAACTGCTGAGCCGTGTGGTGAAAGGGCGTCGTTCCTATGTTTCCATCGTAGGACAGCCCCCGGCAAACGGTTCCCGCGTGGCGTTGGAGGCATGGCATCTGGGCGGCATGCTGGGAAAAAGCAAGGAGGAAACGGAAGAAGGAACGGTACTGGTGGCGCGGAGGAAGCATTACCGCCTGTTTCTGGCAGGCAGGCGCACGGCTGCCGTGTGCGGCAGCCACGACCAGATGCAGGAGGAATTCCGCTGGCTGGACCGTGTGGCCGCCGCGCAGGGAGGAACTGTCCCGGCTCTGGTTCACCGCACCTGGATTTACTGCCGGGACATTGACAACAACTATCGGGGGCTGGTGGAAGGCCGCAATGAGAGCTTTGACCGTTACGGACTGAGTCCGGAGAACCATTACATCGCCAGCACCGGCATTGAAGGCTGTACGGAAACGCCGGGGCGCCTGCTGCACATGGACAGCCTGGGCATTGCCGGGCTGAAGCAGGGGCAGGTCAGGTACATGGAAGCTCCGGACTACCTTTCTCCCACGCACCTGTACCGGGTGGCTTTTGAACGCGGCGCCCGCATCGTGTACGGCGACCGCTCCCATTACTTCATCTCCGGCACGGCCAGCATTGATGCGGCGGGGAACATCGTTCATCCCGGGAATGTGAAGCGCCAGACCGTGCGCACCCTGGAAAACATGCGTGCGCTGATGGAACGGAGCGGTGGAAGCCTTTCCCACCTGAAGCAGGCCGTCGTGTATTTGCGGGACTGGGCGGACCGGGATGTGGTCGAGTGTGCGCTGATGGATTCTCCGCTGGCGCACGTGCCGCACCTGCTGTTGAAAGCTCCGGTGTGCCGTCCGGGCTGGCTGGTGGAAATAGACGGCATCGCCGTCAATGGAGCGGGAGATTCTTCTTTTGCTCCCTTGTGAACGGCAGCCGTTTCCCGCCCCTGCGGAAATTCGGGGCTGTCCCGTTCTCTTGGAAAAATCGGTTTCCGGCATGCGCGCTGCCGGGCATTCAATCGGATCGTCGGGGGGCTGAATACCCCCACCCTGTCAAGGGCGCATTTTTTTCTTTCTGCCTGCTCCCTTGTACAGGAATTTCGTTTTGGGCTCACGTCCAACGGTACGGTCGATGAGGTCGGGAATCTCCTTGTCGGAATATCCGGCCAGTTTGATATATTTCCTTACCAGGGCCGCATTTCCCGGAAAATATTCTACCAGTAAATTTAAAAATGTTTTTTCCAGGGAATCCGTGCGCATTTTGGCGGCATTGTTGCGCAAATCCTCAGTGTTGATTTTATTGTGAATCAGAATGGATCTGAGATTAGCCTGGTTGATGTCGATTTTCCGGTCATGGTAAAGCAGCCTTTTCTTTTCTTCCTCTTCCTCTTCCTGGAGCTGCCGTTTCTGTTTTTCTCCCAGATCCGGATCATAATTTTGTTTGATGTCGTGAAGAATTTTAGCGGCATAAAGGGCGTACAGACCAGCAATTTTCTCACGCGAGACGGACAGCACGGCAGCAAGCCTGTCTATATCCTGAGTGGCTATATACCGGGCCGCGCTTGTCTTGACGTCGTAATCCAGTGTCTTGTCCTCTCTCCAGGAATCGGGAATTTCCGGAGATGCGTCCATTTGGAAAAGGGGCGCCGCCGCAATGTAATAAAAAGTCCACAAGTCGTTTTGAACTTGCTCCGTGTTTTTGTCCTGAATCCTGCCATTCTCTTTCAATAGTTTTTTTGACCTTTTTGTAAAACTCTTCCAGCCTGCCCTGGTCCAAAAGGTCCTTGAGTCCGGAGGCGGTATATTCCGAATGTTTAACAAAATCGGGATAAGGCGGTTTTTCCACGTTTGGATTCAAGACTGCCGGAGCGCCCTGAATGAAAGAAAGGGGCGACAGGCCGCAGAATAAACAGGCAAGGAGGCTTTTCATAAGAATTTGGTCAGGGTTTCCGGTTTTCTCTTTGGAGTATAATATTGCGTTTTGATAGCTGTGCGTTGAACGCCGCGTCCAAATTTGGTGATTTTGATGGTTACTCCTTCTTCATTGGGGGCTGGGCTGACCATGTAAACAGGAAACGCTGGTTTCCATTCATCGTGCCCCTTTTCCCCGGTCTTGGATTTTTGGCGTGGTGGGCGATGACTTTTTGATGGTCATGGGTATCGGTTTCAGGAACAGCGACTGTAAATTCTTTTTCTTTAACCGTATTGTATTCGGTCGTAGCCCAAACGTCCACTTTTCTTCCGTGAATGGAATAAGGATTGATCTTGATTTTGGCAGGGTTACCCATTTCTTTATCCGGCTCTCCCAGATTTTCTCCTTTTCAGAATGGTCCATTTGATCTTTTGAGCATTCCCGATGAGGGAATCTTTTCCTGTTAAAAGAAGATCGACAGATTCTCCAATGCCCAGCCTGGTCCGCTTTCTGTCTCCGCTTCACTTTTCGGAACTTCTTTTCCCTCTTCTCTTGCAAGATGAATATCGGCTGATAATTCATCCGTCGCTGAGTCAATTTGAAAGACTCCCGTGTCTTCTTCCTCTGCCTGGATGGGCGGCAGCACAGCTAATCCAATCAGATACACGGTCCATTTGATGAGAAGGAACGAACTGGTCATGGGATGGAAAAGAAGCTCTCTAATAAATTCCATGGAAGAGTTTTTTTCTCCATTGTCCACAAATAATTTTTATAAAATATAGATTAATTTGCAATCTAACAATTATTTGAGGTAATTAAAAAATTGATGATAAATATTATAAATAGCTGTTCCTGCCGGAAGTGGCTGAATAAAAGGAAATGGCCGATTTCGCTTGTTATCTCTCAGAAGGACGACTACCGTATCTTTGCATGACGTACCGCCTCAATACAGACCGCCTGGTACTTTTTTCCGTGCTGTTGTGGGGTCTACTCCCTCCGGGACTTTTTGCATGGGGGAGCAATCCGCCTACTCCCGATAATGTGAGGTGGCTGGACCAGTTCTGTTCCAGTTATGTGGAATTCCTGACCATGGGAGGAATTCTCGGAATCATCATCGGTTTTGTGTGTGCCGTTCTGATCTGGCTGGTGCACCGGCTCACTTGGGCGCGGAGTGTCAAGATAGCCGTCCTGTTCCTGCTGTCCGCCGTGATCCTGATCCTGTACGGCGGCTCCCTGTCCTTTGCGCTGTTTTATTTGCCCCTCGCCCTGATCAACCCTGCCGTGTACTGTTTCAGCGTGAGCAAGGCGGAATGACCGGGAAGAAGGGGCGCATTGGCTGCCCGTATTTTTCGGCATGCCTGCCGCCGGAAGAATAAGGTGGAATTAATTTTAGTTGACAGTCAATGAAATAGATTGTTATTCCGTAAAGGATAACTTGCTATTTCCTATGAACAGGCTCTTTTCCGGCATTGCCGGCAGATTCATTTCCTTTTCTTCATTCCGTCATGGATGGCCATGTGTTGTTATGGCTGCATTGCTGCTCTCGGCAGGCTGGGCGCAGGGGGAAACGTGCATGCAGCTCACGCCGTCGGGCTGGAAGGAGAGGGAAGATAGAAAGGAAGATTACTTGTTGACGGGGCTGAAGGAAAAAATAGGAATCTTGCCATTGCTGAACGGAGGAATATGGAAGCCGGAGGACATCGTTCCTCCGGAAGGGAACGTGGCATGCGGAGACAAATTTCTTCTGCCTGAGTCGAAGGGGGGGCGGGAACGCTGGATATTGATGGACCGGGAAGGGAATGAATGTGCTCATTTGGATGTGTATTTATTTGAGTCGGAAAGGATGGCGAGAAGGAATTTATTCTTGAGCGTGAATCGTTCTCCCAGCTGGGAGATCTTGTTGTCTGGGGGAAGGATGTGGCCGGAGAACGAGGAACCTGGTGCATGTACCGTTTATCCGGAAAGAGCGTGGATTGCCCCGAGTTTGCTGTGCGGGGAAATCTGGGAATCGATTTCTGGACGGGCGGCCGGGATTTTTCCATTTCCCTGCCGGAAGTGGAACAATTGTTTGATTTGTTTCTGGACAGGAAAAATCATATTGCCGCCGGAGAGGAGCTAAACCGGGCGTTGGAAAAAACGGAAAAGGAGGGCGGAATATGATAGAGAAAAGAAGGAACAATACCTCATGGATGAAAAATAGGTCCGGAGGAACGACGCCGGATGGACCCCTGGTACGGGATGCCTGAATTATGCCGGACGATTGCCGGATTTGGCAGGGAACAGGTCCCCGTGGATTTGCTGAGGCATGAGGAGGTTTTGAGTGAAGAACTTCAAATTCCCAATGTTCATGAGGGCTGCATGCACTTTGCCCTGTTTCACGGAGGGATCGAACATGGACTCTATCTTGGCATGTTTCAAGAGTTGCGCCATGGCGCCCATGCCGTGCTGAATCCTGTCACCCCCTGGGATGATACGCTCACCAGGTCGGATTTTATAGAAATCCTGGTAGCTCACGCGCGCAGCCGGAAGGAGGCGATGGAGCTGTTGCTCAAGATGCGTTTCTACGATCCGTTGGGACGGAAAAGGGATGTACGTGCCGTTGCGGCGGAAACCGATATGGGGAACTCCAAAAAAACGGGACTGGTGGGAGATTTCGATATGTTTGCCGGTTCCGTTTGCGCTCCGGGTGAAAACAGAAGTGGAGCGAAAATAGCGTCTTCCGTATATTTCCTGCGGAGGAATACGGCGGTGATGCTGGTATCCTCTGATCCAAGGTATTCCGTGTTGTCTCTTGCCCGAATTCTGGATGACAGGTTATTGAAATACGAAAAGAGGTTGAAGACGGAGCAGAAGTGACAAGGACTGGAAATACAGATTGACGGATGTTCCGTATTGTCTGCCGTTCTGACGCTGAATCGGAGATTGGCGAAGAGGAAAAAACGGAAACGTGGCTGGCGGTCCTGCCTGGTTGACGGGGCGTTTTTCTCTTAAGGCATCCTTTCCATATATTCTTGTTGTGTTCTTGGAAAAATAACGTAACATATCATTTGATATCATATTTTTTATTTAACGTTGATTTTTTTTGTTATGGATGGCTAATAATTACCGTGCATGGTTTTCTTTTTTAAATTGTTCAGGAATTGTTTTGCTTTGGCTTGCCTGTTGTTGGCGTGGACAAATGGAGGTTTTATCCTGGCTTCCGGGAATGCGGGAAGCGGAAATGCGGCGGCTCCGGCGAACCGGCTTCCTGCCTGTCCCGTCTCCTTCCTGATGGACGCGGTAGCGGATGCACGAGGAAATGTATGGGTGGCGGCGGAGGCTGGGGGCGTCTGGAAGCTGGAAGCCGGAACTTGGCGCGCCATGCATCGGGAGCCGGGATTTCCCCCCACCATGAATTGCTATGCCATTGCCGAGGACTTGCAGGGCCGGATCTGGGTGGGGACGGACAACCAGGGAGTGGCTGTCTGGAACGGCGAGACATGGAAGACTTACGATCAGCTTTCCGGATTATTGGGAGAACGCGTGTTTGCCATCCGGATAAGTCCCGTGACGGGTTTGGTAGCGTTGGCAACCTCCGGCGGTCTGTCCCTATACGATCCTGCCGGAAAAACGTGGAGAGGCATCACCCGGGCGGAAGGATTGCTGGAGGACCAGATTGAGGCGCTGGCCTTTACTCCCGGGGAAGACTTGCACGTGGCCTATCAATGCGGAGGTGTCAGTTCCGCTTCTCGCCGGGACGGCTACGGGAAATGGCGCCATTCCCAGGCCAGATGGTACTGGGACAGGGGGCAGAGGATGAGACAGCCCGCCGAACGCTGCGGAACCTTCCTGCCCTCCAATTTGTGCAACGCCATTGCCGTTCAGGAGGAGCGCGTGGTTTGGATAGGCACCAACGCGGGGCTGGTGAGGGGTATCAACGGAAAATACCTGTTCACGAGGGGAAGGGATTTCCAGGAGAAGAACAAGGGATTGTTCGGCGGAATGCCGAAGGATTACCGTCCTGTGGAATCCATGGTTATTGATCCCGTGCCCGATCTTCTGCCGGAAGACTACGTCACGGCTCTGTTTCCTACCCCGGACGGGATATGGGTGGGGTTCCGGCAGCAGGGCGCGGCATTGGTGGACGCCCGTACCATGAAGATGAAAAAAAGGGCGCTTCATACCCATTCCAACGTGCGCGCCAGATGGGTCCGCGCGTTTGTGGCGCTGCCCGGCGGCAGGCTGTGCGCGGCTACCAATGGCGGGGGCTTGCTACCGGTGGGTGAGAGCGGGGAAAAGCGTCATGCCGGAAAAGCGGTTGCAACCATGGCGAAGGAGCATCCCGTTCCCATGCCGTACGCAGACGGTGAGGAATGCCGTCGGCTGGAGCAATTGTTCCGTCAGCCGGACTCTTCCGCCCCCGCTCCCGTGACGTATTTTCATGAAGACTGGAGCACGCAGGGAGACTGGTGCGAACGTTATGGCATCAATTACGCCATGCTGTGCGCCATGAATGCGCCGATCAATAATGTAACATACAATTTTTCATGGGGATTTAAATTTTCCGTAGGAGGATGGATGGGGCCGCACCGGAAGAAAAATGACGATTTGCGCCACTGGGTGCATTGGGTCAACAAGCCGGACAACAGGAACGTGCTGTTCTGCCCCACCAGCGGCATGCGGACGGAGGCGGAATGGGACGATCACGGAGAAGTTTATTCCTATTCCTTTGACGGGCCGGATGTGTGGGCGCTGGTTCGGGTGCCGGAGGGAAGGCATTTGGTGTCCCTGTATTTTTACAATCCCAACGGCAGGGAGAAGCTGAACGGTCACCGGGATTTCGTGGTGGAAGCCCGGAAAATTCTTCGTTCCTCTGTTCCTCCCAAGATTCTGACCAGAGACATACCGATCAGGGAATTGAAACTTCCGCCGGACTGTATGATTGAGGAATTGGAACGTCAACTGGCGTCCCCCGTGCTGGCTCGGTGCCGGGTGAAGGATTTTTCCGGGAGCGGCGTGTATAAAACGTTCCTGATGAACGGAGGTGGGTGCTACGGTTTTCGTGTGGTCAGAAACAACTCCATGAACACGATTCTAAACGGCGTGTTTCTGACGGGACTGGCTTCTTCGGCACGGAAAAACAGGCTGATGCGGGCAGCTTATGGGCCCGTCCGTCCGCAGCCTCCGTCGGTTGCCCACTTGCCTCTGAAAGATATTCCACGGGAAGCGCTTTCTCTTTGGTCCGCCTGCCAGAGCTGGGACCAGGGAGGGAACAGGTGGATCTACCAGTGGAAACGTTGTGCGTTCCGTGCTTATACGGCGTTATTGCGTTATCCGGACAGACTGGATGATTTAATGTCTGCCTGGCGGTGGCAGTTGGGGTACTGGACTCCGCAGGATCGGGTGCACTCCGCCAAAATGCTGGAAGATACATGGGCCTCCAACCAGGAAGACTTTGTGCCATACCGCTCCAGAAATTGGACGCCGTATAGCCCGAACGTAGTTTCCTTCACCGTTGAAGAATGTGGAAACATGCTCTACACCGGATTGGATTGGAAGGAATTCAGGAATATGGAGCCGGATCACCCCAAGGTATTGGAAGCCAAAAAGGTGATTCGGGAATATATCAGAAACAAGGAAAAACAGAAAAAATGAAGGCATTGGTTTACTGCATAGCATGGTTGATGGTGGCCAGCTGCCATGTTGTGACCGCAGAAGCTTCTTCCGAATTTGTAAATGGAAGCACGATCAAGGTGATGACTGCGGAAAATCGCGCCATGGACGGCAATGAGGAAATGGTAATATTCCGCAAAGGCACCGCAGAGGGAAAGCCGGAAGCTGAAAAGGTTAAATTGAAAATTACCAACGAATTCAAACCTAAACCCCGTGACGAGTACAAGTTGAGCGGACCCATTTACAAATGGGATGGTAAGGAAGGAGCCTTGAGCTATGATGAAAAAGGCAAGGAGGAAATGGAATTTACAACCACGGAAAAATCCTGGGGTAAGGAATTCAAGATCAAGGGTTCCATTGAGTACAAGGACATTCCCCTTGATCCCAAAAACAAGGAAGAACTTGCTAATCAGGAAGGTCCGGCCAAGGCGGATATCAAGGCCGTTTCTCCGGTGGTCAAGGTCAAATCCGTAACGTTCCGGCACGGCAAGGAAAATTCCTCTCTTCCGGTAGCGGAGGATGCCGAAGGAAAGCTGGTTCCTACGCCGGAATATCAGGCGGACGCCGGGGACAAGGAAACCGCCATCCTGTATGCGGCGGAAAGCACGCCGGTAATCCAGGTGTGCTTTGACGTCACGCCGGCCGGTCTTAAGATGAAAGATGTGGAAATCAAGGGGAAGTCGGAAAGGGAAAGGAAAGCATCCTGAAGGCGTTGACCATGGAGGAAGCGGACAATCAGAATTTTGATGCTAATAGTAAAATTCCATTCAAGGCTGCCAAGCTGGACAAAGAAAGTGGCTTTGGGTGGGGTTTCCCACGAGTTCGAGATCACGTATAAAGATGTGCAGTTGATTAATAAACCAGATTATTCGGTGGAGAAAGCGTACGTGGTGTTAAAAAAACCGGTGGGAAGTTGGACGAAGAAGACTCCTTGGAAAAAGGTATTGCAATTTTTATTGAGGAATGCAATACGAAAGGCATTGATAAAGATCATGATATCATTTGTAAAGTAAAGTGGAAAGTCGGATCTAATAAGTATAATGAAGTCGGAGTAGTATATGTTAATGTTGGATATAATAAATATGATATTAATCTTTCAAATTTCTTAGAAGATACAAATCAAAAAACAAATTGTTCTGATGTCGCGACTTTAACTGGTTTATGTTCGAATTTTCATGGAATAGATTTGAAAGTTCGTAAATGTATGCCTTTTCTTAATTGGGAATATCATGCTTATAATAAGCTTGGAGATAAAATTTATGATGCAAGATTTCCTCCAGGTGACGGAACGAAGAATGAAGAACAATTTTATAATCAAGTGGGAATTGATGAAAAAAGCAAAGGAGAAAAAGGCCATTATGTTCAATTGAGAGAAGTTGATATAAATAATAATTTTATTGGGGAGGCATTTTTTTGGGAAGTTCCATTCAGTTATATTAAAAAACAAACTCCGGCTTCAGCAATGAAAGTGATCAAAGAAGATATACCAAAATACGAAGGAAGAAGAATTAGGGTTGTAGGTACAAAAATAAGAGATGGAGTGGAGGTTCCGGCTAAAGCTAAATTCCTTCTGGAGGATATAAAGATAGAAAATTTGGAAATTAAATAGATGAAAACTGTTGCGATAATATTTCTTTCAGTTATAGGCGTGTTTGTTACATGTGGGCATGAAGCCTTGATAGAATTAACCCCAGGAGCTAAAAAAGAGACAGTTCCCTCGTTTGGCGAGCAGATTGAATGGCTGCTTGATTACGAATACCATTGGAAGGAACTGGAATCCGTTAGGGAATCATTTCGTTTCAAAACGCCTGAAGGAGCGTCTGTGGAACGGAAAAATATTGTCGCTTTGAAAGAACCTCTGATGCTCAATGGAAAAATAATGATGAGCCGTTTGAATGGGGAAAGCGATCTTTCCTGGAGCTTGATCGATGAAGAAGGCAATGACTGTGGTGGCGTAGCTCTTTTCTGGACTTCTTCCAGGATTCATCTCCAGCGTCTTCTAATCATCCTGGCCGATTTCTGCCCTCCTGATTCCACAGGTTCTCTAAACGGGTTTCATGAAAAATTGGAAAGAAAGGTTTATGGTGTTTATATCGTTTTGATAGAGAGAAAAAGCTTCAATTTAAATGTTCCATGCAAAGGGAATCTCGGGTTGGTTTTCTATTGGAATGAAAATGATGAAAGCAGGAAAAATTTGATGAAAAAGATGCGCGGGAACTATTCCGTTTGTTGAGAGGCGAAGGTGAATTCAAGTCGCCGGGAGACAGGTTGCAGGTAGCTTTAACACAAGCGGAATCAGAGGTTAAAAAACTTGCTATTGAGTTAGAAGAAAAACGGAAAGTTCAGCGTAAAGAAAAGGAAGAAAAGGATAAGAAAAGAACACGAAGCAGAAGGAACTGGAAAAGTGGAAAAAGGATCCCTGTTACCAGATGCCTCCACTTTTGTGAGGAGGTGATGGCCTATGATTCTTCCGGGCTCCCGTGGAACTGTTGAAGCATGACGAGGTGATGAATGGGGAATTGGTGATTCCCAACGCACATGAAGGCGGAATCACGCTGGATATGGTGAAGAAGTGGGGAGGGAGATCATTTCGAGTGGAAGGCGTGGGGCACTTGCGCAATGGCATGCATGCGGTTTTGACGCCCAGCGGTTCTATAGCTAAAACCATGGAGCAGGGGCCTGTGTAGAAGATTCTGGTGGCGCATGCTCGCAGCCGGAAGGAGGCAATGGAACTATTATTGAAAACTGCGTTTCTATGATCCGCGGAACACGGAGAGAGACCCGAAGGATGTAGCGGCGTCCACGGTAATAAAGCCGGGGAAGGTGGGGGACTTCGACCTGGGATGCGGTCCCGTGCTGGGGCCGGACGGGGCGTTGGTGAAAGGGAGCGAGCAATCTGCGGTGTATTTCCTGAGAGGGAATACGGCCGTCATGGTTTTGTCCATAGATCCCGGGTATTCTGTACTGGGAATGGCCCGGAAATTGGACGCTGCTCTGCTCTCCTGCATTGGAGCATCAGCCAGTTAGGTATTCTAGTGGAAGTTTTTTAAATGCAAAGAGGATAAAAACTGTGATTCATTGCAGCATTTCTTTTTTCATACATTTGGCCATGATTTTTGCATGTCTCTATTCCTGCCTGGCTTCAGGGGAGGACGTCTTCTGTATTAGTCCGAACGGGGTAGCAGCTGAAAAAATGGAGCTTGATATTTGTGGCGACATGGACGGAGACAAAGGATTTGATGAAAATTTGCCGGTGAAACGGAAAACATGGTCCAAGACGGATATTGTTATTCCTCAAACCAACTTGAAATGTGGGGAATATTTGTTTCTTAGAGGTGGGCAGAAAAGATTTTCACTGGTGGAGGTTGATGGACAAGGAAGGGAATATGCTTGGTTATGTGCATATATACTTATTTAAAACGGAACGTGAAGCCAGGAAGATGTTGAAAAATAGGAAGTTGAGTGTAATCTCTTTAAAAGTGAAAGACGTATGGGGCAGGGATGGAACTTGCGGCGTATTTGAGGATATGGAGACATTCCCGGCAATGCTTTTTTATATGCAATAAGGGGAATCTAGGGAATTGCAATAGGAGGTCGCGTGAACGGGATGTCTGGGATGTAAAAAGCTTGCCGAATCAATTTTTGATTTCTTTTTGGATAGGACATCGTGGATTCCCATGGACGAGAAAGATCTGGCGGTAGCTTTGAAAAAAAAGAAGGGAGAGACAGCTTGAAGTTGAACGGCAGAAGGAAGCGCTATATAGGAAAGAGCAAGAAGCAAGGAAACTGGAAGAGTGGAAAAAAGATCCCTGCTATGAGATGCCTTCCCTTTGTGACAAGGTGATGGCTTATGACAAAACCCTGGCTCCGGTGGAGATGTTGAAGCATGCAGAGGCATTGAGTGAAGAACTGGTGATTCCCAATGTTCACGAAGGCAGAGTTACCCTGGAAATACTGAAGAAATGGGGCGGGAAGTCGTTCCGGGTGGAGGGAGTGGGCCACCTGCGCAATGGCATACATGCGAAGTTGAAGCCCTCCGGGAAATTGGAGGAAACGATGGAACGGGGTTCTTGCGTGGAGATACTGGTGGCGCATGCGCGCAGCCGGAAGGAAGCGATGGAGCTGCTGTTGAGGCTGCGTTTCTATGACCCGAGGAATACGAAGAGAGACCCACGCGATATAGCGGCATCCACGATAATAAAGCCGGGAAAGGTGGGGGATTTCGACCTCGGTTGCGGCTCTGCATTGGGACCGGATGGGGCGCTGGTGAAGAACAGCGGTGAGTCGGCGATGTATTTCCTGCGGGGGAATACGGCCGTCATGGTCTTGTCCACAGATCCCGGGTATTCTGTACTGGGAATGGCCCGGAAACTGGATGCTGCGCTGGAAGGCAAAGGCGCCGCTCCCGTTTCCCAATCCGACTGACCGTTTTTTATTTGTATGACACCATGCCATCATGAACGAAAAAATCGTGGGCCCGCTGTTTGTATTTTGCGGGCACCATATCCGTTTTATGGGCCGCCTTCCGTTGTGTTCGATGCGGAAATTCAGCTTGAAGTTCTTTTCCGGTGATATGCGGAGATGGGAGAAGGCGGTCATCCATCCGTTTTATTCCGTCGCAAGGCGGAAGTTCAGGGTTGAGGTACATGATTTATCAGGGGAGGGGGATGCCGGACCCCGGATTGTTCAGAATAGGGTGCTTTGGTGAAGTGCCAGGTGTCCGGAGAAGGCATGGGAATGCGATTTAATTTCCGTAGGGCCACCCTGCCTGATGATGCCATTGCGGCAGGCGGTTGCTGCTGGGAAAAGCGCGGGATGGCCTTCTGGGGGAATTCGTTTTCCGTTTTCTTTTCCGTGAGGTCATTTATCCCTGCCGTGGCGGATGTCCGTGGCTTCCTTCAGGAAGACGACGGCGGCGGCGATGGTTTTGGCGATGTCTCCGATGCGCTCGATGGAGCGGATGATGAAGAGCAGGTTGACGTTGAGGGATTGTTGTTCCTCTGCCTCCGGAGTGACGAGGCCGCCCAGGGCTTTGCGGTGGGCCTTGTCCAGCTTCTTGTCGCGCAGTCGCACTTCCCGCGCCGTTTCCATGTCCTGCGTTTTCAGGCTTTCCACGGCGTCCCGGAATTCGGAGACGGCCATGTTCAGCAGGGGGAGGACGATGTCCGGGGCAAGGGATTCCTGCCGCTTGATGGAAGCTTTGGCATGCCGGGCGATGTCGGCGACTTCCTCCGCGCATTCGCGGAGCTTGTCCGTACAGCGGGAGAGGGAGAGAACCAGGCGCAGGTCGGAGCCGAGGGGGTGGAACTGGATGAGGACGGCGGAGCAGAGGGAAAGAATCTGGCGCGTTTCTTCATCCAGCAGTTCATCGTCCGCAATGATGCCGTTGGCTCCGTTCATGTCCGCATCCGAGATGACATGTTCCAGTACGGCCATGTGGTCCAGCAGGCTTTCGCAGACGCAGTTGACGCGTGTCTGGATGTTGTTCAGGGCCAGATCGTAGTGGGGGAGGATGTGGTTGCCGGGATGTGGTGTCATGATGGTGGAAGAAGGAGTGATGGTTGCCGGGATCAGCTGAAACGGCCCGTGATGTAGGCTTCCGTTTCCTTTTCCCCGGGATTGGTGAAGATTTGGGACGTTTGCCCGTATTCGACGAGGCGGCCCATGTACATGAAGGCGGTGTTGTCCGCGATGCGGGTGGCCTGCTGCATGTTGTGGGTGACGATGACGATGGTGAGGTCTTTTTTCAGGTCTTCCATCAGGTCTTCGATTTTCAGCGTAGCGATGGGGTCCAGGGCGGCACAGGGTTCGTCCATCAGCAGGATCTGCGGACGGTTGGCAATGGCGCGCGCGATGCACAGGCGCTGTTGCTGGCCGCCGGAAAGGCCGTAGGCGCTTTCATGCAGCTTGTCCTTCACTTCGTCCCACAGGGCGGCTCCTTTCAGGCTGCGCTCCACTGTTTCATCCAGTTCCGCGCGGCTGTTGCGGCCCGCCACGCGGAGGGGGAAGACGATGTTTTCATAAATGCTTTTGGGGAACGGGTTGTATTTCTGGAAGACCATGCCCACCCGCTTGCGCAGGGAGATGACTTCCACGCGCGGGTCGTACAGGCTGGCGCCGTCTATGCGGATGTCCCCTTCATGGCGCACTTCCGGGATCAGGTCGTTCATGCGGTTGATGTTGCGGAGCAGGGTGGATTTCCCGCAGCCGGAGGGGCCGATAAGGGCCGTCACCTTGTTGGATTCAAAGGTCATGCCTATGTTGAAGAGAACCTGCTTGTCTCCGTAATGGAAGCAGAAGTCCTCTACCTCGATGATGGGATCGTCGTCTGCGGCGGATGGTTCAGTCATGGGATGTGGAAATAAGGGGCGGAATGCGGCGTTTCCGCGTCAGAAACTGGACGCCGCGTATTTCTTGCGGAGGCGGTTGCGGATGAGGATGGCCGTGAGGTTCATGACCACCACGAGCAGGATGAGCAGCAGGGTGGTGGCGAAAACCATGGGCTGTGCGGCGTCCGAGTCCGGGGACTGGAAGCCCACGTCGTAGATATGGAAGCCCAGGTGCATGAATTTGCGTTCCAGATGGATGAAGGGCCCTTCTCCGTCAATGGGCAGGGACGGGGCCAGCTTGACCACGCCCGTGACCATCAGGGGGGCCACTTCCCCCGCGCCGCGGGCCATCGCCAGGATCAGCCCGGTCATGACGCCCGGCAGGGCGCTGGGAAGAATGATGCGCTTGATCATCTGCCATTTGGAGGCTCCGCAGGCCAGAGCTGCCTCCCGCAGGCCGCGCGGCACGGCGGAAAGCGCTTCCTCCGTGGACACGATCACGACGGGCAGCGTCATCAGGGCCAGCGTGAGGGAGGCCCACAGGATGCCGGAGGTGCCGAAGGTGGGCGTGTTGTCCACGGCCAGTTTTTTCCAGTAGAAGAGTTCATCAATCGTGCCGCCCAGGTAGTACACGAAAAAGCCCAGGCCGAAGACGCCGAAGACGATGGAGGGCACGCCCGCCAGATTGTTCACGCAAATGCGGACGGCCTGCACCAGAGTCCCTTGTTTGGCGTATTCCCGCAGGTAGGTGGCGCCGATGACGCCCACCGGGGTGACCAGGGCGCTCATGAGCAGGGTCATGATGAAGGTGCCGAAGATGGCGGGGAAAATGCCGCCTTCCGTGTTGGCCTCCCGCGGATCATCCACAATGAAGTGGTACAGGTTGTGGAGGAAGACGCCGCATTTGCCGAAGAAGCCCAGGTCGTTCGGAAGATAGCCGTACACGGCCTTGTCCAGGCTGATCTCCTTCCTTTCCCCGTCTCCCAGGGAATAGACGAGCGTGTCGCGGCCCTGCTGCGCCCGGAGTTTGCTCGCTTCCGCCGTGTATTGTTCGTATTCGGCATTGAGCCGGGCTACTTTTTCATTGAGTTTGGCCAGTTCTTCCACAGGGTGGTCCACATCTCTGACGACGGGATTCTGTTTGAGCGCGGCGGTCCTGGTTCCGTTTTCCTCCCGGATGTCATAGGAGCGTTCAATGGCCTTGATGTCCAGCCGCGCATCCGCCAGCCTGGTGTTGACGGTTCCTATTTTTCCGGTATCTATGGCCTTTATTTCCTCCCTCAGTTCCGTTTCATGGTCCAGCGCGCGGCGGAAGGCTTGCATGAATTCGGGGGATGAGGCCGGAATGGTTTCTCCGGAGGCCAGCTGGAGTTCCAGCGGCTTCACCAGGGCCTTCCCCCCTTCCATGCGTTCCAGGCAGAGAAGCCCCTGGGGCGTGGAGGAGGCGGAGATGTTGTGCACGTCCACATAACGGTAGGATTGCCCGTAGGTTTCCTTGCTGCCGGTGAAGAGCTGGTATTCCCGGATATCCCTCGCCGTGGAGCCGGGCTGCGTGGGGTCCGCCGGAACGTGGCGCGTCTGGTCCTTGGTGATGCTGGCGTACAGGGTGTACGGTTTTTCCCCCTCTGCGGGGGGATAGGGTCAGTTCATGGATTGTCTTGGGCCAGAAAGCCTCCATGCCGTTGACAAGGATGATGCCCAGCAGGCCGAAGATCATGATGAGGCCCACAGAGATGCCTATGGAGGTGATCAGATGTTGGCTTCTCCCAGGGGGCGTCCGGGAGCGGGAGGGAGAGTGAAATCCGGTTTCATGGAAAAGAAAGGATAGAGAGAGAAGGAGGGCAGGGTCAGACGACATTGAAGCGTTTGCGGAGGCGCTGGCGCACGATTTCCGCCAGCGTGTTCAGGATGAACGTCATGGAGAACAGGATGAGGCCGCCGAGGAAAAAGGACGCGGTAGTGGGTGGAGTCCTGAGCCGCCTCCGGCAGTTCCGTGGCGATATTGGCGGAGAGGGTGCGCATGCCGTTGAAAATGTTCCAGTCCATGATGGGGGTGTTGCCTGTGGCCATCAGAACGATCATGGTTTCCCCCACGGCGCGCCCCAGCCCGATCATCAGGGCGGAAAAGATGCCTGCGGAGGCTACGGGGAGCACCACCGTCCGGACGATTTGCCAGCGGCTGGCGCCCAGCGCTTCGGACGCGGCGATGAGGGAGGGGGGAACGTTGCTCAGGGCGTCCTCGGAAATGGTGAAGATGACGGGAATCACCGCAAAGCCCATCACGAACCCGACGACGAGGGAGTTGCGCTGTTCATAGGGCATGCCGAATCCGTTGCGCCACAGGTCCGCAAAGCTGGCCGCCTGGAAGTCTCCCGCCCCCCACAGGCTCATGATGCCGCGGGTGAGGCTGATGAAGGGCTGTTCCAGCCAGTAGCCCAGGTATTCCCAGCAGAACCAGGCGCAGAGAAGAATGACGGGCGTCATGACGATATATTCCAGGCCGTTGCTGAATTTGTTCCTCCATGCTGCCGGACGCGTGGTCCAGAACCAGGCGATGAGGGCGGCCAGGGACGGAATGAGGATAACCATGCAGACCAGCGCCGGCACCTTGTCCTCCATTCTGGGAGCCAGGTAAAGCGCTCCGAAGAAGCCCAGCACCACGGATGGCAGGGAGGCCATGATTTCCATCACGGGCTTCACCACCCTTTTGACGGAGGGCGGCATGAAGTGGGCCGTGTAAACGGCTGCCATGACCGCCACGGGTACGGCGAAGACGAGGGCGTACAGAGTGCCTTTCAGCGTGCCGAAGACCAGGGGCATCAGGGAGGCTTGGATTCATAGTCGTCCGTGCCTCCTACGGATTGCCACAGCCATTTGGGAGAATCATACCCTTCGTACCAGATTTTGCCGACCAGCGCTTTGGAACCGGCTTCCGGATGCCTGTCCTTGATGGAAAAGAAATGGATGCGGCCTTGTCCGTCCGTGGCCAGCATGGAGTTAATTCCGCGTTGGCCGCCAGTTGAACCGGGGAAAAATCCAGTCGGTCGCTTTCCCAGCGGATGTCCGCCGTGGTGCCGTAGCACAGGCGCACGGCGTGCGGCGAGGAGACGAGGAAGGAGCGGTTGATGCCGGAGGCGGCGTAATGCTGCACGGGGCCGTTCAAGGGGGGAAACTTCTTGGTTTCGCCAAAGAGCCGCAGGGCGGCGCCGTCTGCCTGCGGGTGGGGGTACAGGCTGAAGATTTTCAGGCTCCCCCTGTCGCCGCCCAGCACCAGGGACATGTCCCCGAAGAGCCAGTTGACGGTGGTCATCCTTTCTCCGTCGCCCAGGGGAGAAGGGATGGTCTGGCGCTTTTCCCAGGTTTCCGAGTTTTCGTTGTAGGCGAAGTAAAGCAGCTTGTCCGTATCCGTGGCGACGATGAGGCTGTCTCCCGAGTTGCCTGGGAGCATGGCGACGGGTTTGCCGTCCAGACGGTCCGTCAGGTCATGGAATCCGGAGGGGATAAATTCCCCTTCATGGAGAAGGGAACGGGATTCTTCCAGTGTCATCAGCAGGAGGCGCGGCCCCTGGTCCGTTTCATTGATTGTGGAAAATATTTTGCGTTCTCCCGCGTCTGCATAAGCCACGCCGGATATTCTGCCCGGAACGTCGCCGTTTTCCGTCATGGGGTGGAGTGGGCTGGTTTCCGTTCCGGCCTTGGTGGGGCCGTGGGCGTTCACCTGGCCGTGGATATTGAGACCGGAATGAACGGAAATGACGCCCACCTTGCCGGATTCCGTGGCGATAGGGTAGGCTGACAGGAAGGAATTGTAGGAGTGGGCGCAGACGGTTTCATTGTCCGGCAGGGCCACAGGTACGGGTTTCAGATTGCCGGAGGCCTTGTCCAGAAAAGAAAATGTCCTTGCCGTTGCTGTAAACGAAGGCTGCGTGCCGGAGGGGTCCAGCCCCCACGTTCCGCGGCCTGGGCGGCGGGAGCGAGGCTCTGCCCTTCCTTCACCTCTGCACCTTGAAAGAGGGGAATGGTAACGGCAAAAGGAAAAAGAGGATGCCGAAAACGGCAACGATGACGGTAAAACCTCCGCCGATGATGGTCTTGGTCATGATGCGGTCAAACCACAGCGTAGTTTTCGCCACCTGAAAGCGTTCGGGAACGGGTTTGGGCTTTCTGGAAGGGGACGGAGAAGGGGAAGATGGGCTCATGACGGTAGGCGAACGGAGAGAGTGGAGCAGGACCCGGCTCGGCGGCCCGCAGCCCTGCTCCGGCATGCGTTTTCAGGGAGATTGTTTATTCAAGGCTCTTGAGGACATCCGCGCTGACTTTGGCGGGGATGGGATAGTATCCGTCCTTGGTCACGATTTCCTGTCCGTCCTTGGAGACGATGAACTTGATGAACTCCTTGGTCAGGGTGTCCAGGGGCTCGCCGGGCTTCTTGTTGACGTAAATCAGCAGGTAGCGGGAGAGCGGGTATTTGCCGTTGATGCAGTTGTCGTAAGACGGCTGAACCGCTACCTGGCCGCCCTTTTCAGCGATGGAAAGAGTCTTGACGCCGGAGGTGACGTATCCGATGCCGGAGTAGCCGATGCCCTGCACGTCGGAACTGATGCCCTGCACCACGGCGGAGGAACCGGGCTGTTCCTTCACGGAGTTTTTGTAGTCTCCCTTTTTCAGGGCGATTTCCTTTACGAATCCGTTCGTGCCGGAGGCGCTGTTACGGCCATAGATGGAGATAGCCTTTCCTTTCATGGACGGGAACCCCCGCATCGCCCCAGTCGGTGATATTGGAGCCGCCGCGCTTGAAAGTGGAGGAGAAAATGGAGTCGATCTGCGCCAGGGTAAGGGCCTGGATGGGATTGTTCTTGTTGACGAAGAAAGCCACGGCGTCCAGGGCTACCTTGATTTCCGTTGGCTTGTAGCCATACTTGGCTTCAAAGGCCGCGATTTCTTCCCGCTTCATGGCGCGGCTCATGGGGGCCAGCTGTGCGGTGCCTGCCGTCAGGGCGGGCGGAGCCGTGGAGGAACCTTTTCCTTCAACGCCGATTTTGACGCTGGGGTACTTTTTGCTGAATCCTTCCGCCCAAAGGGTCATCAGGTTGTTCAGTGTATCGGAACCGACGGCGCTCAGGTTGCCGGAAACGCCGCTGATGGGCACATACGGCTTGATGCTGCTGTCAACGGTTACTTGATCTGCTGCCATGCTCAGAGAGTTGAGTACGGCTGCGATTGTCAGGATTTTGGCGACAATTTCATGGCGTCTTTTTCTGTTGTGTTGCGTCTCCCTCCGGGGCGGTGTTCAGTACCGCTGGCGGCGGGCGACGTGGATGTGATATCCTTTCCACCCCCCTGTGAGGAAGTGAATCCTGGTTAAGAAATCGTCACAATCTGCGGTGTTCCCCGCACAAAAAACCGCCGACTTCGCGGGAGGGAAGGCGGCGGCTGTCAATGATTGCCGAATGCTGAAAGGGCAGAGGCCGGTATAAAAGGGGAAGAAAGGAAGCTCCTGGACTGAAAGTTCTTCAAGCCATGTTTAAATCATACTTCTTCAGGGAGAGCCAGCGGAAGGAAACAATGTTGAACCGGCGGCCAAACGCCTTGTTCACCGCACTCAAATCCGTACCTTCCAGCGCTCCGGTCTTCATGTTCACCTTCGTCGCCGCCGTCTCCGGACTGTTCACCGGGTCCACGTAGTTGATCCCACGCTGCACCACCGCCTCGCACCACGCACGGGAAAGCACCACTCCTCCCGGCTCGTCACTTCCCCCGCAGGCGCGCGGATTGTAAACGTGTCGTCGCGCGTGGTGAGAATGTTGCCCAGCACCGCAAGCACGTCCGACTGGATCAGGTAGCCGGGTGCCGCCGTAAAGACTGAGCCCTTGGCCGCATCCGCGTTCGGGTAGCCAACCTGGGCGTGATGACCATGTCCGTGAGTTCGTCAAGGTCCTGTTGATCGAGCTTTCGTCGATGGCCGCCTGGAGCGCCCCTTCACCCCCATCTCTCCGCTCTGCAGGCGGCGGTTGATGAAGTCGGACATGTTCAGGAAGGGGCCCTCTTCTTGACTTCCCTTGACCATGTTGTCGGCAAGTGCGCGGATTTGCGTGTCGCTGAGCGTGCGCAGGTCAGACCAGGCCATGGCGTCTCCGTCCGGGATGCCGTTGGTGATGCCAATAAGAGCCGTAGTCGTCCACGTGGGACTTGTTGCTGCTGGCTACCCCGAAGCGGGAGAAATTGGCCTGGTGCTATTCAGCACGGAGGGCCTGCCGTTGGAAGAGATATAGAGGAGCCTTGCGGTTCTTGAGGCCCATGAGCATGGCCTCCCAGGCTCTCCGGGGAGGTGGAGTTGACGTGAAGCCTCCGGCGATGGGCAGGTACTTCGGCGGAGAGCTTCAGCCCTCGTCGGTTTTGCAGTTTTCAGTTCGTCGATGACCGCTTCGGCGGGCTTGCCCTGGAGGTCCGGGAGAGGTGCCTGTTGGCAATGCCTGCGGCCTTGTTGAGGAAGTGTCCGTGGAGAATGCCTTCCTTGAGCACGGACTTGAGGTCCTTCTTTGGCGGAGCTGCCTGATGCTGCGGGGCCGTGTGGCCAGGAGGAGGTGAACCCAGGAGTCCCAGAGGGCGCCAGATTCATCAGGCCGTGGTCCCAGAAGTCGCCCAAGCAGGGAGGCGCTTCGCCCATGATTTCATTGTGTGAGAAAACCTTTGTTCAAGAGGCGCGGCATTGGGTCGGCAAAGGAGTTTCCGATGCCCACGCCTGGAAACGCCTGACTGGTAGGCGAAGCGTTTGGCGATGGCGGCTTTGGAGTCGGTCTTGTACCAACCAGGGGTGAGCCTGAATCCTGCGAATCCGGGCGAGGCTGGAAGGCTGCTGGAATGGGAGTTCGGCGGCCAATCTTGTTGACCTGTTCGGCGCCGGGTCCGCCGAATGGGGAGAGCCGGTGCCGTCGTTGAGGATGTTGAGATGGATGATGGGGAAAGAAGTCGCTGCTGGCCGTTCCTGACTTCAA
>VOFH01000217.1_pt1 | contig 99487 bp, 119 predicted proteins | sample 5384091 | NCBI WGS metagenome assembly VOFH01 (sample SAMN12384727, study PRJNA508395) | human gut metagenome | isolation source: healthy gut G | host: Homo sapiens
AGAGGGAGATCAGATCGACGCGACTGCTATCTCCAAAGGTAAAGGTTTCCAGGGTGCGATTAAGCGTCATGGCCAGAGCAGAGGACCTATGACACATGGTTCCAAGTTCCATCGTCACGCTGGTTCCAATGGTGCGGCATCTGATCCGAGTAAAGTATTCAAAGGCAAAAAAATGCCTGGACAGATGGGTAACAAGAAGATCACTGTTCAGAACCTTGAAATTGTGAGAGTTGATGCAGAGAACAACCTGCTCCTCGTAAAAGGTTCCGTACCGGGACCGAAGAAATGTCTGGTAACAATCAAAGAGACAGTAAAAGGAAACTAAGCTGACAATAAGAAAGGAGGAACATACAGATGGCAAACGTATCTGTTTACAATATCGAAGGTAAAGAAGTTGATACAATCGAACTGAACGATGCTGTATTCGGTGTAGAAGTTAATGAACATCTGGTACACATGGCAGTTGTAAATCAGCTTGCAAACAATCGTCAGGGAACACAGAAAGCCAAAACCCGTTCTGAAGTTTCAGGCGGCGGAAGAAAACCGTGGAGACAGAAAGGTACCGGACATGCAAGACAGGGATCTACAAGAGCTCCGCAGTGGACGGGCGGTGGCGTAGTATTCGCTCCGGTACCGAGAGATTACTCATTCAAGATGAATAAAAAAGAGAAGAGAGCTGCTCTTAAATCCGCACTTTCTTCCAGAGTAGAAGAGAACAAATTCATCGTAGTTGACGAGATGAACTTCGATGAGATCAAAACAAAGAAATTCCAGAATGTCCTGAACAACCTGAACGTAAACAAAGCGCTTGTTGTTTTGGAAGACGGAAATACAAACGCAGAGATTTCTGCTAGAAACATTGCTGGCGTTAAGACAGCACGCACAAATACGATCAACGTATATGACATCCTGAAATACAACACAGTAATCGCTACGAAAGCTGCTGTTGCAGCAATCGAGGAGGTGTACGCATAATGGCAAACATTCAGTATTATGATGTAATCCTTAAACCAGTTGTAACTGAGAAGAGCATGGAGCTTATGGCTGACAAGAAATATACATTCCTTGTACACACAGAGGCTACAAAATCTCAGATCAAAGAAGCTGTTGAAAAAATGTTTGAAGGAACAAAGGTTGCTCGTGTCAACACAATGAACCTTGATGGTAAAAACAGAAGACGCGGAATGGTAGTCGGAAAAACAGCTAAGACAAAGAAAGCGATCGTACAGCTTACAGAAGACAGTAAAGAAATCGAAATCTTTGAAGGACTGTAAGATCAGAAACTATATACGGTGCAAATCCGTGAAACAAATAATTAGACGAAATGAAAGGAGAGAAAGTAATGGGAATCAGAACATATAACCCATATACACCTTCCAGAAGACAGATGACAGGATCTGATTTCTCCGAGATCACAAAGACAACTCCGGAAAAATCACTTCTTGATTCCAAAAAAAGAAAAGCAGGCCGTAACGCACAGGGTAAAATCACAGTAAGACATCGTGGCGGCGGAGCTAAGAAAAATATAGAATTATCGACTTTAAGAGAAAGAAAGACGGAATCCCGGCAACAGTAGTAGGTATCGAATACGATCCGAACAGATCTGCAAACATTGCGCTGATCTGCTACGCAGACGGAGAAAAAGCATATATCCTTGCTCCTGAAGGACTGAAAGACGGAATGACAGTTATGAACGGTGCAGATGCCGAAGTAAGAGTAGGAAACTGCCTTCCTCTTTCAGAGATTCCGGTAGGTACTCAGATCCACAACATCGAGCTGTACCCGGGAAAAGGCGGACAGCTTGTTCGTTCAGCAGGAAACAGCGCACAGCTGATGGCTAAAGAAGGAAAGTATGCAACACTGAGACTTCCGTCTGGTGAAATGAGAATGGTTCCGATTGTTTGTAGTGCATCCATCGGCGTTGTTGGAAATGGCGAGCACAACCTGATCAATGTGGTAAAGCAGGACGTAAAGCGTCACATGGGCATCCGCCCTACAGTACGTGGTTCCGTAATGAACCCTAACGACCATCCACACGGAGGTGGAGAAGGTAAGACAAGTATCGGACGCCCGGGACCGTGTACTCCATGGGGTAAACCGGCACTTGGTCTTAAGACCCGCAAGAAAAACAAAGCTTCTAACAAGCTGATTGTAAGAAGAAGAGACGGTAAAGCGATTAAATAATTAGATTCACAAGGAGGTTAGAACCTATGGCTCGTTCACTTAAAAAAAGGACCATTTGCAGATGAAAGCTTACTGAAAAAAGTAGATGCATTAAACGCTGCAAGTGATAAATCCGTTATCAAAACCTGGTCACGCCGTTCTACAATCTTCCCGTCCTTCGTAGGCCACACAATTGCTGTCCATGACGGAAGAAAACACGTGCCGGTATATGTAACAGAAGATATGGTAGGCCACAAACTCGGTGAGTTCGTTGCAACAAGAACTTACAGAGGACACGGCAAAGACGAGAAGAAGTCGAAAGTCAGATAAGATTCATATATTTTGAAAGGAGGGTTCATCCATGGCAAAAGGACACAGATCCCAAATCAAAAGAGAAAGAAACGCGCAGAAAGATACAAGACCTTCAGCTAAGATTTCTTACGCAAGAGTATCTGTTCAGAAGGCATGCTACGTTCTTGATGCCATCAGAGGTAAGGATGTACAGACAGCACTCGGTATTTTAGCTTACAATCCGAGATATGCTTCAGCAGTTATAGAGAAATTACTGAAATCAGCGATTGCTAACGCTGAGAACAACAACGGTATGAGCGTTGACAACCTTTACATTGAGGAGTGCTACGCAAACAAAGGACCGACAATGAAGAGAGTAAAACCGAGGGCACAGGGCAGAGCTTATAGAATCGAGAAGAGAATGAGCCACATCACAATCGTGCTTAATGAAAGATAGGAGGACAATATGGGACAGAAAGTAAATCCTCATGGCCTGAGAGTCGGCGTTATCAAAGAATGGGATTCCAAATGGTACGCAGAAAAAGATTTCGCTGACAATCTGGTTGAAGACCACGAGATCAGAAAGTTTTTAAAGAAGAGATTATACAGCGCCGGAATCTCCAAGATTGAGATCGAGAGAGCTTCCGATCGCGTGAAGATCATTGTTTATACAGCTAAACCGGGCGTTGTTATCGGTAAAGGGCGGTTCCGAGATCGAAAAAGTAAAAGCAGAGCTTGCTCAGTTTACAGATAAGAAGCTTATCGTTGATATCAAAGAGATCAAAAGACCGGACAAAGATGCACAGCTTGTAGCTGAGAACATTGCCCAGCAGCTTGAGAACCGTATCTCTTTCAGACGTGCTATGAAATCCTGCATGTCCAGAACAATGAAGGCTGGAGCTCTTGGAATCAAAACATCCGTATCCGGACGTCTCGGCGGAGCTGATATGGCTCGTACAGAGTTCTACAGTGAGGGAACAATTCCGCTGCAGACACTTCGTGCTGACATCGACTATGGATTCGCAGAAGCTGATACAACTTACGGAAAAGTCGGTGTAAAGGTTTGGATTTACAAAGGCGAAGTTCTTCCGACTAAAGCAGATAAGGAAGGGAGAGATAGATAATGTTAATGCCAAAAAGAGTAAAACGTCGTAAACAGTTCCGTGGTACCATGAAAGGTAAGCTCTCAGAGGTAATAACGATTTCTTACGGTGAATTTGGTATCGTAGCTATGGAACCATGCTGGATTCGTTCCAACCAGATCGAGGCAGCCCGTGTTGCTATGACACGTTACATCAAGCGTGGCGGTAAGGTTTGGATCAAAATTTTCCCGGATAAGCCGATCACGGCAAAACCGGCTGAGACTCGTATGGGTAGCGGTAAAGGTACAGTTGAGTATTGGGTAGCTGTAGTTAAAACCGGGCCGCGTGATGTTCGAAATTGCAGGTGTACCAGAGGAGACAGCGAGAGAAGCGCTTCGACTTGCAATGCATAAATTACCTTGCAAATGCAAAATCGTTTCTCTCGCGCAGACTTAGAAGGCGGTGATAACAGTGAAAATTAATACATTTGTAAACGAATTAAGAGGAAAATCTGTAGAAGAATTAAACGAAGAATTAGTAGCTGCGAAAAAGGAACTGTTTAACCTTCGGTTCCAGAATGCTACGAACCAGCTGGATAATACAAGCAGAATTAAAGAAGTAAGAAAGAATATCGCTCGTATCCAGACTCTGATTACAGAGGCTGGACGAAAATAGCTTCTTTTAGAATGGAAAGGAGAATAACTGTGGAAGAGAGAAATTTAAGAAAGACTCGTACAGGTAAAGTGATCAGCAATAAGATGGATAAGACGATTGTTGTAGCGGTCGAAGACCATGTAAAACATCCACTTTACAACAAGATCGTAAAGAGAACTTACAAGCTCAAAGCTCATGATGAGAACAACGAGTGTAATGATTGGAGATACAGTGAAAGTTATGGAAACAAGACCTCTGTCCAAGGACAAAGAGATGGAGACTTGTGGAAATCATGGAGAAAGCGAAATAATTATTTGAAGGAGGTTTACCTGCATGATACAGCAAGAAAGCAGACTTAAAGTAGCAGACAACACAGGTGCTGAAAGAGTTACTGTGTATCCGTGTTCTTGGTGGTTCTACAAGAAGATACGCCAACATCGGAGATGTGATCGTTGCAACTGTTAAAGATGCAACACCAGGCGGCGTTGTTAAAAAAAGGTGATGTTGTTAAAGCTGTTGTTGTCCGTTCTGTAAGAGGTGCTCGTCGTAAAGACGGTTCCTACATCAGATTCGATGAAAATGCTGCTGTTATTATAAAAGACGATTTGAACCCACGTGGAACACGTATTTTTGGACCAGTATCCAGAGAGCTCAGAGAGAAACACTTTATGAAGATCGTTTCCCTGGCTCCGGAAGTACTGTAAGGAGGTGCCTGAGAATGTCAACTATGAAAATTAAAAAAGGTGATATGGTTAAGGTTATCGCCGGAAAAGATAAAGATAAAGAAGGCAAAGTTATTGCCGTAGATAAAAAAGACGGAAGAGTACTGGTTGAAGGTGTCAACATGGTGACAAAGCATACAAAGCCAAGCGCATGGCAAACCAGAACGGCGGAATCGTACATCAGGAAGGTTACATTGATGCGTCCAACGTTATGTTGTTCATAAAGGAAAAGCAACAAGAGTAGGCTTCAAGATGGACGGCGACAAGAAGGTTCGTGTTGCAGGAAGCAACAGGCGAAGTTATTGATTAATTCAAGGAAGGAGGTCCAGGACTTTGAGTAGACTGAAAGAACAGTATCAGAATGAGATCGTAGATGCTATGATCAAAAAATTTGGATATAAAAATATCATGGAAGTGCCGAAGCTTGACAAAGGTTGTAATCAACATGGGTGTAGGCGAGGCAAAAGAAAATGCAAAGGTTTTGGAGTCTGCAATCGCAGATATGGAAAAGATCGCAGGACAGAAAGCGGTTGTTAACCAGAGCAAAAAAATCAGTCGCTAACTTCAAGATCAGAGAGGGCATGCCGATCGGATGCAAAGTTACTTTAAGAGGAGAAAAGATGTATGAGTTTGTTGATCGTCTGATCAACCTTGCATTACCGCGTGTACGTGACTTCCGTGGTGTTAACCCGAACGCATTCGACGGCAGAGGAAACTATGCACTTGGAATCAAGGAGCAGCTGATTTTCCCTGAAATCGAATACGATAAGGTAGACAAAGTCAGAGGTATGGATGTTATCTTCGTTACAACAGCCAACACTGATGAAGAAGCTCGTGAATTACTGACATTATTCAATATGCCGTTTGCAAAATAAAGGAGGAAATTCATGGCTAAAACATCAATGAAAATCAAACAGCAGCGTAATGCACCAAAGTTCTCCACAAGAGAATACAGCCGTTGCAGAATTTGTGGTCGTCCGCATGCATATTTAAGACAATACGGTATCTGCCGTATCTGCTTCCGCGAACTGGCTTATAAAGGACAGATCCCGGGTGTTAAAAAAGCAAGCTGGTAAGACGAAAGCAGTTTGGCGCATCGCAAAGAAAACAGGGCAGAAAAATGTAGAACAGATAGAATATAAAAGGAGGATACATCCACATGACTATGAGCGATCCAATCGCAGATATGCTTACAAGAATCCGTAATGCAAATACTGCAAAACATGATACAGTAGATGTACCTGCATCCAAGATGAAAATTGCTATTGCTGACATTCTTGTAGATGAAGGATATATCGCAAAATATGACCTTGTAGAAGATGGACGCTTTCAAGACAATTCACATCACACTGAAATACGGTGCTGACAAGAACGAGAAAGTTATTTCCGGACTGAAGAGAATCTCCAAACCGGGACTTCGTGTTTACGCTAATACAGAGGATATCCCGAGAGGTACTTGGCGGACTCGGAACAGCAATCATTTCTACAAACAAAGGCGTTGTAACAGATAAAGAAGCAAGAAAACTCGGCGTTGGCGGAGAGGTACTTTGCTTCGTTTGGTAATTTAAATCCGTTGAGTACAGAGGAAACACCATCGCCGCTAAACTCGTGGGAGACCTCGTTAAGCGTCGTTGAGTGTATTTCGCACTTTAAGCTCGAAAGTACCTCGCTTAGTGAAAAGTGCTCCCTTTTATAAATGCAACTGAAAACAGAGGAGCCAAAGCAGCTCCTCCGAAAATCTAAGTTAAGGAGGATAATGGTATGTCACGTATAGGAAGACTGCCGGTTGCAATTCCTGCAGGAGTAACTGTAGAAGTTGCAGAGAACAATGTAGTGACTGTGAAAGGTCCGAAAGGAACTCTTACAAGAGAGCTTCCGACAGAAATGGAAATTAAGGTTGAAGGCGAAGAAGTAACTGTAACAAGACCGAACGATCTCAAGAAAATGAAATCTCTTCACGGTTTGACAAGAACACTGATCAACAACATGGTTGTCGGAGTTACAGAAGGATATCAGAAAGTCCTTGAAGTAAACGGTGTAGGTTACAGAGCATCAAAATCAGGAAATAAACTGACACTGAACCTTGGATATTCTCATCCGGTTGAGATGATCGATCCGGAAGGCGTTGAGACAGTTCTGGAAGGTCAGAACAAGATCACTGTAAAAGGAATCGACAAAGAAAAAGTTGGACAGTATGCGGCTGAGATCAGAGATAAGAGAAGACCGGAGCCATATAAGGGCAAAGGTATTAAATATGCTGACGAAGTAATCAGACGTAAAGTAGGTAAGACCGGTAAGAAATAAATAAGGAGAGTGTGAAAATGGTTAGTAAGAAATCAAGAAGCGAAATTCGTAGAAAAAAACACATGAAATTACGCAACCGTTTCAGCGGCACTGCTGAAAGACCGCGTTTAGCTGTTTTAGAAGTAATAATCATATGTATGCTCAGATCATCGACGACACTGTTGGAAATACTCTGGTTGCGGCTTCCACTCTTCAGAAAGATGTGAAAGCAGAACTTGAGAAAACAAACAACGTTGAAGCAGCAGCATGCCTCGGAAAAGTAATTGCCGAGAAAGCAAAAGAAAAAGGTATTACAGAAGTTGTATTCGACAGAGGCGGCTTCATTTATCAGGGTAAGATCAAAGCACTGGCAGACGCAGCAAGAGAAGCCGGGCTGAATTTCTAGGAAGGGAGAACACAGATGAGACAGGAACGCATTGATGCTAGTCAGATGGAATTATTAGAAAAAGTGGTATCAATCAAACGTGTTACCAAAGTTGTTAAAGGTGGTCGTAACTTCAGATTTACAGCTTTAGTTGTTGTCGGAGACGGCAATGGTCATGTTGGTGCAGGTTTGGGAAAAGCTACTGAAATCCCGGAAGCGATCCGCAAAGGGAAAGAAGACGCTATGAAGAAAATGATCGAGATCACATTCGATGAGAACGGAAGTATCACACACGATGTACTCGGAAAATTCGGAAGTGCATCCGTACTTCTGAAAAAAGCTCCGGATGGTACAGGAGTAATCGCCGGAGGTCCGGCTCGTGCCGTGATCGAGATGGCGGGAATCAAAAATATTCGTACAAAATCTCTCGGATCAAACAATAAACAGAATGTCGTACTTGCTACGATCGAAGGACTCAAAGACGTTAAGTCTCCGGAAGATGTTGCAAGACTTCGCGGCAAATCGATCGAGGAGATCATGGGCTAAGACGATAGAAAATGTTGAATAACAGATTCTATCCTATCGCATAAGGAGGTAAGATTGAAATGGCAAACTTAAAAGTTACGTTAGTAAAGTCTACAATCGGAGCCATACCAAAGCATAAAAAGAACAGTTGAGGCCCTTGGTCTCAAGAAGACCGGCAAGACAGTCGTACTGCCGGACAATGCAGCTACCAGAGGTATGGTACAGCAGGTTAGACATTTAGTTAAGGTTGAAGAAGAGGCATAAAAAGATAAGGAGGTAACGTCATGGACTTATCAAACTTAAGACCGGCAGACGGTTCAAAACAGAGTGATAATTTCAGAAGAGGCCGTGGACATGGTTCAGGAAACGGTAAGACAGCCGGTAAAGGCCATAAGGGACAGAAAGCACGTTCCGGCGCTACAAGACCCGGATTCGAAGGCGGTCAGATGCCTTTGTACAGAAGAATACCGAAGAGAGGATTCACTTGCAGAAACTCTAAGACGATCGTAGGTATCAACATCAGCGAACTCGAAAGATTCGAGGACGGAGCTACAGTATCTGTTGAAACACTGATCGAGAGCGGTATCGTGAAAAACCCGAGAGACGGAGTTAAAATTCTTGGAAATGGAGAGTTAACTAAGAAGCTTACAGTTCAGGCAAATGCATTTAGTGCAAAAGCTGCTGAGAAAATTGAAGCGCTTGGTGGAAAAGCAGAGGTGATCTAATGCTGAAGACAGTGCGTAAAGCATTTCAGATTGAGGATATCAGAAAACGATTTTTTATACGTTCGTAATGCTTGTCATCGTAAGACTTGGATCACAGCTTCCGACTCCGGGGGTAGATCCGACATTTATCAAGGAATTTTTTGCACAGCAGACGGGGGACGCTTTCAACTTTTTTGAAGCGTTCACCGGAGGCTCGTTTACAAACTTTTCCATTTTTGCATTGAGCATCACACCGTACATCACTTCATCCATTATTATGCAGCTTCTCACAATCGCAATTCCGAAATTAGAGGAGATGCAAAAAGAAGGAGAAGAAGGAAGAAAGAAGATTGCCGCAATTACACGTTATGTGACAGTTGCGCTGGCGCTTATTGAGTCTACTGCAATGGCAGTTGGATTCGGTCGACAGGGTCTTCTCGAAGAATACAATTTCGTAAGCTGTGCAGTTGTCGTATGTACACTGACGGCGGGAAGTGCCTTTATGATGTGGATCGGTGAGCGCATCACTGAAAACGGTGTCGGAAACGGTATTTCTATCGTTCTTCTGATCAATATTATTTCTCGTGTTCCGAGTGATTTATACACACTTTACGAGAAATTCATGAGTGGAAAGAAACTTGCTCAGGCAGGTCTTGCGGGATTGATTATTTTAGCGGTAATTCTTGCAGTAGTAGTCTTTGTTGTTCTTCTTCAGAGCGGAGAAAGACGAATTGCGGTACAGTATTCTAAAAAAGTACAGGGAAGAAAAACATACGGCGGACAGTCTACACATATTCCGCTTCGTGTAAACACTGCCGGAGTAATCCCGGTTATCTTTGCATCATCTTTGATGCAGACTCCGATCGTCATTGCCCAGTTCCTCGGAAAAGGAAACGGAACAGGCATCGGAAGCCAGATCCTTGCTGCAATGAATTCAAACAACTGGTGTAATCCGGCAAAACCGGTTTATACGGTTGGACTGCTTGTATATATTCTGCTCACAATCTTCTTTGCATATTTCTATACATCGATTACATTTAATCCTTTGGAGATTGCAAATAATATGAAGAAGAGCGGCGGATTTGTTCCGGGTATTCGTCCGGGAAAACCGACAGTTGAATATTTGCAGAAAATTTTGAATTACATTATTTTCATAGGCGCATGCGGACTGATTATCGTTCAGGTAATCCCATTCTTCTTCAATGGTGTGTTCGGCGCAAACGTTTCTTTCGGAGGAACATCGCTTATCATTATCGTAGGTGTTGTGCTTGAAACGATCAAGAAGATTGAGTCGCAGATGCTTGTGAGAAATTACACAGGATTCTTAAATAATAAAGGAAGCAACGCGTCAAACAGCTTTCTTGGATATTAAATAACAATGTTTAACAGCTCGCCCTGTTTTGCCTTGAAAAAGGCAAAACGCAGCGGGCTCAAGGTGTATTTTAAGATAAAACAAAAAACAGTTCTGTATGCAGGAAAATATTTCGGGGCAAAAGAACTGTTTGCATATCGATCGGAGGTAGAAGTTATGAAGATTATCATGCTGGGAGCGCCGGGAGCCGGAAAAGGAACACAGGCTAAAAAGATTGCAGAAAAATATTCGATTCCACATATTTCCACGGGAGATATTTTCCGTGCCAATATCAAAAACGGAACGGAGCTTGGGAAAAAGGCGAAGACATATATGGATCAGGGTCTTCTTGTGCCGGATGAATTAGTAGTCGATCTTGTTGTAGATAGAGTGAATCAGGATGATTGTGCGAACGGATATGTGCTTGACGGTTTTCCGCGTACGATTCCGCAGGCAGAAGCATTAGACAAAGCTCTTGCCGACATGGGACAGAAGATAGATTATGCTATCGACGTAGAAGTTCCGGATGAAAATATCGTAAACAGAATGTCGGGAAGAAGAGCCTGCGTAGACTGCGGGGCAACATATCATCTCGTATATGCCCCTACGAAAGAAGAAGGAATTTGCGATAAATGCGGAGGCGGTTTGATTCTTCGCGACGATGACAAGCCGGAAACAGTTCTGAAAAGACTTGGCGTCTATCATGACCAGACGCAGCCTTTGATCGATTATTATACACAGTCCGGTATTTTAAAGGAAGTAGACGGAACGATCGATATTGATGATGTATTTGCGGAAATTGTAAGGATTCTGGGAGAGTAAAAATGTGAAACGGCATGTGATGCCGAAATTCAGGAGGATTAAATAATATGTCAAAAGCTGACGTAATAGAAATCGAGGGAGTAGTAGTAGAGAAGCTCCCCGAATGCAATGTTTAAAGTGGAACTCGAGAACGGACATATCGTTCTTGCACATATCAGCGGAAAATTAAGAATGAACTTTATTAAAATTCTTCCGGGAGATAAAGTGACGCTCGAGATGTCGCCATATGATCTTAGCAAGGGGAGAATTATCTGGAGAGATAAATAAAGCATAAAGGAAGCCGGTGCAATAAAGCCGGGCGGAATTTGAGTATTTACGGGAAGTTGTTCTGTGAGACTGCAGTGACGAAGAGTCAGGGCTTATGTACAGAACAACTTTTTTGCGTAATATTTGCGATTAAAAAGCGGAGCGAAAAAGAAATAGGAAAGTATAAGAAATAGAGGGTTGACTTAAATGCGGGGTTGGTGATATACTATGAAATGGTCATTTCTGGTGAGGTGTGCCCAAATGACCGGAAATTGTAGGTAAGCAAAGAAGGGAAGGAGGATTTGACATGAAGGTTAGATCATCAGTAAAACCAATTTGTGAAAAATGCAAGATTATTAAAAGAAAAGGAAGCATCAGAGTAATCTGTGAAAATCCGAAACACAAACAGCGTCAGGGTTAATTGACAGGAAGTTTGTGAAGTGATTTAGGCGGCTGACAGCATGACACACGAGGATGTGTGTAGAGCTGTTTAATATACAGTAAGGTTACACCGTATCTGCCCATCAGGTACCGGCAGTGCGTGTGTCCCGCTTCCGTAGTTTGCCCGTTTCGTCCATTTGTGACGATCATAGGCAGAGCCGGCATATGGCTTGAACGGATGCGATTGTATATTGCTTCTAATACCCGGCGTTTGCATTGACGGATAAGATCCGTGCCGGGAAAGGGCGCGAGGAGAACGCGTCTGGGCTGGGATATCGGCAAAAGGCCGGTAGGATGCGGCATTATAATAAGCAGAGCGTCCGCAGCCTCAATTAAAGACAGTATAAACAAAGAAAATGGAGGAAAGACACATGGCTCGTATTGCAGGTGTAGACTTACCAAGAGACAAACGTGTAGAGATCGGCTTGACTTATATTTATGGAATCGGAAGAACAAGCGCAAGCCGTATTTTGGCAGATGCAGGAGTAGATCCGAATACTCGTGTAAGAGATCTTACAAGTGAAGAAGTAAAAAAGATCAGCGCAGTGATCGATGAAACTCAGGTTGTAGAAGGTGATCTTAGAAGAGAGATCCAGCTGAACATCAAGAGACTGAAAGAAATCGGATGCTACCGTGGAATCCGTCATAGAAAAGGACTTCCGGTGCGTGGTCAGAAGACAAAGACAAACGCAAGAACATGTAAAGGTCCGAAGAGAACAGTAGCAAACAAGAAAAAATAAGCTGAAAGCAACTTAATGAAAACGAAGTTTGAATTTAGTGCGAAGCCGTTCGCAAATCTTAGCAAATGCGAAGCATGAGCTTAGCTGAGCGAACAAACTTGTTATAACAAGGAATTAAATCAAAGAGAAAGAAGAAAGTAGGTTAGTTTAAATGGCAAAGAAAGTTGCAAAAAAAGTAACAAAAAAACGTGTCAAGAAAAACGTTGAACGAGGACAGGCACATATCCAGTCATCTTTTAATAATACAATCGTTACATTAACAGATACACAGGGAAATGCTCTTTCATGGGCAAGTGCAGGCGGTCTGGGATTTAGAGGTTCAAGAAAATCTACTCCATATGCAGCGCAGATGGCAGCTGAGACAGCAGCTAAAGCGGCATTGGTACACGGACTTAAGTCTGTAGATGTATTCGTAAAAGGACCGGGATCAGGACGTGAAGCGGCAATCCGTGCTCTTCAGGCATGCGGTATTGACGTAGTAAGTATCAAAGACGTAACACCGGTTCCGCATAACGGATGCCGCCCGCCGAAACGCAGAAGAGTGTAATCGACGGCTGAACATTATCATACACCGGAAAGTAACTTGGAAAGCGGTATGAAACCGCTCGTATGTATAAATTAGGAGGATAGACATGGCAGTAAACAGAGTTCCTGTTCTTAAAAGATGCCGTTCTTTAGGCATGGATCCGATTTACCTCGGAATTAATAAAAATCTAACAGACAGTTAAAAAGAGCAAACAGAAAAATGAGCGAGTACGGTCTGCAGCTTCGCGAGAAACAGAAAGCGAAATTCATCTACGGCGTACTTGAAAAACCGTTTAGAAACTACTATGCGAAAGCAAAACAGATGGAAGGAATGACAGGTGAAAACCTGATGAGAATTCTTGAGTCCAGACTGGACAACGTAATCTTCCGCATGGGATTTGCAAGAACAAGAAAAGAAGCAAGACAGATCGTTGATCACAAACACGTTCTCGTAAACGGAAAACAGGTAAACATTCCGTCTTACCTTGTAAAAGCAGGAGATACGATTGAGATCAAAGAAAACAAAAAAGGCTCACAGAGATATAAAGACATTCTTGAAGCGACTGGCAGCAACATGGTTCCGGAATGGCTCGATGTTGATGCAGAGAACCTGAAAGGATCTGTAAAAAAAGAACTTCCGGCAAGAGAAGCGATCGATGTTCCGGTAGATGAGATGTTGATTGTCGAGTTATATTCTAAATAATATCGGCTGCAACAGCGTATCCCTTCAACATTTTAAAACCCAAAAGGAGGGTCTGTGTAGTGTTTGATTTTAATAAACCTAATATTGAGATTACGGATGTTTCAGAAGATAAAAAATATGGAAGATTTGTTGTAGAACCACTTGAAAGAGGATATGGTACAACACTCGGAAATTCTCTGAGAAGAATCATGCTCTCATCTCTTCCGGGTTCTGCGATCAGTTCCGTTAAGATCGACGGAGTTCTTCATGAATTCAGTTCGATACCGGGCGTAAAGAAGACGTTACGGAGATTATCATGAATTTGAAATCTCTCGCGATAAGAAATATGTCTGAGTCAGACGAGCCGAAAACAGTATATATTGAGTTTGAAGGCGAAGGTGTTGTGACAGGAGCAGACATCAATATTAATGACCCTGATATTGAGATCGTAAATCCGGATCAGGTGATCGCTACATTGAGCGGCGGCAAAGACTGCAGGCTGAATATGGAATTGACGATCACAAAGGGCAGAGGATATGTAAGTTCTGATAAGAACAAAACAGAAGATATGCCGATCGGAGTGATTGCGATTGACTCGATCTATACACCGGTTGAACGTGTGAATCTGACTGTTGAGAATACTCGTGTCGGACAGATTACGGATTATGATAAATTAACACTTGATGTTTGGACAAAAGGAACAATGCTTCCTGATGAGGCGGTAAGCCTTGCGGCAAAAGTGCTGAGCGAACATTTGAAACTTTTCGTTGATCTTTCGGAAGTTGCTCAGGTTGCGGAAGTAATGATCGAGAAAGAAGACGATGAGAAAGAGAAAGTTCTTGAGATGAGCATTGATGAACTTGAACTTTCCGTTCGTTCCTATAATTGTCTGAAGAGAGCCGGAATCAATACGGTAGAAGAACTTACTAATAAGACTCCTGAAGATATGATGAAAGTTCGTAACCTCGGACGTAAATCACTTGAGGAAGTGCTTGCTAAGTTAAAAGAACTCAATCTTGAGTTGAATCAGGGCGAGGAATAATCGCTTTATAGAAAATCGTGGATTGTTCGGAATACAGGACGATCCGCGAGCATTTGATTAATAAGCCCGAAGATGCATAATTGAATGTGTAGTCATAGTTCAGACATATACCGGGAGGAAAATGCGTGCCGGCGTGTTTTTCAAAAAGAACGAGTATGCGTTAAGGTTTTGTTTATAAACAATAGCGGCAGACGTGCGAAGCGCGGTTCTGCAGACGGCGCATCCGAATTATGACGGAAAGATTAGGAGGAAATATAAGAATGGCAAAATATAGAAAACTCGGCAGAACATCCAGCCAGAGAAAAGCATTGATCAGAAATCAGGTAACAGCTCTGCTTAACAACGGAAAGATCGTTACAACTGAGGCGAAAGCAAAAGAAATCCGTAAAACAGCAGAAGGTCTTATCGCGTTGGCTGTGAAAAGAGAAAGATAATTTCGATGAAGTAACAGTAATGGCAAAAAGTTGCCCGCAAAGATAAAGACGGCAAGAGAGTAAAAGAAGTTGTAGACGGAAAGAAAGTTACTGTTTACGATGAAGTAGAGAAAAAGATCAAAAAAGATCTTCCGTCCAGACTTCACGCTAGACGTCAGATGCTGAAAGTTCTTTACCCGGTTAAAGAGGGCGAGAACAAAAAGGCAAAAGAAGTCGATATGGTTGCAAAATTATTTGATGAGATCGCTCCGAAATATGCAGATCGTAACGGTGGTTACACAAGAATCGTGAAGATCGGTCAGCGTAAAGGTGACGCGGCGATGGAAGTTCTTCTTGAGCTTGTATAATAGCTGAGTTCCCGAATATTTTCGGCAGATTAATATTGAATCAATGAGAAACTCTTTCTATGAAATTCATAGGAGGAGTTTTTTTTTACAATGATAATTTTCATAGGATTTTTACTGTTTTGTAGAAAATGCACAAATAATACAAAAAAAATACCGTTAAAATATTAACAAATATGTTGTTGACAATTATTTAACAAACAGATATACTTGAACTTGTGAGAAACAAGATAGATAACGGTTGAAAAGATAAACCGGAACTCAATTACAGGAGGAATTATCAAATGGCAAAGAAAGAAAAAACAGTCGTACCTGAGATTGTTGACAGTGTAGAAGCGCTTGAAGCAAAAATGAAAGCAATGCGCGAAGCACAGAAAGTTTTCGCGACATTTACTCAGGAGCAGGTTGACAAGATTTTCTATGAAGCAGCTATGGCAGCCAACAAACAGCGTATCCCGCTTGCAAAGATGGCAGTAGAAGAGACGCAGAGAGGTATTGTTGAAGATAAAGTTATCAAAAACCACTATGCTGCAGAGTATATATATAACGCATACAAGAACACAAAAACTTGTGGCGTGATCGAAGAAGATACAGCTTACGGAATCAAAAAAGTAGCAGAGCCGATCGGTCTTGTTGCTGCGGTTATCCCGACAACAAACCCGACTTCTACGGCAATCTTCAAAACATTGATCTGTTTGAAGACAAGAAATGCGATCATCATCAGCCCACACCCGGCTGCAAAGAATGTACGATCGCAGCTGCAAAAGTTGTACTTGAAGCTGCTGTAAAAGCAGGAGCGCCGGAAGGAATCATCGGATGGATCGATGCACCGTCACTGGAGCTCACAAACACAGTTATGAGAGACGCAGACATCATTCTGGCAACAGGTGGCGGGAATGGTAAAAGCTGCTTACTCTTCAGGAAAACCGGCTCTTGGCGTTGCGCCGGAAATACACCGGTTATCATTGATGACACAGCAGATGTAAGAATGGCTGTAAACTCTATTATCCATTCTAAAACATTTGATAATGGTATGATCTGTGCTTCCGAGCAGTCTGTAACTGTTCTGGAGAGCGTATACGAGCAGGCGAAAAAAGAGTTCGCTTACAGAGGCTGCTACTTCCTGAAACCTGGAAAAGAGCTTGATGCGGTTCGTAAAACAATCATCATTAACGGAGCTCTTAACAGCAAAATTCCGGGAAAATCTGCATATGAAATCGCAAAACTTGCAGGTGTAAATGTTCCGGAAGATACAAAAATCCTTATCGGTGAAGTTGAGTCTGTAGATATCGCAGAAGAATTTGCTCACGAGAAACTGTCACCGGTACTTGCAATGTATAAAGCAAAAACATTTGACGAAGCTCTTGATAAAGCTGCACAGCTTGTAGCTGACGGCGGATACGGACATACATCTTCTCTGTATGTACATCCGGCAGAGAAAGAGAAGATCCAGAAACATTACGAAGCAATGAAAACTTGCCGTGTTCTGATCAATACACCGGCTTCACAGGGTGGTATCGGAGATCTTTACAACTTTAAACTTGCTCCGTCACTTACACTTGGATGTGGTTCATGGGGAGGAAACTCCGTATCTGAAAACGTAGGAGTAAAACATCTGCTGAACGTAAAGACGGTTGCCGAGAGGAGAGAGAATATGCTGTGGTTCCGTGCACCTGAAAAAGTTTACTTTAAGAAAGGCTGTCTGCCGGTAGCTCTTGACGAGCTGGGAACAGTAATGCACAAAAAAGAAAGCATTCATCGTTACAGATACATTCCTTTACAAAAACGGATATGTAGATCCGATCGAGAAGAAACTGGATGAGATGGGAATTCAGCATACATGCTTCTATAACGTAGCTCCGGACCCGACTCTGCAGTGTGCTCAGGAAGGTGTTGCTCAGATGAGAGCATTCGAGCCGGATACAATTATCGCACTCGGCGGTGGATCTGCAATGGATGCTGCTAAGATCATGTGGCTTATGTATGAGCATCCGGAAGCAAACTTTGAAGACATGGCTATGGACTTCATGGATATCCGTAAGAGAGTATTTACATTCCCGAAAATGGGAGAGAAAGCATACTTCGTAGCTATTCCGACATCTTCAGGAACAGGTTCTGAGGTTACACCGTTCGCGATCATTACAGATGCTGAAACAGGCGTTAAATGGCCGATCGCTGACTACGAACTTCTTCCGAACATGGCAATCGTTGACGTTGACAATGCAATGACAGCTCCGAAGGGACTGACAAGCGCATCAGGTATCGACGTTATGACACATGCGATCGAAGCATATGTATCTATCATGGCAACAGACTATACAGACGGTCTTGCAATGAAAGCTGTTAAAATGGTATTTGAAAACCTTCCGTCAGCATACGAGAACGGAGCAAACGATCCGAAAGCTCGTGAAGAGATGGCAAACGCTTCCTGTATGGCAGGTATGGCATTTGCAAATGCGTTCCTTGGTGTGAACCACTCTATGGCTCATAAACTTGGTGCATTCCATCACTTACCGCACGGTGTTGCAAACGCTGTAATCCTTACGGAAGTTATGAGATATAATGCGGCAGAAGTTCCGACAAAGATGGGAACATTCTCACAGTATCAGTATCCGCATGCACTTGCAAGATATGCAGAGCTTGGACGTTTTGCAGGATGCACAGGAAACACAGACGAAGAAGTATTTGAGAACTTCATCGCAAAACTTGAAGATCTGAAAGAAAAAGATCGGTATTAAGAAAACAATTAAAGATTACGGTATTGACGAGAAATACTTCCTTGATACTTTGGATGATATGTGCGAACAGGCATTTAACGACCAGTGTACAGGAGCAAACCCGAGATATCCGCTTATGAAGGAGATCAAAGAAATCTACCTGAAATGCTACTACGGTAAATAAGAACCGTAACTGCGAATAATAACAGAGCGCTGCTTTCACAGCGCTCTGTTTGCTTTTTTCAAATTATTTCGGTTCAAACATATAAATCTATGTACAAAATAAAAACAAAACAGAAGGAATGATAAAAAATTAACAATTAGATCAATAATAAAAAAAAATAGTTAAAAATTGCACAAAGTTTGCTTTAAGGGGTTTCTTTCCTGAAAATTACGGTGTATAATGAGCTCATCAAAACGAAAAACAAAAACCCATTTAAGGAGGAACCTACCATGAAACTTGAAGAAAACAACATTATCGTAAAACGTTCGTATAAAACCGTCTATAAATGTGACGACAGTATTGTGAAAGTATTTAACGAAGAGCATCCGAAGTCAGATGTATTTAACGAAGCTTTGATCACGGCGCGGATCGAAGAAACAGGACTGGATATTCCTAAGGTGAAAGGAGTTTCCCTGGTTGAAGGCAAGTGGGCGCTCGAGATCGAGTATAAAGACGGAAAGACAATGGAAGATATGATGAATTCCGACAAAAAGAATATTGAGAAGTATATGGAAGATTTTGTAGACCTTCAGCTTCAGATTCACGGCAAAACATCTCCTCTTCTGAAAGGAATGAAAGATAAGCTTGCCCGCCAGATCAACAGCCTGAAAGATTTGGATGCAACAACAAGATACGAGCTTCTTACAAGACTCGAAAGTATGCCGAAACATAATAAAGTATGCCACGGCGATTTCAATCCGAGTAATGTGATCGTAGGTAAAACGGCAAGATGACGGTTGTGGACTGGGCGCATGCAACACAGGGAAATGCAAGTGCGGACGCGGCTATGACATATCTTCTCTTTGCATTGAAAGATCAGGAAACAGCAGATCTGTATTTGAAATTGTTCTGCAAAAAGAGCGATACGGCAAGACAGTATGTACAGCAGTGGCTTCCGATCGTGGCGGCAGCGCAGCTTACAAAAGACAATGAACTGGAGAAAGACTTCCTGATGAAATGGATCGATGTTATTGACTATCAATAGAAGTTTCGATATTATTATCAATAGTAAAAGGAGTGGATAGAGGAAGGAATTTTACCGGATATGGAAGATAAGCGGATCATAAGAACAAAGCATAATCTTAAGGATGCGATGATCAGAATGCTTTCGATCGAAGATTTTGAACACATTTCTGTTACGGAACTCTGTAAAGAGGCAAAGGTCAGCAGAATTACGTTTTACTCGCATTACAGTGACAAGCAATCTCTTTTGGACGATATCTTTAACGATATGCGTAGTATAGGCAGAGAAGATTATTACAGACGGCAGAAGGAGAATAATCCGGAGGGGGGAACTTGTACTCGGGTATGTAAATATGCTGAATGCGATTTTGGATCTTTATTATGCCCGGTTTGATTTCTTTCAGTATACGAATCGGAGGTGAATCCGTATCTGGCATCTCGCCTTTACAGTATTATTTTAGAGACGGTTGAGATGCATACAGCTCATGTGCGGAGTAAATTGAAATATTCCGCAAAAAAAGATAGCAGGTTTTGTCTGTTTCGGAATGTTAGGATTTGTGAATGAATGCCGGAGGGAAGGAAATTCTCTTGAGCAGACGAAAAAAGAAACGCAGTGTCTGTTGGAAGAGGTGCTAAGATCAGGGATTTTGACAGAATAGATTAAATACGGTTTTGTTAAAATGCGAAATTGTAGGAATACATCGGAATGAGAATATGGAACTGCCGCTTTACGATTTCATGAATCGTTAAAGCGGCAGTTTTGTTGTATTACAGTCGAAGAGTCTTTCTATGCACAGGGACACCCGAAGGAACTGCCGGGTATTTATGTAGAACTAAGTTCCGATGTGTAATAAAAGTATTCTGTTTTTATTAGTGATGTTGTAAATTCAATGATACGATTGTTTGAATGGGTTGTTCTCTCAATTTGTATTGCTATGTCCTGTGGTTTCAGACCTAATATTAGGGCATCTTCATTTGTTAATTTTACAGCGAAAATATTTTCGCTTGCATGTTCCGGAATAATGTTATACATTTGCATGCTTTTATACAATCCCTGCTTTTCTATATCATTTGCGCTCAAATCAGGATAAGGGCCTGTTGGTACGAATGAAATCTCAATAGCATATGGAATATGATCTGCATAAAAGCAGCGTATAAGTTTATACACATCTTCGTTTTCTATTATTTCTAATTTTTCTCGGATATCGTCAGAGGGAGAGATTACTTCAAATTGAAGTGTCTTAACTTCATGTACAACGCCTTTTTCTTCAAAACGTTTCCTGAGAGTATACAGTTTTGTTAATTTTTTTTCTATTTTTCGAACAGATACAAAAGTTCCTTTTCCTTGAATCCGATAAATGTATCCGGCTTGAGCCAGCCGGTTTAGTGTGTCTCGGACTGTGACTCGGCTTACGTTGTATCTAATGCTCAATTCTCGCTCAGTAGGCATTTTATCATTAGCCTTCCATTCGTTTGCGAGTATTTTCTCAAGCAAAATGTCATATAGCTGAGAATACTTGTAAATTGTATTGTTGTTATTTTCTTTCATAAGCCCCTCGTAATAGTAAATAATTGAAACAATATCATTTCATGGGTGAGTGCTAATTATACTGATAATAAAATAATATAATAAACGCACAAAAAAATCAATGAAATAGAATAAAAATTATCGAAATACACAATGAGTAGTGAAAGAATATATGCAATTCGCATAAAAATACTAAGGTTAATATCTAATTGTTGCAAATATTGAATAAATGTAATATTATTATAATACCAATTAGAGGAGGTGATCCAAAATAAGAACGAAAGATTTGTATCCAAGGCCACAATTAAAAAGAGAGTCTTTTTTTCTTATTGAACGGACAGTGGGATTTTGCGTTTGATGATGAGAATATAGGGGTTTTAGAGGGATGGAGTCATACCGTCAGAGGGGATCGTAAAATCAATGTTCCCTTCACATATGAAACGGGTAAAAGTGGGATCGGAGATGAAAGACCGCATGGAGTTATATGGTATTGGAAAAACATAACCATAACAAATGAGTTTAAAAAAGATCAAAGTATTCAAATTAATTTTGAGGGGTGCGATTATCATTTAGATCTTTGGGTGAATGGAGTTTATAAAGGATCACATGACGGAGCATATACAAGATTTGCGTTTGAACTTGGAAAATTTGCAGAAGGCGAAGAAGTGCTTCTTAGCATAAGAGTTGAAGATCCGCATAGTGAAGAGCAGGTTCGGGGAAAACAACGTTGGTTATCTGATAATTATGGATGCTGGTACGTTCAGACGACTGGTATATGGAAAGACGTATGGCTTGAACAGGTTTCTGATGATTATGTGGAAAAAATAAAGATTACGCCCGATATTTATAAAAAGACAGTTACCATTCATACAATGTGTCATTCAAATAAAGAGAATTTAATAATGAAATCGGACGTTTATTTTGAAGGGAAATTTATTAATAGTGTTTCCGGAAAATTAGAAGCAGGTGTCTGTCAGATGGATATAGACGTATATAACAAGTACGTTGGGGAGTGGGGGGATCGAACTGTGGAGTCCTGACGCTCCGAACTTGTATACATTAAAAATCTCGATTTTAGATGAGGATGATAACTGTAAAGATGAAGTGGAATCTTATTTTGGTATGAGAGATATCCGAATCAGAAACGGTCTTGTCCTATTGAATGGGCAGCCTTTGTATCAGAGATTGGTTCTTGATCAAGGGTATTGGAAAGATACCGGATTAACGCCGGAAAACGATGACGTGCTGCTAAAGGATATAGAATATGTAAAACGGATGGGATTTAATGGCGTGAGAAAACATCAGAAAACAGAAAGCGATCGTTTTTGTACTGGTGTGATGTGCACGGACTTCTTGTTTGGGGAGAAGGTCCATCTTTCTATAAATATTCTGATAAAGCTGCGAAAAATTTTGTGAGAGAGTGGACTGAGATTGTTGAGCAAAATTATAATCACCCCTGCATTATCATATGGACTCCGCTAAATGAATCATGGGGAGTGCCCGCGATTGAAAGAGATGTTTGCCAGCAAAACTATTCGCAGGCGGTTTATCATTTGACAAAATCGTTGGACAGCACAAGACCTGTTATTTCTAATGATGGCTGGGAACACACTACGTCGGATATTTTAACACTTCATGATTATGAAGAAGACGGAGAAATAATGCGGCGTAAATACTTAACTAAAAAAGAAGAAGTGTTAAGCTGCGAGATTTATCATAATAATTTCAGGGCAGCTTATGCGCAAGGGTTTGGTTATAAAGGAGAACCTGTTCTGATTAGTGAGTACGGAGGCATTGCCTTTGAGGATAATGATAAAGAGTCATGGGGATACGGTGAAAAGTAAAAACAGAGGAAGATTTTCTGGAAAGATATAAAGCTCTTACGGTAGGAATCAAATCTCTGCCATATGTTTGCGGATACTGTTATACGCAATTATCCGACGTACAGCAAGAGAAAACGGTTTTCTGACGGAAGAAAGGAGGTTTAAGGTAAATCCGGAAAAAATAAGAGCAATTAATGATTTGCCTGAAGGTGTATTTTGGAACAAAAAGGACATTAAAAAGGAGGAAGTAAGAAAATGAAAAAGAGATCGTTAAAGATTATGTCAGTAGTATTGGCGGGAGTTATGACTACGGGAATGATTTTAGGCGGATGTTCTGCAGGTGGAGACAAGGAAAACGGCGGAAACAAAGAGGCGTCTAAGGAATTGAATTTGTGGATGCATAATGGACAGGCATTTGTTGACGAGACAAAGAAACTTGCGGAGAATTATGAAAAGGAAACGGGAGTAAAGATTAATATTCAGACATTTCCTTATGATGCCATGAGTCAGAAAATGAAAGCAGCTTTTACTGCCGGAAATGAACCGGATATTATGCAAGTGTTTGGAGCGTGGATTCCGACTTACATGAATCAGAAACTGCTGGCGGAAGTTCCGGAAGAATTATCTGCAAACTTTGAGACAGATTATTTACAGGGCGCTGTAGATGGATATGCAAAGGACGGAACTTACTATGGAGTTCCGATTGAGATGAATGTTGAGTATGGACTATTCTATAATCGGGAAGATGCGGCGGCGGCAGGCGTTCCTGACGGACCGAAAACATTCGACGATGTGATGAAGATTGCGAAAAATAGCGCAAAATTCAATGGGGATGTTCAGGAGTATGGCGGACTTGAGTTTTATAACGGAGATAACTTTGCGGCATTATTCTTGTCATGGATTATGCAAAATGGTGGAGATTTTTGGAATGAGGATCAGACAAAGTTTGTTCTGACTTCTCCGGAAGCGAAAGAAGCGTGGCAAAAATTAGTAGATCTCGTTACGGTGGAAAAAGTAACAGATACGAAACACATTACTGCAAAAATGCCGACAGAGCAGTATTTCTTTGCAAACAAAGCGGCTCAATTAGTAAAAGGTTCCTGGGCATCTGCAGTTGGAGATGATTTGGAAAATGAAAATTGGAAATATGTATTTATGCCTCCTGTAAAAGGCGATATTCCATATTTTGCAGTTGAATCAGGCTGGGGATATGTTGTTTCTGAAAACAGTAAAAATAAAGATACCGCGTGGGATTTCGTAAAATATTGTATGGAACCTGAAAATGCAAAAGAGTTTAATTTGGGAACAGGAACAGTTGCGTCCTTAAAAGCGATTATTGATGATGAGGGTTATCAGTCGGATGAAAGAAATGTAAGAGTGAGCGATCAGTATCAGTATTTACAGTATGCAAGAAGCGTAGGACCTGTTCAGGATATGGACTTTGTTAAGAAAACTTTATTAGATACATTTACAAAAGCGGCATCTGGAAGTATTGGTACAGATGAAGCGTTGGAGGAAATGGAGACAAGTATCAATAACCATATTCAGGAATTATTGAAACAGGCAAAATAAGTATTTAAGAGGAGACGTTTGTCTCCTCTCAAACTGATTGGAGGAGTGGCGGTGGAAAAAAGACAAGCAGATTAAAACGTCTTCAAAGACGATTTATTGTATGTGGACTTACTCCGATAATGCTGCTGTTTTTTATATTTTCTGTAGTTCCTATCATATTCAGCATTGTAATGTCATTTTATAATTATAATGGATTTCCGGGAGCTCCCTTTGTGGGACTGGCGAATTATAAGATGTTATTTCAAGATCCGGAGTTTTTAGGAGCGCTTAAAAATACAGTAGTATTTGTTTTAGTCGCAGTAGTTTTAAATATTTGTATTTCCACATTTTTAGCGGTATTGATTAAATCACTTCGAAAAAAGGGGCAAGAAGCTTTTTTCGTGGCTGAATGTTTTTGCCGGCAGTAGTGCCGATTGTTGCAGTGTGTTATGTTTGGTTGATTATGTTCGATCCTGCGAATGGAGTTTTAAATCAGGCACTGATGGCACTTGGAATGGATCATCCGATTAACTGGTTAAATGATCCGAGAACGGCTTTGTTTAGTATTGTACTGGTTACGCTTTGGTGCGATTTGGGATACAATTTGGTCATATTGATGTCAGGGTTAGATAATATACCGAATATGTTTTTAGAAGCGGCTGAAATTGACGGGGCAAACAGTATACAGAAATTTTTTAAAATTACATTGCCTTTGATGTCGAGGAATATGCTTTTTGTTGTCATTATGACATGCATTTCGTATTTTCAGGTTTTTGCTCAGGTGCAGATTATGACGCAGGGAGGACCGGAAAACCATACGAATGTCATAGGATTAAATATCTATAATTATGCGTTCAGATATTCGCAGATGGGATATGCATCGGCGATGGCAGTTGTGTTGCTTGGTATTATATTAATAGTATCATTAGTTCAGTTAAAAGTCGGAAAGCAAGACTGGGAATACTAGGAGGTGTCGAAGGTGAAAAAGCTTGTGCGAATAGGGAAAATTATTATTTTAGCAGTTGCCTTTATAGTTGTTGCATTTCCGTTTTTTGGTGTTTGATGCTGTCTTTCAAAAGCAATGCGGAAATTATGAGTATACCGACAACATTTTTCCCATCAGAATGGATCGTATCCGGATATAAGAAAGTATTGACTGAAGCCCCATTTATGACCTGGCTGTGGAACAGTTTGTTTTCATCTGTCGTATCAACAGCTATCGTAGTATTTACGAGTTGTCTTGGGGATATATTTTTGGTAAATTTAATTTTAAGGGGAAAAATTTTCTGTTTGTTTGTGTGTTGATTACGATGATGGTTCCTTTTCAGGTAACGATGATTCCCACATATATCATTTGCAGCAAGTTGAATATTTTAAATTCTATGTCAGCGCTGATTATACCTTTCATGGTATCGGGATTTGGAATATTTTTGTGTCGTCAATTTGCGGAAAGCATTCCGAATGATATATTAGAGGCGGCTAGGATCGATGGGGCAGGGGAATGGAGAATCTTTTTTGGCATTGTAATTCATACGATCAAACCTGCAATCGCGGCACTGTGCATTTTTATATTTATGGGAAGATGGAATGATTATTTGTGGCCGTTAATAGCGATTGTAGATGAAGATAAAATGACGTTGCCGCTGGCGTTGAATTTCTTTAATTCCAGCTTGTTAACGGATTACTGTACTTCGATGAGTGCGGGTGTTTTGGTTATGATACCGATTATTATTATATATTTTATTTTCCAAAAGCAGTTTATAGAAGGAATTACAATGACTGGAATTAAATAGAAAGGGGACTGGAGAGAATGAAAAAAGAGTTTTTTAAATTTGTTTTTTTGGGTGCGGGAAGCTCTGTTTTTACAATGAGACTTGTGGGAGATATTCTGAAAGAAGATACTATAAAAAAGGGGCATATCGCACTTGTGGATTTGGATGAAAAGCTGCTTAGAGAGACGGAAGAAGCTGTGAAAGAGCTTGTTGCATTTTCGGGTCAGGAATTTGAAGTTACAGCGCATATTGACTATAAAGAGGCGCTGCCGGGAACGGATTATTTGTTTAATACGATTGCAACAGGAGGGTACGAGCGTTGGAAGAGTGACATAGAGGTGTCGACAAAACACGGAGTACTTCAGTCGGTTGGAGATACAATAGGTCCGGGCGGGATTATTCGAGCATTAAGAACGATACCGGTCATCCTTGATGTTGCTAAAACAATGGAAGAGATCTGCCCGGATGCATGGATAATTAATTATGCCAATCCCGAGGGGGCAATCTGCCTTGCGCTTCAGAAATATACAAAAAATTAAGAATTTCGGTTTATGTCATGGAACGCCGGATATGGCAAAACAACTTGCAGAAGAAGTTTTTAAAGTTCCGATAGAAAGATTTACATATCGTGCCGCAGGAATTAATCATTTAACGTGGTTTACGGATATGAAGATTGATGGCAAAGACGTTTATCCTAAGTTACATGACAAATTAAAAGAGAGCGGATTTGATAAAAAAGAACCTATTTCAAAGCAGTTATATGACATATATGGTTTATATCCGGCGCCCGGTGATCGTCATGTGGGAGAGTTTTTTCCGTATTACATGAAAGAAGAAGTTCTTATGGAACAGGATTATGAGTGGAAAAACAATGATTTTAAAGTTGTTGACGGTTGGAGAGAAGAGGCAAGAGTTCTGTTTGATGAAGTAAGGACAAAAAAAGAGGGATATGAAGAATTCCTGAAAGGCTCAGGAGAAACAGCGACTTATTTTATTCGTTCGCTTGCAACAGGAGATATTTCTGATGAAATGGTCAATGTGATCAACAATGGTTATATCGATAATGTCTCTTCGGGTATCATTGTAGAATTACCTACTTATATTGATGAGTTTGGGCTTCATCCGCAGAAAATCGGAAAACTTCCGGATGCGATTGCAGCACAGTGCGATCGCCTTGGGAGAGAATATCTGTTAATGGTAGAAGCGGCGGCAACATGTAATTATGAGCTTGCACGGCAGGCGATGTTTTGGATCCGCTTGTATCTAATTGCAAATATCCGGAATTATTGTTAAAAGATCTTATCCGTGCAAATCTTGATTTGCTTCCGGAAGCTTGGGAAAAACATTGTTGAATGGAGGAAACGGGGTGTTCTTTTTAGGGATAGATGGCGGTGGCACGAAAACGGCCTTTTGCTTATAAATGAAAATGGAGATATTATTGAAGCAAAGACGATTGCTACAGTATCTTACAAACATGTAGGAATGGACAATTCGATTGCGCTTTTAAAAGAAACGGTTCACGAAATTTTGAATGACCGGGAAGCGTACATTTGTCTCGCTCTTCCTAACTGGGGAGAGTCGAAAGACGGTGATGGTGAATTTTTGTCCCGTATTAAAGAAATAACAGAACTCCCTGTGAAAATTGTGAACGATAGTGTGGTGGGGTGGGCGGGATCCCTCGGATTATCTTCCGGGATTAATCTCGTTGCCGGCACCGGATCGATTGCATATGGAAGAAATGACGCGGGTGAGGAAGCTCGTGCCGGCGGATGGGATGAAAGATTTTCGGATGAAGGATCATGTTACTGGCTTGGTATGAAATCTTTAGAACTTTTTTCAAAAGAAAGCGACGGAAGGGCGGAAAAAGGCGCTCTTTTGGAGATTTTTCGGAATAGATTTGAGTTAAAATGTGATTTTGATATTATTGATATTTTTAATCGGCGGTATCGAAATGATCGAACGAAAATAGCAGGCCTTCAAAAATATTTGTTAGAAGCTGCCCAAAAGGAGATTTGGAAGCTGTAAAAATGTATGAGATTGCGGCGGATGAGTTGGCAATGATCGTTGGTTCCGTATACCGGAAGTTGAAATTCGGCGAAGGAACACTTGTATCTTATTCAGGAGGTTTGTTTCATGCAGGAGAGTTTATATTAGGCCCGTTACGAGAACGGTTGAAAACAGAAGGCGTCGGTTATGCGCGCCTAAATATACGCCGGTAGAAGGCGCATCTTTGTTAGCGGCGGAGATGTTCGATGGTGAAAAACAATACATAGAGGCGATTAGAAGAGGATTTGACATAAAGTAGAGAGGAACGTTCAATTATCATCTTGAAGGGGCGCTCGAAAACATATACAAAAAAATAAGAATCTCCCATGGAAGATCAAGTATCAAAAATGTTGATTTCTGTAGGAGATTCTCTTATTTTAAGATTTAGCAGCTAAAAAAACAGTATTTACTGACAGCTCCTTTTTACGTGGTGAGCGTCTGTCAATCTTGGAACGTACTTTTGGCGCTTCTGATGATTGCAATGATCACCTTAGAGCATTTTTACAAAGGTGATAAAACAAGCTGAGGATTGTCGGCAATCTCTCCTTCAGGGGAAATGATCCACTGACCGTCTTTTAATTCGGATCTGTAGTCAGTTCCGTCTTGTCCTGTAAAAGGATCGCTGAAAATAAATTCCAGCTTATTATAGTTATCTGAAAACTCAATCAGACCTTCTGTCAGTACTTCGTAGTTAGAATCGCCGATTTTTTCAGGTTTTCCTATTCTCAATCGGTTTCCTTCTGTTAAAATAATATACAGTTCGTTGGCGTCGTATGTTTCATTGTTGATTACAAATTGGTCAGGACCGGATGCTATAGTCCATGCCTGGTTATATCTGCTAAAATCTTTTGCAGGATCATATTTGTCAGCGGCGCTTCTGCGTACAAAACAATCAGTAGTGTAATCTAGGATCATAGAGTCAGAAGTAAATAACGCAAAATGATCATCTGAAAGTTTCACATATCCTTTTTCTTCGTTTTGGACGTCTTTTGATGTCATTACTAAATAGTTGTTTTCGTATGTGTACGTTCCTTTGGCTGTTTGTTCATCATTCCAAACGACAAAAGTTCCGTCTTTTCAATTTTCACTTGTATACCGTAACTAAGATCGATCCATGATCCGATCAGAGGCGTATCGCCATCTTGTACATCAGATGCTTCGTCCGATGCGGTGTCTTTATTTGCTGTATCTGTTGTTTCGTTCGCAGATTTGTCTGTGGAGTCTGTAGGTTCTTTGTCTGAATTTCCGCAACCTGAAATGCTGCTGATTGCCAGTGCTGTTGATAAAAAAGACAGACATCCATTTTTTAAGTATTTTCCTTTCATGATCTGTTTTCCCCCTTGTTTGATATAAAAAGTTTTAACGGTTGTTGTAAATAAGTATATCATCATTTATGAGATATTAAAAAGGAAAAAGGTGCGCTTGTAATATTGGATAAATGGCTTATGAAGTCTAAGAAACAATTAGAAGACGGCTTATTTCGGATGGAAGAGTTGATCGGGGGCGCTGCGGATGAATAAAGTTTTTGCGAAAAATGGATGGGATAATTAAGATAAAAAACGAGAAACCTTAGATTTAATAAGGTTTCTCGACTTTCGTCAGCAATGCGGAAGAAGAGACTTGAACTCTCACAGGATAAACTCCCACTAGAACCTGAATCTAGCGCGTCTGCCATTCCGCCACTTCCGCTCGACAAATGATATTTTATCATAAGAAAAGATGTTTGTAAAGTGTTAAATTTGTATTTGTATTCTGTTTTTTCTTGTCTGTTTTTGTATGATCAGCCGGGGGATTCTCAAAATTTTATGAAAACCGAATGATTTACGTTTGATTTAGGGAGTCTACGCAGCGTAGACCGATGGAAAATGAACGTGTATTGTAAAATTTTCATAGTTTGATATGATTAGGTCAGTAAAATATTTTACTTTCTGCGAGACGATGCGGAAGGAGGAACAAAATGCAAGAAAGAAAAAACAGTGAAGCAGGAAATGAAAAAGAAGTTGACTATGGGAGAAAAAGCGGACAGGATAATACATCGGAAAATGTAATAGAAAACAGACCGGAGAAAAGAGTAAAAAATAAAGGAGGAAATAAGACCGGAGAATTTATTGCGCGAAAGAGAAAGGAACGCGGAATGACTCAGAAGGAAATGGCAGAGCTGCTTGGGGTTACGAATAAGGCTGTGTCAAAATGGGAGACAAGTCAGGGAATGCCGGATATCGGAATCCTTCCTGAACTTGGAAAGGCGCTTGGAGTGACAGTTGATGAAATTTTAATGGGAGAACAGATTGAACAAGAGAAAAGAGCGGAAACTGCCGTATCGGATGAGGATAAGAAGCTTTTTGAAATTGTGTTGGAGCGAGCCGAAAGAAAGGCGGAAACGATTCGGATCACATGGAAAGATGTTTTTGGCTGTCTGCTAATCTTGTCTGCGGTGGGGTTGATCATAGTGCAGATTTGGACTCTGACTCAGGGAAGAGAACTTGGATTGATCTATATAAGGAATGTAACTCCATATGTGATAAACGCGGCGGTTTTCCTTTTTTGGAAGCCGGCGGCATGTGCATTGAAAAACTCCGCCCGATATGGAAAAAAAATCTGTTATTGCAGTAACGGCGATTTTATTAGCTGCAGGAATTGCGGTTTGTCCATTTTGTTTTCCAAAGCAGAGGGAAATCGTTGATCTTGCACCTGATTTTTCAAATACAATGTGTCTGAAAATTGATGAAAACGGAAGAGCGGTTTTTTATCGGCAGCGGGGGCTGCTGTTCGGAGCACAGTCTGATGTATTTCCGTTTACTGTGAAAGATGATGTGAAAGTACAGTGGCTTGAAAACGATGTGTGTGCTCTTACATATGAGTCGCCGGAAGATGATCAGGTGCATCAGTTTGTGGCGACTTACGGAGACAGAAATGAAGCGGTATCTTATTATTATGTGGCAAATGTGGCTTATGGTACATGGATGCCGGAAGACCGGGGAGAAAATTATAAGTTGGAAGTAGGAACAGGAGAAAACGGCGGAATCGATATTGAAACACCGGAAGGTAAAGAGCATTATGAACCGGAAGAATGTCTTCAGTATGGAACGCTTGCAGTTGTATTTCCCAGTGATGATCCGAAATGGACGCTTGTGTTAAATAAAGACTGCGTAGTGGAAGCGGGAGGAAGCCGGATAGAAGAAGGCGGAACAGTTACTTTGTGCAAAGTAGCGATGGAAAAAACAGCTCCGATCATTATGCATTAGAGAAATCCATTTGGAATGAAAGGATGGAATGTCAAAAAGAGTAAATCAGATTCGGAGCGCTTAGAATAGAGAGGAGAAAATATGGGAATGAACAGAAAAACAGGACGAGGCGCAAAATTTCTTATTGTGTTTGTTGTCATAGTGATCATAATGGCAGCAGTTACATTTTTTGCAGGAAAGTATGCTTATCATTTGTTAAGGGAGTACATAGAATATGCGTCGAAACAAAGTACGGAAGTGGTTTTAGAAAAAGACGGACTGAAAGGAATGATCGAATGGATGTCTGAGAAAGAAAAAGAGAAACTTCCGAAAAAATTTCTTGTTTCCGATATCGAGGCAGAGTTGTGGAAAAACGGAGAAGTGTACGACTTTGCGTTTAATATTCAAGAATTTGACGAATCAGATGAATACATGAAAGATATTTATTACAGGTATGACAGCAGAGAAGGAAAGCTTAGTAAAACAGAAAATGTAAACGAGGCGTTTCCGACTGAGTATGACCCGAATGCAGAAGTGGATTATTTGGACAGCCAGATAAAAATGCTCCCGCTAATGGCGCAGATGAAGGAGTTGGATTTTGACAGATATGTCGTGGAATACAGTCAGGACAGACGGCTTCAAGATGTGGATGTAGTGATAGACGGAAGAGACGGAAACGGATTTTCCGTGCTGACACAGAAAGAATATCAGCAGGGAGCAGGAGGGGCAAGCGACGGAAGTTCGCAGGTTGTGATCTCTCTGACTGACGGTGGAGGAGTGATGGGAGAGAGGATCGAATATATCTGTGCTCCGGCAGATGAAAATGCGCTTGTCGGTCAGACGGAGACAGTGATGCAGACCGATTATTATTTCAGGGGAGAGGAACTTATGCTGACAGATGACAGTGGGGAAACATGGGTTGCAAGCGGTTTGACGACAAAGCAGTTGGAAGAAACGAAAGCGGTATACGGTCAAGGAAATATGATTCCGGAGAACAGTGTTTACGCAGACGGAAACGGAATGTTTGCAGTATTTTGGGGCGAGACCCCGACGCTTCATGTCTCAAAAGATGACGGTGAGACTTGGACTGATTTTGTATTTCAGGAGGAGTATCCGAGACTATGCACTTCGAGAATTGTTCGTTTTCTTGATCCTGAAAACGGATATGTAGGTCTTGGAACAGACTGGTCAATGGGAACCGGCGGGGCTACTTACATCGGCTGGACGCATGACGGCGGCGCAACTTGGGAGACAACACCTGTAGCTGTGGAAAACGGATGGATTTTGTCGGGACTTGCATTTGCCGATCAGTCAGCCGGGATGCTTACGATGGATGAACAATTTGGAGAAAATTCGTGGCCGCATGTACTTGTGACAGAAAACGGCGGGGCGTCATTTGCGGAAATAGAGCTTCCGTGGGATACTGTTTCGGAAGAAGTGATGTTTCTGAATAAAGTGGACAGTTTGAAATATGAGAATGGAGTTTATTACTTAACCCTCGGTCAGGGGAGTATGGAAATAAAAAAGCTGATTTTACAAGTACAGATTTGAAGAGCGGATGGAAATTTGAAAAAAGCTATATAGGAACAGTTCATTTGAATGGATAGGGGGGCATAAAAATATCGCATCTTAAATGACAGGTTTAAGATGCGATATTTTAAGTTGTTATTAAACATTTTTATTCCATTATTTCATAATCTTCTTTTTCTGCTAAGTCAGATTGGAGGTTTTGAAGGTACTCATTGCAGCTGTTCAAGTGTTCTGTTTCGTGTTCTGATTCTGAGTAGATGGTTGCAGCGTTATTTAAGTAATCTTGTTTTACGGAGTTTGAGAATGTGAAACTTTTTCTGTAAATAATGTTTTAGAAGGTCTTCTATGGTAAAATATTTTATCATAAGGAGGCCTTTTATTATGGCAAGAGAAAAGAAACCTGTACACAAAGTACAAATGACAGAAGGAAAACGTAACATCATTCACCAGCTCTTGAAAGAATACGATATCCAATCAGCAGAAGATATCCAGGATGCGCTGAAAGATCTTCTTGGTGGAACCATCAAAGAGATGATGGAAGCGGAAATGGATGACCACTTGGGATATGAAAAATCACAACGTTCTGATAGCGGTGATTATCGCAATGGTTATAAGCGAAAAAGAGTGAATAGTCGTTATGGTTCTATGGAGATTGAAGTTCCACAAGACAGAAAATCAACTTTTTGAACCTCAAGTAGTAAAGAAACGTCAGAAAGACATTTCAGATAGCGATCAGAAGATTATTTCTATGTATGCAAAAGGTATGGCAACCCGGCAGATTTCAGAAACAATCGAAGATATTTATGGTTTTGAAACATCCGAAGGTTTTATATCAGATGTTACAGACAAGATTCTCCCACAAATTGAAGACTGGCAGAATCGGCCATTAGATGAAGTTTATCCAATCCTGTATATTGATGCGATTCACTATTCCGTCCGTGATAATGGAGTGATCCGGAAGCTTGCTGCGTATGTCATTCTTGGGATTAATGCGGAAGGTAAGAAAGAAGTGCTTACTATCAGTATTGGAGAAAATGAAAGTTCCAAGTATTGGCTCTCCGTCTTAAACGAATTAAAAAATCGTGGTGTAAAAGATATCCTGATCATTTGTGCAGATGGACTCACAGGTATCAAAGAAGCGATTGCGGCAGCATTTCCTAAGACAGAATATCAAAGATGTATCGTTCATCAAGTGCGAAATACCTTGAAATATGTTCCAGATAAAGACAGAAAAGCATTTGCCACAGATTTGAAAACGATATATCAGGCAGCGGATGAAAAAAGCTTTGGCAGCTTTGGATCGGGTAATGGAAAAATGGACTGCAAAATATCCGAATTCCATGAAACGCTGGAAGGATAACTGGGATGCTATTTCCCCAATCTTCAAGTTTTCAGCAGCGGTTAGAAAGGTCATTTATACAACAAATGCCATTGAATCTCTGAATTCCACTTATCGGAAGCTGAACCGTCAGAGAAGCGTCTTTCCAAGCGATACAGCCCTTTTAAAAGCCCTTTATCTGGCTACCTTTGAAGCTACAAAAAATGGACTGCAACAATCCGGAACTGGGCTCAGGTTTATGGAGAGTTAAGTATCATGTATGAAGGTCGCTTGCCAGAGTAATAAAAAGCAGAAAACAGGCGGATTACCCGCCTGCTGTTGACATGCAATTTTGTAACTGTTATATATAAACAAAGGGCGAAAAGCTGATTTTGTTCAAGCCTTTCGCCCATCTTTATCATAGAAGATCATATTTACAGACTTTTCTTCATAGTCTCCGGAGTTTAAATATTTCTCAATCGGTAGATTGATTTTATAAACTTCAAATTCGTGTTGCCAATATTCTTCTTCAGAATCGAACTGATTAATTAAAGCTTGTGCTTCGTCTTTATTTGTTGCTCCGTTTATGATCTCTTTTAATTCATCCAAATATGCCCAAACTTCCTCATCGGTTACAGAATAGCCTTCTGAAATTGCCTTTTGATATGTAGCATCACGTTCTAACATATATTTAATTGCTTTTTCGCGAGCAGTAGATTCGGTATATCCGGCTAAAATGTAAAATTCGGTAGCCTGTTCAATATCGTCTTTTGTAATAATTCCACCTGATTTCCCTTTTGCAAAAATAGAATTATCACTTTTTTCCTTATGAGATTTAAATAACTGTCCGACTTTTTTCCATGATATCAATATTGGACTCAAATGATGTGGCATATACAGATATTGATCCTATGATTAAAATAACAAGTAATGATGTAGCTATTAGTATTCGTTTTTTCATAATTGACTCCATTTCTTTGCTTTTTAATAGCAATTTTAAATTTTTAAGGGTGATCACAAAATTATTTTGTTGCTAATGGTATGGTTGCTGAGTTTGAGTAGGCCATAGGAATTCCATCTGGACAGGTTAATAAATATGTGATTTGTCCTTTGTAGGTAGTGTTTTTAGGATAATATTTTACTGTAGTGTTAAAATAGTACCATCCCCATTCCCACTTGCTAGTATCTACCAACAAATCGCCTTGTTGGAACGGGGATATAATAACTTTGTTAGTTCCATCCGTATGTAATGCGTTAGATACATCTACAGAAATATTGTTGGCTCCAGCGCCAGATCTTTTTATCATATAAAATTTTTGACGAAATGGAAATGCATTCTGTGTATTAGTGGAAGAATAATAAGATTCGTAATAGTCTAATTCTATGTCCACTACATTCCATCCATTATCGGGTATTGCAAAAACATGTTGATCTTGAACTACGCTTCCTTTTTGCAATGACTGACGTTTGGTTTGAGTTTCTAAGTGCGTTGCATGGCTTGTGATGAGTGGAGAGTAAATTAACATAGCAAATAAAATTGGAATTAATGTAGTTTTTTTAAAAAAATTTTTCATATCTGTTCCCTTCCTCGTACATCAAATATTTAAAAGTAGTGAATTTAATGAAAACTAAAAGTAAAGTTTTCATTGGCATAACTCTTTATAGAATTCTTTTTTTTAATTCTAATAGGTTGCTTTGTTTATAGTTTTTTAATTTCTCTAAATATGCCCAAAACTTTTCGTCAGTTACATCATAAACTTTTGCGATTGCTTTTTGATAAGTATCATCACGTTCCGATATATATGTGATTGACTTTGTGTTGCTGTCAATTTATTTGAGAGTTTGAATAGATGATATTTTTTCTCCTTAATTATAACACTATTTTTACTCTTTTTTTTGAAATGTAACAAAATGCATAGGTTATGGTAATAACTTACATGTTTTAGATGTTTGTCATCGCTTTTCTTTTGGTCAAGGAGTCTTTATAGTATTATATAAAAAATCTCCATTCTTACTTGAAGGATGGAGATTTTTAAAAGTAATTAAATGGCAGTGTATACAATTTCTCCGCCGCATACAGTCATTTTCACTTTCCCGTACAATTCCCAGCCGATAAACGGTGAATTTGACGACATGGAAGCGAAGAATTCAGGAATCCATTTTGCTTCGGGATCGAAGATCACGAGGTCGGCAGGAGCGCCCTTTTCGATTTTTCCGCCGTCTAAATGATACAGTCTGGCGGGATTGATCGTCATTTTTCGAGAAGCTGCATAAGTGACAGATGCCCTTTGCGTACAAGAGAAGTGATCCCGAGCGCCAGTGATGTTTCCAAACCGATGATTCCGCTTGGAGCGGCAGTGATGGAGCGTTCTTTTTCTTCTTTGCTGTGCGGGGCATGGTCTGTTGCGATAATATCGATCGTTCCGTCGGCGAGTCCGGCGATGATTGCCTGACGGTCAGCTTCGGAGCGAAGCGGCGGGTTCATCTTTGCAAGTGTTCCATATGTCAGAACAGCCTCGTCTGTCAGTGTGAAATGGTGCGGCGTTGCTTCCGTGTGAATATTTGCGCCGAGTGATTTAAAGTGGCGGATAATGTCTACGGAACGTCCCGAGCTGATATGCTGCATAACAACGTCGGCGCCTGAATGCAGCGCGATCATGCAGTCTCTTGCGACGAGGGATTCTTCGGCGATAGAGGGAGAACCGTAAATGCCGAGCTGTTCAGACACCGCGCCGTGGTTGACGCCGTTGTTTTTAATAAATGACGGATCTTCTTCATGAAGGCTGATCGGTACGTTTAGCTGTTTGGATTTTTCCATTGCCTCGTATAAAAACGCGGCGTTTTTCAACGGAATGCCATCGTCGGTAAATCCGCATGCTCCGGCAGTTTTCAACGCTTCCATGTCGGTCATTTCTTCGCCGCGCAGTTTATGAGAGACGGAAGCGGCCTGATAGACGTGTATTTTTTCGTCTTTCGCTCTTTCTAAAATATCTGTTAAAGTTTCTGTATTGTCTACGACCTGAGACGTATTTGCCATACAGATGACAGAAGTAAATCCTCCTGCGGCGGCGGCCTGTGAACCTGTGTGGATATTTTCTTTGTAAGTAAATCCGGGGTCACGGAAATGGATATGCGTATCGATAAGTCCCGGCGCGACAGTCAGACCGGCGGCATCTGTTACCTGCTCGTTTGGGGCAGGTGAAAGAGTGTTTCCGATTTCTGTAATGATCCCGTTTTTGATTCGGATATCGTAATTTCCAGATTTTTTAGTGGCAGGGTCTATAAGAAAACCGTTTTTAATAAGCATGAAAAAACCTCCGTGAATATAAGATTGCTGTAATAATTATTATGCGAAACAAAGACGCGTAACGGAAATAAATGGATTCATATGTAATCATATATAAGTGAAAAACGCATCTGTATATAGGTAAAGTATAAAGGAAGAATAAGAAAGAGACAAGAGAATAAAAAGGAGCAGTGTTATAAAACCGGATATAAAAAACTGCCGCATCCTGATCGTGAACATATCATAGATATCAGGAGCGGCAGTATGTGAATTAATTTTTGCGGTAGAGGTGACGCGGGATACCGTCAACCATTACCGGAGATACATCACCTTGAATGAGCGGGCGTACATATGAAACAAAATCGTCGGTTACATAAGATCCGTCTTCTGTAACCCATTCGCGCGGAACGACTTTTTCGTCGTTTGCAATCTTATGCACATCTTTTACTTCTGTTCCGCATTGATACGGATCGTCGGAAAGACGCTGGAGAACGACCATCTTGCCGGAATCTCCTTCATCCGCAGCTTTTACTGCCGCGCCGCCTACCTGATAAGCTTCGAGAATATCGACTCTGGAAGCGCAGTGGGAAGCGGAGCGCTGCAACGTGCTCAATTCGATCGCACGGGTTTTGCAGCCGAATTCTCCGGCGATATAGCTTGCGAGATAGTTCGCAGTTCCCGAAAGCTGTTTGTGACCGAACGCATCGACAAAATCAACGCTTTGTCCGAGTTCGCATACATATCTTCCGTCGGCGAGACGGATTCCCTCCGAAACGGCGACAACAACCGACGGTTTTTTCGCCAGAAGATCTTTTACTTTTTCGCTGAAAGCTTCGATATCAAAAGGAAGTTCAGGCAGATAGATAAGATCTGGTCCCAAACAGTCCTCGCCCTTTGCAAGAGCTGCCGCTCCGGTCAGCCATCCGGCGTTTCTTCCCATGATCTCAACGATAGAAACAAGCCCTTTTCCATATTCAAGGCAGAAGCTGTCGCGGATGATTTCTTTTACAGATGTTCCGATATATTTTGCGGCGCTTCCGTATCCCGGAGTGTGGTCTGTAAGAGCAAGATCGTTGTCGATCGTCTTAGGGCATCCGATAAATCGGGTGCGGTAACCTGTTACAATGGCGTAATCAGAAAGTTTTTTGATCGTATCCATTGAGTCGTTTCCGCCGATGTAAATAAAGGCTTCAATGTCAAGCTTTTCGAGAATTGAAAAGATTTTTTCGTATACGTCTTTATTCTCGTGGATCTCAGGCAGTTTATAGCGGCATGATCCGAGGAAAGCCGCAGGGGTTCTTTTCAAAAGTTCTGTATCAAGATCGTTCGTAATGTACTCGGACAAATCAATGTAACGCTCTTTGAAGGAGTCCCTGAATGCCGAAAAGCATACCGTATACTTTGTTTGCGCCTCTGTCTTTGGCAGTGCGGTATACTCCCGCGAGACTTGAGTTGATTGCCGCTGTCGGACCACCGGATTGTCCGACAATTACATTTCCTTTCATGATGAAGTACCTCCGTTCTGTATGTTTGCCCGCAGGTTGTTGCTGCGGACGGATATACAATTATTTTAGTGCATAATGACTAATTTGTAAACAAAAAATCAAAAACATAGGCAAAATAACGAAAATGACAAAAAGTGATACATTATAAGAAAAATTGCGGAAAAGATGTTATGCTGTTAAAATACAGGATAAATCAGCGCTGATATTTTGCGGCGCGGAAAGAGAGGCTTGGTATGAAAAATATGATTATCTGATCGTCGGTGCGGGATTATACGGCGCAGTTATGGCATATGAGCTTGGAAAAAAGGGAAAGTCATGTCTTGTGATCGATAAACGAGATCACATTGCCGGAAATATTTACTGTGAAGATGTAGAAGGGATTCATGTGCATAAGTACGGAGCGCATATTTTCCATACGTCTGATAAAAAAATATGGGATTATATAAATCAATTTGCGGAGTTTAATCACTATATTAATTCTCCGGTAGCAGTTTATAAAGACGAGTTGTATAATCTGCCGTTTAATATGAACACATTCAGCAGGATGTGGGGAATAAAACACCGGAAGAGGCAAAGAAGATCATCGAAAGACAACGAAAAGAGTCGGGGATAACAGAACCGAAAAACCTTGAGGAGCAGGCGCTTTTCCTCGGTGGGAAGGATATTTACGAAAAACTGATCAAGGGATATACAGAGAAGCAGTGGGGAAGAAAATGTACGGAACTTCCGGCATTTATCATTAAGAGGCTTCCGTTTCGTTTTGTGTATGACAACAATTATTTCAACGACAGATATCAGGGAATCCCGATCGGCGGCTATACTCCGATCGTGGAAAAATGCTTGAAAAAGCGGATGTTCTTACGGGAACAGACTTTTTTGAATTTCGTGCTCAGAATGCGGATATTGCAGACAAGATCATATTTACGGGGATGATCGATGAATATTTTGGTTACAGACTCGGAGCGCTTGAGTATCGTTCGGTGAGATTTGAGACGGAGACACTTGACTGTGACAATTATCAGGGGAATGCGGTTGTCAATTATACCGATGGTGAAGTGCCTTATACACGTGTGATCGAACATAAGCATTTTGAGTTCGGAAAGCAGGAGAAAACTGTGATTTCACGAGAATACTCCTCGGAGTGGGCAGTTGGAATGGAAGATTATCCGGTCAACGACGAAAAAACAACGCTTTATATGAACAGTATAAAAAACTGGCGGACGAAGAGGAAAACGTGATTTTCGGCGGAAGACTCGGGAATTATAAATACTATGATATGGATAAAGTGATCGCAGCGGCTCTTGAACAGCTTGACCGGATTGTGTAGACGTAAGAAAGAGACACAAAGAAAAAGGCAAAAAAGCAAAAGAAAAAAGATAATGCAGACACTTGCTTTTCTGTATAAATTCAAGTAAGATACAAATACTTATTAAATGAGTCTGATTCAAGACACATCTTTTACGGCAGTTGTTTCGCCGGATTTCGCCAAGAATAATAAGCTCATTCGGGAACGGGGCAGGAGGGACGCCCCGCTTCCGGTTATGTGCACCCGATGAAAAGTGAATATGGAAAAAATGAATGCAGTGAACTTGGAAAAAATGTATGAAGTATTGAAATTTGTCGAATACGGAGGTTACTGCCGCAGAAGCATGGATTGTGTACATGGTATGCTGCTTATCGATCGTATGAAGAATGAAGCGGTCGTCGATAAAGCAGTTTTATTTGGATGGTTCCGAAAAATGGCAGTCTGTGCAGAGCAGTATGAGCGATGCGGTGAAGGACAGAATTATAAGTATTTGAATCCGTATGGAATTGTGTTGTCTGATGAAGGAGAAGTGTTGTTTCTGGATACAGAATCGAGAGAAAATGCCGAGGTGATGAAGCAGATGCAGAAAAGAGCTGTCAGAAGTCATTTTATCAGACCGGTATACGAAATGGATACTTGCGGCAGCAGAGAGCCTGATCTGTTTGGATACGGGAATACGCTTCGTTTTATGCTGGCATATATGAAAGTAGTTCCGGCGCTGACAAAACGGGAAGAAATCCGTCTTTTTCGTATATGTGGGAAATGCATCGGAGAGACAAGAAAAAAATACAGCTCGTTTCTGCAAGTTTTAAAAGAACTTCCTACAGTGAGGAACAAAACAGAAAAGACAGACAAAAAGCGTGTCGGAGTATGGTCGGGAATCGCGGCAGGTGCGGCGGGATGTATTTTGGCGGCGGTTTATATGGGAGACGCTCACACAGATCTGGCTGTATCGAACGGAGAAAAGATTACAGGGGAGGATATAAAAACAGATACGGGAACAGATATAGAAACAATAGAAACAGATGTAGAAACGACAAAAACAGGCTCAGAAACGACAGAACTAGGTGTGGAAATGACAGAAACAGATATGGGCAAAGATAAAAGAGCAAACAGAGAAGCGGAGGTGCGGTCAGATAGAGACGGAGATACAGAAAACGAGGAAAGAAAAAAAGATACGGCAGATGCGGATGAAGTGAAGAAAAATGTGACAGACGAGAGTGGAAAAACAGATGCCGCTGCGGAATGGATGGAATTGTATTTGGATCAACATACGGATAGTGGAAATCAAAAGGCGATAGAGATAGGGGAAAAAGCGAGATTGTCCGTTTTGTGGAAACTGGCCGATGCTTATGAGCGGTCGGGAATGAAGACGGAGCAGATTCAAACATACGGTCAACTGATCGAATGGGAGCAAGATCCGATACAATTAGAAGAGGCCGGCGTAAGAAAAATGAAGCTGGAAGCAGCGCAGGGCGATTATAAACAAGCGGCGGAGACCGGGAAGAAAGTTTTGGAACGGATTGAGGCGTCGGAAAAAATCACAAAGATGCTTAAAGGGTATGAGTTATATAAAGGCGAAGAAGGAGAATCGTAAGCGTCAGAGTGAAAATACGAAATATGGAGAAAAATAGTTCTGAAAAGGGAGGATGCCGGGTAATCAATATGATTCCCGGCATGTATTATGAAAAAGTTTATGCAAAAACAACTTGTAATCACCTTTAATTCGGTAAGCTTAGTATATGCGATATAAATGAAGAAAACGTGAGGAGAAAATGAAAGAATTTAAAATAATAAATGAACAAAATATGAACATCCCGCTTTAAGAAGAGAAAAGAAAGTAAAAAGACCGATGGGGGAGCCATCGGTCTTTTGAGGGGAGTATAAATAATTAATAAGGGGTTGTAGAAAATAACCTTTCTACAAGAAACAGTATAATATAGGAAAATGGAAAAAGCAAGCAAAAAATTAAGAAATTGAACAAAAATATTTGAAAAATTTAATAAAATACAAAGAAAAAACACAAATAAAAAGAGGAATAAAAAAATAATAAGGAGAAATACTAGTTTTGAATCAAAAAACAGGAGGAAAATACAATGGCAAAAACTACAGTAATGCAAACAATTCAGACAAAAACGCACAGTCAAAAAACGGACTTTCTCTTCTTATTCAGAGTCACAGAACAGCAGCAAAAATTGCGATAAGAACACAACAAAAAATGCAAGCAGAAATGCAAGTAAAAACGCAAACAAAAATGCAGATAAAAACAGCGCAAAGTCTGCTATGAGCTACGGCGGAAATAAAAACTGTGGTAAGATCAGAGACGCGTTTGACGAATCTGACAAATACTAAAGATTAGGTGAAAAACATCTCGTATTTACAGAATACGATGTGAAATGTTTTATTCGGTAAAATAATAGTAAAACAATGGCAGGGCGGAGTAAACTTCAACTTTACTCTGCCCTGTTTTTATAGTAATATTGTAGGAAGAAAAAGGTAAGGACGGATAAGTTCATGGATAAAATAGAATGGATAGCCCCTTGTCACTTTGGTTTGGAATCGGTACTCAAACGAGAGGTTGAACAACTCGGATACGAGATCGTACAGGTGGAAGACGGCAGGGTTACTTTTCGCGGAGGCGCGGAGGCTGTTTGCAGGGCAAACATATTTTTGCGGACTGCGGAGCGTGTATTGATGAAAGTCGGCAGTTTTCAGGCAAAGACATTTGACGAGCTGTTTGAGAAAACGAAGGAGCTGCCGTGGGAAAATTACATACCGAAAGACGGAAAGTTCTGGGTGGCAAAAGCGGCATCGGTAAAAAGCAAGCTGTTTAGTCCATCTGATATTCAGTCGATCATGAAGAAGGCTATGGTGGAAAGACTGCGGGGCAAATACGGGATCAAGTGGTTTGAAGAAACAGGCGCGTCTTACCCGGTGCGCGTGTTTCTTATGAAAGACACGGTGACGGTAGGGCTTGATACGACCGGCGTATCGCTTCATAAGAGAGGATATCGCCCGGTGGCGGGAAAAGCGCCGATCGCAGAGAATCTGGCAGCGGCGCTTATTATGCTCACTCCGTGGAAAAAAGACCGGATTCTCGTAGATCCGTTTTGCGGAAGCGGTACGTTTCCGATCGAGGCGGCGATGATCGCAGCCAACATTGCTCCGGGAATGAACCGATCGTTTACGGCTGAGACATGGACAAATATCATTGCGAAAAAGTCATGGTATGAAGCAATCGATGAGGCGACGGATATGATAGACGACGATATAGAGACTGATATCCAAGGATATGACGCAGATGCATCTGTCCTTCGTGCGGCTCGCAGAAATGCAGAGGAAGCAGGGGTTGGTCATCTGATTCATTTTCAGCAAAGGGAAGTAAAGGATCTCAGTCATCCGAAAAAGTATGGATTTATTATTACGAATCCGCCGTACGGCGAACGTCTTGAGGAAAAAAGCTCTTCCGAAATTATATAAAGAATTCGGAGACGCCTTTAAAAATCTGGATAGTTGGTCGGCGTATATGATTACAAGCTATGAGGAAGCGGAACGGTATTTCGGACGGAAGGCAGATAGAAACCGGAAAATCTACAACGGGATGCTGCGGACTTATTTCTATCAATTTCAAGGTCCAAGACCGCCGCGGAAAACGGTAAGAGAGCAGGGGATGGCATTATGAAAAGAAGAATTGTATTTGCAACGGGAAATGAAAATAAAATGAAAGAGATACGAATGATCCTTTCAGATCTGAATACGGAGATCGTTTCGATGAAAGAAGCGGGAGTGGATATCGATATTGTGGAAGACGGAATGTCTTTTGAAGAAAATGCAGAGATTAAGGCGAGATCGGTAGCGAGAATTCTTACAAACGATATTGTTCTTGCGGATGACTCCGGGCTGGAAATCGATTATCTCGATAAAGCTCCGGGAATTTATTCTGCAAGATTTGCAGGGGAAGACACATCCTATGATATTAAAAACCGTATTTTTCTGGATCGTCTGGAAGGGGTTCCGGATGAAGAGCGTACTGCGAGATTCGTATGTGCGGTAGCGGCTGTATTTCCTGACGGAAGCGTAGACGTAGTAAGGAGACGATCGAGGGAAGGATTGCGCATGAGTCGGCGGGAACGCACGGCTTTGGTTATGATCCGATCTTTTTATCTTCCTGAATATGGCTGTACAACGGCGCAGCTTAGCCCGGAACAAAAAATGAAGTAAGTCACCGAGGCAAAGCGCTCTGTGCGATAAAACGCAAATTAAAAGGGAAAATCGGAGATGATTTACTATGAAAGTACTGATAGTCAGCGATACACACGGCAGACATACAGGATTAGACCGTGTTCTTGAAAAAGAAGGAAAGATCGATCTTTTATTCATTTAGGTGATATAGAAGGCGGAGAAAGCTATATTAATTCGGTTGTGGAATGTGAGAAGCATATGGTAAGAGGAAACAATGATTTTTTCTCGGATTTGCCGCGGGAAGAGGAAATCGATATAGGTGGGTATAAAGCCTTTATTACTCACGGACATCCGTATTATGTGTCTTTGGATTCAGAGTATATAAGAGAGGAAGGCGCAGCTCGAAAAGTCGATATCGTGATGTTTGGTCATACACATAAGCCGTATTTTGAACAGAAGGATGGAATCACTGTGCTGAATCCGGGCAGTTTGGCATATCCGAGGCAGGAAGGCAGAAAGGGAAGCTATATGATTATGGAGATTGATCAGGAGGGAAAGGCTCATTTCAATCAGAAATACTTGGATTGACGGAATGTCCGGCAGAGTAAAAGACGGGAAATTGCGTGTAAAAACAGGATGAAATAAAAAGTCATTAAAAAAATAAAAAAATGCAAAAAAAATATTGACAATCTAAAAACCTTATAATATAATAGGCATTGCGCTACGGGAGAGACAGGAACGTAGGAAATGCCGGGGTGTGGCTCAGCTTGGCTAGAGCGCCTGGTTTGGGACCAGGAGGTCGCAGGTTCGAATCCTGTCACCCCGATAAACTCTGCGGGTGTAGTTCAATGGTAGAACACCAGCCTTCCAAGCTGGATACGTGGGTTCGATTCCCATCACCCGCTTTTCCGTAGAAATACGGAGAGCCTTTTGAAAAGGGGATATTAAAATGAGTCTGTAGCTCAGCTGGATAGAGCAACGGCCTTCTAAGCCGTAGGTCGAGGGTTCGAATCCCCCAGGCTCGTTATGGTGGGTATGGTGCAGTTGGTTAGCGCGCCAGATTGTGGTTCTGGATATCGTGGGTTCGAGTCCCACTACCCACCCTTTTCTTTTTATAATTCAAACTGGCATGCAGTGTCAGAAATAAAGTCTTTAATGGGCTATCGCCAAGCGGTAAGGCACAGGACTTTGACTCCTGCATTCGCTGGTTCGAATCCAGCTAGCCCAGTTATCTCGGGAAGCTGAGAAGAAATAGTGAGGGCGTGTAGCTCAGTTGGTAGAGCACTTGACTTTTAATCAAGTTGTCCGGGGTTCGAATCCCCGCACGCTCACTGTGAAACAAGCGAATATGCTTGTTTTATTTTTGTATAGGCGACGTGCTAAAGTCGGGGATGCCCGGAAATTTGGAGGTTGCTTACAAAGTCCCGAGATATGCCTTTTGGCGTTTTCGGTGATCGAAATATAACATGCGGATGTGGCGGAACTGGCAGACGCGCTAGACTTAGGATCTAGTGGGAGACCGTGCAGGTTCGATTCCTGTCATCCGCACTACAAAAGCCGTAACCTTTGAGTAATCAGAGGTCACGGCTTTTTTGTTACGGTAATGAGCCAAAATCCGGATTTATCCGAGATCTTGACGGATAAAATGTTTTATCCGAGTTTTCGTTTTTGTGCATTATATAAAGCAATCCTATGATGCTGCACATTGTGGCAAGAGGAAGCAAAAGAGGTGTGCTGTCTCCTGTTTTTACACTGGTATCCGCATGTGAAGTGTTTGTATTTCCCTGATTTCCGCTATTGGGATTTTGTGGGTTTTGCGGCTCGAGTGGTTCTTGTGGGTCTTTATTTCCGCCCTCATCAGGATCATCTTTGTATGCGAATTCAAATGTATTTAATTGATTCAGTATATCGGATACTTCCGCAGGCGTTGCGTTTGGATCGGTTAAGATCGCATTTGCAAGCTCTCGAAGTCTGGTGAAATCATTCCAGGAAGCATCTGTTGCGTTGCCTTGAGTCATATCTTTTATTTTGTTATATTTTTCCTGAAGCAAAGTTTTATCTGCGCGTAGATCCTTCATACGCTGTATTAAAACGGCGGTTTTTTCATCGACTTCTTTTTGGGTATATGTGCCGTTTAATAAAGCTTCTGCCTCTAAAATGCTTTGTGTTAATGCTTCAAAACTTTCTTCCGTATATCCTTCCCGGGAAATGGATTTTGCGGCTTTTAACGCGTCGTTTAATGCGGACGTATCAACTTTTATCTCCTGAAGACTATTTCTTGCATTCCGAACTTCATTTGCCTTATCATTCATTTCGGAAGTACACGTTTCTTCATCCTTTTTGTTTAGGAGTTCTCTGGCGCTGTTGACTGCCTTTTGTAATTTGTTCCAGCTTTCTTCTGTGTATTTGTCTTTATTCAGCCCGTCGCAGATCGTCAGTTCTTCTTCCAATTGGCTTCGGTCTACGATTTCTTTCTTTTCTGTACGGATCTTCAGTGTTCCGACTTCGACCCATCCTCTTTTTTCCGGTGATCCGTTTGGACTTTTTCCGACACGTTCAAATTGAATTGTGTAGCTGCCCTCCGGAAAGTCTTTCTGTATCAGTTCGGCGCCCTCTATGCGTTTTTCGGCATATGTATCAATTTCTTCTCGGCAGATCTGTTTCTCGTTTTGATCTAGGATCGTCACCCGGATAACGCCGTGATCATCTCCTTTGACCGTGGAAACTTGTATCGAATTTCCGTTGAATTTATAAGTCAGAGGCCCCGCATCATCTGCTTCTGTTGCTTTGAAATCTCCTGCCTGGATCCACTTTCCGGAACCTTGCAGATCTCCTGCCGGGATGGATGTTTCGGAAAAACCGCCTTGTTCGAGACTGTTTAATGCTGCCTGTAGTTTTTCTGTCATTTGATCGACGGCTGGTTGTTTTACGTTTTCGTCATCGGCTGTTTTCTTAGCGTCTGAGAGAACTTTTTTCAGTTGGTATAAAGAATCGTTTGTATAGTCTCCGTTTAGTTCCTGTTCTGCTTTTGTGATCAGCGAGTTTAATTTTGACTTATCTGTCGTTCCGAATCCGAGACGGTGATATCTGTCAGATAAAAATTCGGTACGGGAATCAATAATATCCTGCGATGCTTTCAGTTGTTCTTTCCCGTCTGAAATACTTTCTTCAAACGCGGTTTTTAATGTTTGCGGCGCGTTTACATAATGGTCGGCAGTTCTGTCGGCTTCTTCTGCCGAACGTATCATTTTTCTAATTCTGACGTATCTCCGGCGCCGTCTGCCTGTACGCCTGTGTAAAGAGGCGCTATTTCATATAGAGACGGTTCGCCTAAGAATCCCGGTTTTAATATTACCTTTACGGATTCTGTCGTTGTTTCGGGAAATTCGGCGAAGTAATAAGCGTGATATCCGCCGCTTCCGCCGTCGATATCGCCGACTTTGTCGTCGATATTTCCCATTTTTGTTCCTTCATACACAGTTCGATATGTTCCGTCAGAAAGCGCCTGAATTTCAAAAGCGCCGATTCCGTTATTTTTGGATACGAACAGATCGAAATTCATTTGATCGAGCGTTTCTTTTTCGGAGAAATTCAATGTGATTTCCAACGGTTTAGAAGCGTCTACGTTTTTGGATGCCCACCGTGTCGAAGTGTTTTGATCGATCATACCGGCTTTTACATAGTTATTGCCCCAGTCCTCTGTATGAGATACGGTTACGTCTTGGATCTTTATGCTTTTTTGCTATGTATTTCTTTGTGTATACAGGGCTGACTCTCTGTTCGTTATACAACAGCGCCGCTCTGACAACGGTATTTTCTTTATTGTCTAATTGCAGAGGGTGTTCATACCGGTCAGATGTATGTCTCGGAATACTTCCGTCTGTTGTATAACGGATCTCAAAGTCTTTGGCGTCTGAACTCTTACTCAAAGTAAGTGTCCGGTCGTTTCCTGTGATGACACCGGAATCTTTGCTGAATGAAATGATCCGGTTTGCCATCGGTTTTTCTAATTGTGCGCTAAGATCTGTAAATTGGTTCTCGGCGTTTTGATAATCCTCTAAATCTCCGGTGTTTTCCAACAGAGTCTTGCGCAGTTTGCGAAGCTGATTGTAAAGCGTGTCGATCTGTGAATAGGTTAAGTTATCTTTGTCGGTCAGATAATATATGTTTTCTGCCTTATTCAGATAGGAGCGATATAACTGATCCATTAGTTTGACTTTTGTCAGAACTGTACCTAATTCTTTTGAAGAAAGATCGATTGCTGTCTGCAGTTCGTTTTTGGCATTGATGAGATCAGGGTGAAGCTGATTTAAAATGTAGACGCCTGCTCTTTTAGTTCGTTTATATTTGTTTCGGATATATCGATCGTATATGTCTTGCCGACGTCTGCCTCAAAGGAAATACGATCTTTATCGGTATCTTTTGTCACCTGAACTTCTTTGCCGTCTTCGTAGATCTTTGCAGAAGTAATATTTTTATATGATCCTGTGAAAACAGCGCTGTCTTTATTGCCGTCATAACGTACGGTAAAGGCTTCCGCAATGCCGTTCGCCCATTTTTCGCCGATCGTGAAGTTACCTCTGGCCTTTAGACCTCTGACCTCTCCTTTTTCCCATGCGTCTGGAATTGCGGGGAGGAATTGTGTGTAGCCTGACTGCGATTGAACAAGCATTTCTGCTACGCCGGAAGTAAGACCGAAATTGCCGTCGATCTGCCATACCGGAGTTCCGTTCATCATTGTGTCTCCTCCGCCGGATCCGTGAGAATCGAAGAGATTATGCTGGAGACCGGAAGAATTTCCTCCGATCAGATTGTTCAAAAGCTTATATGCCTTTTCTCCGTTTTCGGCTCTCGCCCAGAGATTGATCTTGTTTGCTTTCGACCAGCCTGTAGAATATTCTCCTCGTTCGGTCAATGATTGAATAGCGGCGTTCATGTAAGTCGGATTCTCTTTGTTGATCAATGTTCCGGGAAAGAGTCCGACCAGATGGGAGGCGTGTCTTTGCTCTCCGTTATGTCCGATATTCCATCCGCTGTTAGGTACTGCGATCTCTGCCAGATCTCCTGCTTTTGCATAAGATTTGTTATGTCCGGTTTCCTGACCTACACGGGTTTCTTCGTACCATTCTTTAATTCCGTTTGTAGCGTTGATTTCAATCGGATCAAGTTTTTGCATCTTTTCTTCCCAAGATTGCAGAACAGCTTCATCTTCTCCGACGATTTTGCCTGCCTGGATACATTCGTTATATAATTCCCATATAAGAGATTGGTCGTAAGTTGTTCCGATTGCGGTCTGGTCCTTGTTCCTCTGAAAAACTAGGCGCTGCTACAAGTCTGTTTTCACCGTGATAAGGCGAAGTTTCGTCGTTGATTTTCTGGTATTCTGACGTCCAGAGATAAGAGTCCCAAAATTGTGCCGCCTCTTTCATGATCGGATAAATAGTATTTTTTAAATATGCTTCATCCTGCGTAAACTCGTAATGCCACCAAAGGTTTTGGACAGCCCATGCCGCTCCTGTCGGATTCCAGCCGTATTCCTGCGCGTTAGTAGGAGCGGTCATGCCGAAAGGATTGTTTTCCGTATGTACGGTAAATCCGGTGTGGTTATCGACAGCCCCTTTAATACCGTGAACTCTTTCTGCCGTCAGGCGTCCCGGTTCTCTTAATTTATCCATGTAATCTACAAAAGTTGTTCCGCATTCGGCAAGGTTCGTTGAATATACCGGCCAATAGTTCATCTGTACATTGACGTTAAAATGATAATCTCCCGTCCACGCGGAAGGACCTACTGTCCATAAGCCGACAAGGTTGCTTGGGAGCGTACCTCTGGAACCGGCTATTGTCAGATAACGTCCGTATTGGAATGCAAGAGTTTCCAGGTAGTGCGAGTAGCTGCCGTTTCGATATTCGTCTATCAACTGATCTGTCGGAACGGATGTCTGAAACTCTCCTAAGTCTAAACTTACTCTGTCGAAAAGACTTTGGTGGTCTTCTATATGCGTCTGCTTTAATTCATCGTAAGATTTTTTCGAGCTGTCATTGATCCGGGTGTCGATAACATTCGACAGATTTTTCTCTTTGTCCCGGTAAGTAGGATAATCGTTTTTGTAATCTGTCTCGGCAGCCATTATGATTGTGACCTGATCTGCATTTTTAATCCGGTAAACCTGATTTTTTTCATCTGCCGTTATCTCGCCGCCGGTTAGAAGGAGTTTCATAGTTGTACGGAATTTTAAATCATTATCTTTTACTTTTCCTTCGATAGTGCAAGTTTGATTCCGGACATCGAATGTAAGCTTTCCTTCTAAGTTATCGTTGTTTAGTTCCATTTTTGCGCTGAAATTAAGTTTTCCTTTTTTCAGAAGCGGAGAGGTTTGTTACCATTACCTGATCCGGACTGCTTACAAAATGCTCTCTTTTGTAAGAAACATTTTTATAAGAAAATTCTGTTGATGCAATTCCGGTTTGTAAATTCAGTTCTCTCCGATAATTCTGCACATTATCGTCAGTGATTCCCATTGCGGAAAAATCAAGCCAAATATCGCCGAAATCTTGATAACTGCCTTTGTTTAGATTGTCTTCGCCCGGAAATCTGATTTTTGCCCCCATACCGTAACCGCCGAGACTTTGGTCATCGTTAAATACATTAGAAGATTTGTCATCAAGCAGTTTTCGATAATTTTCAATCTCTGTGGCAGTATATGCCGTTGCTTTATTTCCGAACTGGTAGTTGGGACGGCTCGATGAAGGACCGCCTGTCCAAAGTGTTTTTTCGTTGAAATGGATTCTTTCTTTTGAGATTCCGCCGAAAATCAAATTTCCCAGATTCCCGTTTCCGAGAGGCAGAGATTGCTGCATCCATTCGCCGCCGCTGGATTCGGCAGTATTAATTTTGGCAGGAGAACCGTACCATAGTTTTAATGTCTGATTTACCGCTTTTTCTACGGATATCGGGAAGTTTTGTTCCGGCTCTTCGGCAAGAACAGTTTGCGCGGAACCGATGGGAAGTATGAGAACCGCACACATCCCCGCAAGCAATTTTTTCATTCTTGTTTTCATCATTGTCTCCTCTAATTTCTGTAGATTCATAAATAAGTATAAAATTCTATTATGAATATATCGTTTGGAGAGGAGATTGTCAATTTAAAACAGGATATTAAAAGCTGTTTTTTAACACATTCCGGATTGAAATGGACAATTAACAAAAATTCTGAAAATTCAAAAACTGAGTTTGTGGTCATTGTTTTTTTGAGCATTGATAAATCGAGTTATAACTGTGGAAACCGGTGTCGGTCTGCAGAATTTATTTTTGCTCTTTGTTGACAAACATCATGAAAAATGCAATAAACAAAAGCGCTGAACATACGAGGATCGATTTCTCATGAAAGCGTTTGATGACGAAGTTTCCGAGGACTGCTCCGATTATAAAGCAGAGGATAATGCCGTAGAAAAGAAGGGCGTTGTAGAATGCTTTACGGTCATGGGTTCGCAGAAAGCGGTGCAGATTCTCGGTTCCGTTTCTTAAGTTTCCGATACACATAGTTGTAGCCGCTCCTCTGTTGCGGATCTTGCGAAAGCTTTCGACCTGAATGCCGCGGGCAAAAGAGGTGAGTGAGTTTGCGAGGGGATTTAAAGAGTGAGGAAAAAAGGCTACACATATTAAAATAACAGCTTCCAACAGAACGGAAAGCTGACGCCAGTGGAGTCGTATGTTGAGGCAGCGCACAGTATCGGCAAGTAAGATGCCGAGAGTAAACGCGAGAACAGGGAGGAGATAGCTGAGCATGGCAAAATAGTTCCCTTCCGCGAGATTTACACCGAATAGGAGCAGATTTCCGGTTTGGGCGTTTGCGAATACGTTTCCCCGTTCAAGATAAGAGTAGGCGTCCATAAATCCGCCGGATAAGGCGAGGATGATTCTAAGCGGAGTGTTTCAGACATTTGCAAAGAGTGTTTCATAGGGAAATCTCCTTTCGGTAATTAAAATGGTTTTGCTGAGGATGTCGTATTATATAGAAGGAGCATCCCGTCAAAGAGGCGAGAATGCTCCGTTTTGATATTTTTTAATAGGCAGAACGCCGCGGCGGAAGCGCAGAGCTCACCTACAGGGAATGAGATCCATACGCCCGTAGGTGAAAAAAGCGGGTGAGAATGAAACTTAACGGGATTGTTATCACAAATTGGCGGAGCAAAGAGATGATCAGAGAATTCCGCCCGTTTCCTATCGCCTCAAATACGCCGGAATAGATCAGACCGACAGAAGAAACAAGAAATCCGAGGCTGATGATGCGAAGAGCAGTGACTCCGGCGCTCATTAAAGCGGCGTCTGCATCGAACAGAGCGAGAATCTGTTTCGGAAGGGCAAGAGCGAGGATCGTTCCTGTCAACATCAATCCTGCCGCAGTGAGCAGGCTGTATCGTATTGTTGATTTGACGCGGGAACTTTCACCGGCGCCGTAATTGTACCCGATGATCGGACGCATTCCCTGTACGATTCCGTTTGCAGGCATATAGATGAAAGTCTGAAGTTTGAAATAAACGCCTAAAACTGCGACATAAACGTCTGAAAATGCAGTAAGTATACTGTTTAGTACACTGATCAATATAGACGGCAGGAGCATCATAACAGTAGAGGGGATTCCGACACTGTAAATTTGTCTGATGATCGCTTTATCAAAGACAAGATGCTTGAAGCTGATGTGTACCGCGTAAGAGTTTCTTCTATATACGATGATGTATAAGAGTAAGGCGCTGATCTGTCCGATCACGGTGGCGATGGCAGCGCCTGCAACGCCAAGCGCCGGGAAACCGAGCAATCCGAAGATCAGGATCGGATCGAGTATAATATTGACGACACAGCCGGCGATGAGAAGGTACATTGTAATCTTCATTTCACCGATTCCCTGGAAGATCTTTTCAAATGCAATTTGAAAAAGAGAGCCGAAAGAAAGGCAAAGTACGATTTCCGTATATATGGATGCGTCGTTTAATATTTTCGGGTTGTCTGTAAAAAGTTTTAAAAACGGTTCGGAGATCGTCAGACCTGCAATGATAAAAAAGATGCAGTGGATCAATGTAAGGGCGATTCCCAGAGTCGCCGCCCGGTCAGCTTTTTCCCGATTTCCCGCTCCTAAATGAATGGAGATAGCGGAGCTGATCCCGACGCCGATTCCGACCGCTGCGGATAAGATCGCGTTTTGAAGCGGATAGGCAAGCGAAACGGCAGTCAGAGCATCTGTGCCAAGTCTGGAAACGTAGATACTGTCAACGATGTTATAAAGCGATTGAATAAGCATGGACAGCATCATAGGTACAGACATAGAAAGCAGAAGAGAAAAAAACAGGTTTCGTCTGCATGAATGAATTTTTCTTTTCCATAATAATAAAAGTCTCCCTGATGTAATACTTTTGCCGATAAAAATATCGGATCAAAAGTTTGTCATTTAAAATATGCCGAGATGTTCGAGCAGGATCTTAACGCCGAGAAGAATCAGGATGATACCTCCGGCAAGCTCTGCTTTCGCTTTGTATCTTGTCCCGAATATGTTTCCGATTTTTACACCTGCGGCAGCGATGATAAACGTTATTACGCCGATAAATGAAACGGCAGGAATAATATGTACATTTAAAAAGGCGAAGGTGATGCCTACGGCCAGAGCGTCAATACTTGTCGCAACAGCCAGAGGGAACATCGTTTTGCAATCTAAAAGGTCGTTTGAAGATTCTTCGTCGCCGGAGAAAGCTTCGCGGATCATATTAATTCCGATGATGGAAAGCAGCATAAACGCAATCCAGTGATCTATAGCGGTAATGCCGTCTTTAAACCGGATGCCGAGAAAGTAGCCTGCTGCAGGCATAAGAGCCTGAAATCCGCCGAACCAAAGACCGACGGCGGTAATCTTTTTCCAGGTGACTTTCGGCATAGCAAGTCCTTTACAGACGGCAACGGCAAAAGCATCCATGGAAAGTCCGACTGCCAGGATGAAAAGTTCTGTAAGTCCCATATAAAAACTCCTTAGGAATTATAAATCTTAAAAATAATAGCACTAAAAATACTGTTTTTCAAGAGAAAGGAACGGGGGTTTTGGGACGAGAAATAAAACAAATTCACAGGATTGACATATTTGTATGGTAATCTGAAAATAAAAGAGAAATTATCGGAATATTTTTGCCGGTACATTTTTATGATGAGAGGTGGATATTGTGGAAAATATAAAAGTGCTTGTTGTAGATGACGAGAGCAGGATGAGAAAACTTGTGAAAGACTTTCTTACCCGGGAAGGATATGCTGTGCTTGAGGCGGGAGACGGCATGGAAGCGATGGACATTTTCTATGAAGATAAGGAGATTGCCCTTGTGATCCTTGATGTGATGATGCCGAAGATGGATGGCTGGCAGGTTTGCCGGGAGATCAGAGAGACGTCCAAAGTACCGATCATCATGCTGACGGCAAGATCGGAAGAACGTGACGAACTTCAAGGGTTTGAACTTGAGTGGACGAGTATATATCAAAGCCGTTCAGCCCGAAGATTCTTGTGGCGCGGGTAAACGCTATCTTAAGACGAACTCTCGGAAATACGGCCGGAGATGTGATCGAAGCGGGAGATATCAAGATTGATAAGGCGGCGCATATTGTTAAGATCAATGACAAGATGATCGATTTAAGTTATAAGGAGTTTGAACTGTTGTCATATTTTGTGGAAAATCAGGGGATTGCGCTGTCCAGGGAAAAATATTGAATAATGTGTGGAATTATGATTATTTCGGTGATGCGAGAACAATCGATACTCATGTGAAAAAAACTCCGTAGTAAATTAGGCGACAGGGGCGAGTATATCAAAACGATATGGGGTATGGGATATAAATTTGAAGTCAATTAACCGGAGGAAATACAAGGATGATAAAGTATTCGATCAGGCGTCAGATGACGGCGATTTTTATCGGATTGTTCAGTCTTATTTTAGGTCTTGTCCTTATTATAAATAACGCTTTTTAGGACATTATTATCTGTCTCACAAAGCGGATGATCTGATCCGAACATACAATGACGTCAATGCGAAGCTGGAGTCCGGAAGTCTGTCAGATTCTGATTCGGTGAGGGATATTCTGACACAGCTTGAGCGGGCGAACGTTGACCTTGTCGTGGTGGACGGAGGTGGAAATGCGATCCTTACGACACTTGGAGAAAGCGATCCGCGTTTGAAAGAAATGTTCAGCGGCTTATTCGGAATGGAAGGAGTCGATCATGAAAACATACTGAAGCGGAATGAGGACTACACGATTTACAGAGATAAGAGCAGTCAAGTACAAAGAGATGTAGAGTATTTGAAAATGTAGGGGGAAGATTTATGGACGGCTCATGGTTTATCATGCAGTGTCCTTATGCGAGTATTACGGAAAGTGCATCTCTTGCAAACCGCTTTTGATCTATCTCGGATGTATCGGAATGGTTATCGGAGGTCTGTTAGTATGGATGTTTTCCCGAAGTATTACAAGACCGATCATGGAACTTGCCGGATTATCCCAGGAGATGGCAAACTTAAATTTCGATACCAAGTATACGCGCGGCGGCATGGATGAGATCGGTGTGCTCGGGAATAATTTCAATAAAATGTCGGAGAAGCTGGAAAGAACGGTGTCAGAACTAAAGCAGGCGAATAATCAGCTGCAGAAAGATATCGAACAGAAAGAAAAGATCGAGGATATGAGAAATGAATTTCTCGGAAACGTGTCTCATGAACTAAAGACGCCGATCGCCCTTATCCAGGGGTATGCGGAAGGGCTGAAAGAAGGAATCAGCGAAGATCCCGAAAGCCGCGAATTTTACTGTGATGTGATCATAGACGAAGCGGCGAAAATGAATGTGATGGTGAAAAATCTTCTGACGCTGAATCAGTTGGAATTCGGCTCTGATGAAGTACAGTTTGAGCGGTTTGATATCGTGCGCCTTGTAAAGGGGGTAATTGCAAGCTGTGAGATCCTTGTTCAGCAGGCAGGGGCAAAGATCAGTTTTATTTCCGATGAAAGTATCTGTGTGTGGGCGGATGAGTTTAAAACAGAGCAGGTTGTACGAAATTATCTTACGAATGCGATCCACCATGTCGGCAATGAGAAGCGCATAGAAGTCCGTATAGAAAATGGGGACGGAAAAGTGCGGATCACTGTGTTTAATAGCGGAACTCCGATTCCGGAAGAAGATATTCCGAAGTTGTGGGATAAGTTCTATAAAGTGGACAAAGCGCATACAAGAGAATATGGCGGCAACGGAATCGGTCTGTCGATCGTGAAAGCGATCATGGAATCGTTCCACCAGAAATACGGAGTAGAGAACTTTGATAATGGAGTAGCGTTTTGGTTTGAATTGGATGCAAAAGCGTGAAAAACTTATAAGTTCAATGCTTTACGTTAGCGCGTAAATGTGCTAAAATGCAACTAATAATTCAAGGATAGTTGCGTAAGAGGGCATACGGCATGCCGGCTGTCAGCGGTCGGTATATCGTATGCCCTTTTGCAATAGTAAAAAATGTAAAAAAGAGTGTAAAAGTAAGAAGGAGGGCGGGATAAGTATGTATGATAAAATATACGAGATCATTCAATCGGCAGACGATTTCGTATGGGGCTGGGGGATGATCGCACTTTTGCTGGGAACGCATCTGTTTTTGACAGTTCGCACAGGATTTATCCAGAGAAAGACAATTACAAAAGGGATTCGGCTTTCGGTTGCAAAAAGAAGAGGGGGCAGACGGAGAAGTCAGTCAGTTCGGAGCGCTTGCAACAGCGCTTGCCTCCACGATCGGAACGGGAAATATCATCGGTGTCGGAACAGCGATCGCTCTGGGCGGTCCGGGAGCTGTATTCTGGTGCTGGATCACGGGCATTTTCGGAATTGCAACGAAGTATGCCGAATCGCTTATTGCGGTAAAGTACAGAGTAAAAACAGAAGACGGGCGAATGCAGGGCGGTGCGATGTATGCGCTGGAGCGCGGACTGAATATGAGGTGGCTCGGTTTGGCGTTCGCTTTTTTGGCAGGTTTTGCTTCTTTTGGAATCGGATGCGCGACTCAGGTAAACGCGATCGCGGAAGTGTGCAGTAAGAACCTTGGGATCGATCCGTTTGTTGTCGGCGTTGTTGTGGCAGGGATGACGGCGGTTGTGATTTTCGGAGGAATAAAAAAGTATTGCGAAAGTATGTGAAAAGCTTGTTCCGTTTATGGCGGCTTTCTATGTGATAGGCTGCGTCGTTATATTGTTTATCAATTATGATTACATCATTCCGGCGGTCACGACGATCTGCCGGCTTGCGTTTACAAAAGGAGCGGCCGCAGGCGGACTTGTAGGCGGAGGTATCCGGTATGCCATTCAGTATGGAGTCGCAAGAGGACTTTTCTCAAATGAATCGGGACTTGGTTCGGCTCCGATCGCGGCTGCGGCGGCAAAGACAAAAAATCCGGTCGTCAGGCTCTTGTTTCTTCCACGGGAACGTTTTGGGATACGGTTGTCGTCTGTTTGATGACCGGACTTGTGCTTGTGACAACGATTATGAAAAATCCGGCGATCAATATTGACGAGGCGGTAAACGGAGGCGAACTGACAACGATGGCGTTTGGTCAGATTCCCTTTTCTCGGTCCTCTTATTCTTGTTGTCGGTATTATCTCATTTGCGTATTCGACGATTTTGGGATGGGCGTATTACGGTGAGCGGTGCGTAGAATATTTTGCGGGAAAAGCGGGACTTCTTCCATATCGGCTTCTCTATGTAGCGGTGCTTCTTGTCGCTCCGGTGCTTACGCTCGATCTTGTGTGGAAGGTGGCGGATATACTGAACGCGTTGATGGCGATACCGAACCTGACCGCAGTGCTGCTCCTTTCTCCGGTTATCGTAAAAGAGACGAAAAAATATATTAAAAATCTGGATGCGGTAGATCATACGCCGATTCCGGTCGTAAAAACAGGAAGAGGAAAAAGAAGATAGAAACACGAAACGAAAAGCGGAAAACTGCCGTACGGAATAAAGAAACGAAAAAGAGAAATATAGAATGAAAAACAAAAGCAGGGAGAGGAAAATATGATCGCAATTATAGACTATGACGCAGGAAATATTAAAAGTGTGGAAAAAGCGCTCTTAAGTCTCGGACAGGAAGTGACAGTTACGGCGAAACAAGATGAAATACTGGGCGCGGATAAGATTGTTTTACCGGGGGTAGGCGCGTTTGGAGACGCTATGGAGAATCTGAGAAAGCGACAACTTGACGCTGTGATCCGGGAAGCAGTGGAAAAGGAAATTCCGTTTCTGGGGATATGCCTTGGACTTCAGGTGTTGTTTGAACAAAGCGAAGAAGCGCCGGGGGTGGAAGGACTTGGGATTTTAAAAGGAAAGATATGCAGGATCCCGAATGCAGAAGGATTAAAAATTCCGCATATGGGGTGGAATTCTCTGCATTTAGAGAATAACGGAAGGCTGTTCAAAGGGATAGAAGATGATCCGTATGTTTATTTTGTGCATTCTTATTATTTGAAAAAGCAGAGGATGAGCAAATAGTGAAAGCTTCCGCTGAATATGGTGTACATATCCATGCGTCGGTAGAACAAAAAATGTTTTTGCGTGTCAGTTTCATCCGGAAAAGAGCAGTACGGCGGGACTTCGGATATTGAAAAATTTCGTGGAATTATAAGAGGTGAATGTGATGTTTACAAAGAGAATTATTCCCTGTCTGGATGTAAAAGACGGACGGGTCGTAAAAGGAGTCAACTTTGTAGGTTTGAAAGATGCCGGAGACCCGGTGGAGATCGCGAAGGCATATGACGCGGCAGGAGCGGATGAACTTATATTTCTTGATATTACAGCGTCTTCCGATCAGCGGAAAACGGTAGTCGATATGGTCAGAGAAGTGGCAAAATGTGTTTTCATTCCATTTACTGTCGGCGGAGGAATCCGCACGGTCGATGATTTTCGGGCGCTTCTTCGCGAAGGGGCAGATAAGATTTCCATTAACTCTTCGGCGATCAATACGCCGGAGCTGATCCGCGATGCGGCGGATAAATTCGGCAGTCAGTGCGTTGTAGTGGCGATCGACGCGAAAAAACGTCAGGACGGTTCGGGTTGGAATATTTATAAAAACGGCGGTAGAGTAGACGTTGGGATCGATGCGGTAGAGTGGGCGCAAAAAGTGGAACAACTCGGCGCGGGAGAAATTTTACTTACAAGCATGGACTGTGACGGAACGAAGTCGGGATACGATCTGGAACTGACAAAAGCGATCGCGCAAAGCGTGTCGATTCCTGTGATCGCCTCGGGAGGAGCGGGGAAATTAGAACATTTTAAGGATGCTCTTGCAGAAGGAATGGCAGATGCGGCTCTGGCGGCGTCGCTGTTTCACTATAAAGAACTGGAAATCAGACAGGTGAAAGAGTATTTGGCAAAAGAAGGCGTTTCTGTAAGATTGTGATCTTAGAGGAACAAGGGGAAAGACTGCATGAAGAGACAATACCGATAAAAGCGGTGGAGATACAAACGGAAAGAAAGACGAGGGTGATAAAGATGTCAGGTATAAGCGGAGACTGGTATGAAGCGCTGAAAGGTGAATTTTCAAAGCCATATTACAGAACATTATTTCAGACGGTAAACGAGGAATATAGAACAAGATTGATTTTCCCGCCGGCGGAGGATATATTTAATGCATTTCATTTGACTCCGCTGAAAAAGGTGAAAGTAGTGATACTCGGACAAGACCCTTATCACAATAACGGACAGGCGCACGGGCTTTGCTTTTCAGTGAAAAAGGGAGTGGATGTGCCGCCGTCTCTTGTCAACATTTATAAAGAGCTTCATGATGATCTCGGGTGTACGATCCCTGATCACGGATGCCTTACAAAATGGGCAAATCAGGGAGTTCTCATGTTGAATACTGTGCTGACTGTTCGTGCTCATCAGGCAAATTCCCACAGGGGCATCGGCTGGGAAGAATTTACGGATGCGGCGATCATGGCGTTAAACGGTCAGGACCGTCCGATCGTATTTATTTTATGGGGCGCTCCGGCGCAGAGAAAAAAGGCGATGCTGAACAATCCGAAGCATCTGATATTGACAGCGCCGCACCCGAGTCCGCTGTCGGCATATCGTGGATTTTTCGGGAGCAGACCGTTTAGTAAAACGAATGAGTTTTTAGAGTCGCAAGGCGAAGAGCCTATTGACTGGCAGATCGAATAGAAAAGAAAGCAGAAAGGCTGCAGATGTTTTGCGGCCTTTTTTGTTATAGGGGGAAAACAGAAGTTTTGCGCAGATGAGATTCGGATATTAAGAAATTATTCATAAAATACATAGCGAAATCTAACAAAACATATGATACGATACAAATAACAATGCATCGCTGTTTCGTAAAAAGGCAGATCTGACTGCCGAAGATTCGTATGTGTTGAGACAGGAGATAAAACAAACAGACAGAATGAGTAAAGAAAGCAAAAAGGAGGAGACAGTGAGGGAGATTATCAGTGTGAAAAACCTGTATAAACTGTATCGTGTCGGCGATTCGGTCGTCCGGGCATTGGACGGCGTTAGTTTTTCAGTGTACGAGGGAGAATTTTGTGCGATCGTCGGAACGTCCGGTTCCGGAAAATCGACTCTTTTGAATATGCTTGCCGGACTGGAAAAACCGACTCGCGGGGAAGTGATCGTAGCGGGGAAGCATATCGAGCAGATGAAAGAAAATGAACTTGTAAAGTTCAGAGGAGAAAACGTTGGTTTTATATTTCAGTCGTTTCATCTGATGGGAACGATGAATGCACTGGAAAATGTGGCGCTTCCGCTTACATTTCGCGGAGAGCCGAGAAAAGAACGAATAAAAAAGCCGACAGAATGCTGGATCTGGTGAGCTTGGAAAAACATAAAAAACATCTGCCGAACCAGTTATCAGGAGGACAGCAGCAAAGAGTAAGCGTGGCAAGGGCGCTTGTGAACGATCCGAAGATTATTTTTGCGGATGAACCTACAGGAGCGCTTGATTCACATACGTCTCAAGATGTGATGCGCCTGATGCAAAGACTCGTAAGAGAGCAGAAAAGAACGCTTGTCATGGTCACGCATGATCGAAGTCAGGCGGAATATGCAGACCGGGTATTGGAGATTATAGACGGAAAAATTGTACACATTACAGAAAACAGGAGGAAAGAGGAAAATGAGAGAGCATAGAAAAATGACGTTGAAACGGATCGGAATCGGAATTTTATGCATGGTGTTTGTGTTGTCTATGCTTGCTCCGCTCGTGGCATTTGCAGAGGAAAAAACAGAGTCCGGAAGTCAGGTGTCAAAGAGAGAGCTTGCGTACATTCAGATCAGTGTCGGCGACGGGCAGGAGACGCCTGTGTTTAAGGCGGGGCAGAAGGTATCCGAGTTTCGGATCAATGTAAAAAACAACGGAAATGTAGACGCGCACAACGTGCGGATAGAACCGGATATCAAGAATGCATCCGACTGGCCCTTTGAACTTGATAAGCTGAATTATGAAAAAGAGTTGTCTACGATCAAAAGCGGCGGACAGACTGCGGCTGTGTGGGGGAGTGAAGAGAAACCTCTTATCGTAAGAGGAGATGTGACAGGGAAGTCTTATAAACTGGAATTTAAGATTTCTTACGATGACGGAGAGAAATCCTATGAGACGGATAAGTATGTCTTTGTAAAAACGACCGCAAAAGAAAAGCCATCGGAAAATCAGGGTGGAAATGCAAACGGCGGAGAGATAAACAACGGAAATACCGGAAACGGAAGCGGCGGATCGGGAAATGCGCAGGGAACGCCGGACGATTCGGGCGCGGTGTTCGGAGGAGTATATACCAGCGATCCGGTCATGGCAGGCGGCTCGGCAGGCGGCGCGGATGCGTCAAGCGCATCTGTTCCGCGGGTGATTGTAACAGGATTTAATACAGAGCCGGCGGAAGTTCGCGCGGGAAGTAATTTTAAATTGATCGTCCACCTGAAAAATACTTCTTCAAAAACTGCTGTTTCAAATATGCTTTTTGATATGCAGGCTCCGTCATCAGGTTCAGAAGGTGCGGCGGAAGCTCCGGCGTTTCTTCCGGCATCGGGTTCAAGCTCTGTTTATCTTGACGGAATTCCTGCCGGAGGAACGAGCGACATTTCAATCGAATTGAATGCACGGGCAGATCTTGTGAAAAAGCCGTACAGTATCAGCATGTCTATGAAGTATGAAGACAGCAGCGCGGCGCAGTATGAGGCGCAGTCAAGCCTTTGCGATCCCGGTCATACAGGACGCCCGGTTTGAGTTCAGTAAGATCGAGATCGCGCCGGAGACAGTAGCGGTCGGAGAAGAGGCGAATATTTCCTGCAGTCTGTACAATCTCGGACGGGTGAAGATGTACAATGTGAAAGCTCGTTTTGAAGGCAAGATGATCGAGTCAGACGAACAGTTTATCGGAAATCTTGATTCCGGCGCGACAGGCATGATCGACGCCATCGTGACGGCGAAAGAAGAGACGATGGACAATACAGAGTGTAAGCTGATCTTAACTTATGAAGATGATGCGGGAAATGTATCGACAGCGGAGGAAAAATTTGACCTTACTGTTATGCCGATGTCAGATGCCGGAGACCTGGACGCTATGGCAGATATACCGGAAGAACAGGGGGCTGCCGATCGGAATGATCTTGGCAGCAGCCGTAGTTGTGATCGTTGCTGTGGCTGTGGCAATCGTGCTTATTATGAAGAGGAAAAAAGCAAAACGTCTGGAAGCGGAAGAGGAGGAGTTGTTTGATGAGGTGGAGCGATCTGCTGAGGATGAGCGTTAGCAGCCTGCGGCGCAGAAAATTAAGAACGTTTCTTACGGTACTAGGCGTTGTGATCGGAACGGCTTCTATAGTAGTTATGATATCGCTCGGACTCGGACTTCAGGAATCCATGTATAAAGAGGTGGAGCAAAACGGAGGAACGACAAGTATTACCGTGACGGGAAAAGATTCGGGCGGAATGATGTACGGTTATTCGGGAATGTCTTCGGACGAAGAAGAATCGCAGAAATACATCACAGATGATGTGATCAAAGAGTTGAAAAACGTAGCCCATGTGAAAAGTGCAGAGCCGATCTTAAGCATATCGGTAATCGCGCTGAAAGGAAAATATGAAGGCTTTATCGAATTGACAGGAATGACGCCTGAAGGTTTGAAGACATTGAATCTGGAGCTGGAGGATGGCGGGCGGCTTCCTGATCCGAACAGCGCCCAGCTGGAACTTGTATATGGAAATACAGTAATAACGAATTTTTATGAAAAAACATCAGGAAGAGGATATTGGGATTCGGGAGAACTTCCTGATATAGATCTGCAGACGGATTCCGTTTTTCTTATACTCGATCAGGACGGCTATTATCAGTCGCAGAGCGCGGCTTCGGATATCGGCGGCTCTGCCGGAGAAAGCGGAGAAGGCGGAACAGCGTCGGCAAAAACGCCGCCGAAAAAACATGTCGTATCTGCAAGCGGAGTTTTAAAAGGCGGACCGGATACCTATACGGTGAATTCTTATATGACGTTTTGCGATATCAATAAGCTGAGGACGTATCTTGAAAAAGAATTCAGAGGAAGAGCGATTCGGGGCAGCCGACGACAAAGAGCGGAAAACCATATAATAAGTTTGTATATTCGTCGGCAAAAGTACAGGCGGACGACATGGAAAACGTAGAGGCTGTCTCAGACGCGATTCGGGCGATGGGATATAATGTGTCGTCGAATATCGAATATATCGACAGCATGAAGAAACAGTTTGCAATGGTTCAGGCGGTGCTTGGCGGAATCGGAGCCGTTTCGCTGTTTGTTGCGGCAATCGGAATCGCAAATACGATGATGATGTCTATTTATGAGAGAACGAAAGAAATCGGCGTTATGAAAGTGATCGGATGCAGTCTTGGAAATATTCGTCAGATGTTTCTTTTGGAAGCGGCGTTTATCGGACTTGGCGGAGGTGTGATCGGAAATGTTTTAAGTTTCCTTATGTCTGCGGCGATCAATGCTCTTGTGAAGGGCAAAGAGATGGGAATGACAACAGGGCAGATTTCTTATATTCCTTTGTGGCTTGTTCTTGTTTCTCTTGGGTTTGCAATGCTTGTCGGAACGGCGGCGGGATATTTCCCGGCGAGAAGGGCGATGAAGTTAAGTCCGCTTGCGGCGATCAGAAATGAATGACAACCGGAAACAGGCGGCGGTTAGAAATAAGTGACGATCAGCCGATGATAAGAGGCGCAGATAGATCGGATAATAACGAAAAATGGTAAAAGACAGAGGTGACCGGGGATTATTCCTCGATCACCTCTATTTCTAAATAATCAAAATCAATGCTGTCTACAAAGTTATCCTGATAAAACCGAGCTTTTGCGTGCCGTTTGAAGTCGGCGATCGTTGTGTCAAGCCAGATAGGCTTGCTTAGATCGAACTCATAGCAGATGGCGTCCAAAGCGTTGAAAATCTTATGTGTGCGGGTGTCTGTTGTCTCATCGCAAATGACAGTATCGCGCAGAAGCCTGTTTTTCTTTAAATTCTTTTCCCCATAAACGAAACATAACGAAGCTCCTTTCAAAGTTTATGAAATTTATCATACAAAAATCCCGTTGCTTGTGCAAGCCCTTTTTGATATATTAGTATCAGTTCGGGCGCTCGGACAAAATATACATGCAGGGAAAGCCGGCAAGTTTATATCGTGTCTGTGCGGTGAAATGAAAAAAAGAAAACATGATGTGACGCAGGAGTTTGTAAAGGAGTAAAAAGATGATCAGAGTATGCACGATAAATGACAAAGAAATATTGGAAAAGTATTTACAGGAAGAGCCGTATGCCGGAGCAATTTTGGCGGCGATCGAGGAGTTTGGATTTGACGAAAAGTTTCAGACAGTATATCTTGATTCGGAAAAACGAAATCTTGACACCGAGGGAGAGCAAGAAACAGAAGAGACGGTAAAAGGGTGTATTTGTGGTTTCATAAAATCTTCTTTTTGTACAGTAAAGAAAATAAAGTCGATATAGATTTTCTTGAACAGATGATTTTTATGGCTGCGCCGGACTGTGTTGTGGGAAGGAAGGACAATGTAAATATCGTAAGCTGGCTTTTGACGGATTATCATTTTAAGCAGTCGGACATGATCCCCGAAATCGTGGACGCAGAAGGAAAAACGACTCCGTGTTTTGCGGCAAAAGAAGCGTATGCAGGCGAGTGGGGGTATCTTAAGAAATGAAAAAACTTTTAGATCGGATTTTTATAGATGGTCTGGGCGGAATGGCACAGGGACTTTTTTGCTACGCTGATCATAGGAACGATCATTCAGCAGATCGGGTTGTTTATGGGAGGCGGCACAGGAGATCTTATTTATGAACTTGGAAAGATTGCCGCAGGTTTGACAGGTGCAGGCATCGGAGTCGGTGTGGCGCGAAAATTAGAAGCAGGACATCTCGTAATCGTTTCGGCCGCGGTTGTCGGTATGATCGGTGCATTTGCCGGGAAAATCTTATCCGGACAGGTTCTTGTGGATGGAAATCTGGTTCTGGCAGGGGCCGGGAGAGCCGTTAGGCGCTTTTGCGGCGGCGTATCTGGCGATCGAGATCGGGATCTTGATCTCGGGTAAAACAAAACTTGATATTATACTGACTCCGCTGGTCTGCATCGGAACGGGATCGGCAGTCGGTCTGTTTGTCGTCCGCCGATTTCTGAATTTATGTTATGGCTTTGGCTCCTTGATCAACTGGGGAACAGAGCAGCAGCCGTTTTTGATGGGAATTGTCGTTTCCGTTTTAATGGGAATGATCCTGACGCTTCCGATCAGCTCAGCGGCGCTTGGAGTAATCCTGAATCTGTCGGGACTGGCGGCAGGGGCGGCGACGATCGGATGCTGCTGTAATATGATCGGATTTGCGGTGGCTAGTTGGAGAGAAAATAAATTCAGCGGATTTCTGGCGCAGGGAATCGGAACGTCGATGCTTCAGATACCGAATATCGTAAGAAGACCTTTGATCTGGCTTCCGGTTATTTTGTCAAGCGCCGTTTTAGGTCCGATCGGAACAATGCTTCTTCATATGACGAACAACGCTACGGGATCGGGTATGGGAACAGCCGGACTTGTCGGTCCGCTTATGACATGGCAGGTAATGACGCAAAGTGAAGCGGGAGTGATCGTGCTCAGAGAGATCATTTTGATCCAGTTTATCCTTCCTGCGGCGGTGACGCTTCTCATTTCTGAGTTTATGCGGAAAAAGAAGGATCCGTCAGGGAGATATGAAATTAGAGTTGTAAGAGAAGTCTTAAAAAACAATGAAATCTATGACATGCCTTAGGATTTATGTTAGAATGAAAAAGTAAAATAACTGGCGGAGGCAGTCTGAAATGACGAGTGAACAACAAGTAGAAGCTGCGCTGAAAAGCTATGAGGATGTCGATAGCTGGAAGACGATCATTTTTCTGTATAACGCAGCGCTGAAAGAAGTAGGAACAAAGCTGGAGATTTTGAATGACGAATTTCAGCATGTACATCAATATAATCCGATCGAGCATATAAAGACAAGGATAAAGACGCCGGAAAGCATTGTGAAGAAATTAAGGCGGTATGGCCATGAGACGTCGATCGAGAACATGGTACGCTATATCAATGACATTGCGGGGGTACGTCTTATTTGTTCCTTTACATCTGATATTTACCGTTTGGCGGAGATGATCGGCAATCAAAGCGATCTGAAAGTTCTTTCGATCAAAGATTATATTAAAAATCCAAAAGAAAGCGGTTATAAAAGTTATCATATGCTTGTATCCGTTCCGATCTTTCTTTCCGACAGCGTAGTCGATACAAAAGTGGAAATCCAGATCCGAACGATAGCGATGGATTTTTGGGCGAGTTTGGAACATAAGATTTATTATAAGTTTGAAGGGAATGCGCCTGATTATATAAGCAGAGAATTGAAAGAGTGTGCGAAGATGGTGTCGGAACTTGACGACAAGATGCTCTCTTTGAATGAGGCGATTCAGGCCTGCATGATCAGAGACGATCAGAGAAAAGAAAGTATGGAAGATGTGTTTGACAATGTGATCGGCGAAAGAAGAAAACAGTAAAGAAAATCTTAAGTAATCTTAAGTTTTAAGCTTTGGGGGCAAAAGATATTGATGCTTTTGCCTCTTTTCGTTATACTGTATATTTGGAGGGAAAAGACGAATGCAGGAAGAAAAACAGAAATAGAACGCTGCGATTTTATACATGTTCATGAAGATGTAGTAAAAAAGTAAAGGAACACATTCCGGCAGAAAGAGAGCTGAATGATCTTGCGGAATTTTTTAAAGTGTTCGGAGATGTGACGAGACTGAAATTGTTAAGCGTGTTGTTTCATTCGGAGATGTGCGTGTGCGATCTGGCAAAGACGCTGAATATGACTCAGTCGGCGATCTCTCATCAGCTCCGCATTTTGAAACAGATGAAGCTCGTGAAAAACAGAAGGGAAGGAAAGACAGTATTCTATTCTCTTGCAGACGGGCACATTAAAACGATTATTAATCAGGGAATGGAACATATACAAGAGTAATGAAAGAAAAGCCGGCGGGCAGGGAAAGCCGGCAAACAGGAGAAAGCCGACGAACAAGGGGAAGCTGACGAACAGGGAAAAGTTGACGGAAAAGGGAAAAAGGGATGACGAGAGAAACCAGAAAAAAGGGAATTGAGATCGGTATCGGTCTTGTTTTATATTTGCTGGCATTCTTAATAAGCATGCAGGCAAAGATGAAATCAAAGGCGGAGATGCTTTTGTTTTACTGCCGTATATTGTATCGGCGATCAGTATTTATAAAGAGCAGGCAGAGAAATTTTTGAAAAAGCAGTTTCTGGATGAAAACTTACTGATGATCATAGCGACTGTAGGAGCATTTTTTGTAGGACGTTACAAAGAAGCCGTTGCGGCGATGCTCTTTTATCAGGTCGGAAAACTTGTAGAAGAAATCTCTCTGAGCAGGACGAAAAAATCTATTGCGAAATTTATTGATATTCGTCCGGAATATGCGAACCTGAAAATCGGAAACACAGAAAAGATTGTTCCGCCGCAGGAGCTGAATTTGAGACAGACGATCGTACTGCATCCGGGAGACAAGATCCCGGTTGATGCGGTTGTGACAAGCGGAACGGGAACAGTTGATATGAAAGCGCTGACAGGAGAACCGGATCCTGTCACTGTGCGGATCGGAGACAGGCTGTTCAGCGGAAGCATCAATCTGAACAGCGTGTTGGAAGCCAGAGTTGAGAAACTGTACAATGATTCTACTGCGGCGAAGATTATGCGGCTTGTAGAAAGCGCAAATGAAAACAAATCGGAGAGCGTACATTTTGTAGATAAATTCACAAAATATTATACGCCGATCGTTATTTTGATCGCGCTTTTAACTGTCATTCTCCCGCCTATGATGTTTGTGGAGGCGAAGGCTGAGTGGATATACAGAGGATTGATCATTCTTGTGGCGGCATGTCCGTGCGGGTTGATGGTTTCTATACCGCTTGCGTTTTGGGCGGGATAGGATCTGCTTCAAAGCAGGGCGTTCTGATAAAAAGCGGAGCTGTTTTGGAAGATCTGATCCGGGTAGACACATATGTTTTTGATAAAACGGGAACACTGACGGAAGGCGTATTTCATGTGAAAGATATTGTTCCGTATAAGTTTGAAAAGGAAAGACTGTTGGAGCTTGCGGCTTTGGCGGAAAGTTATTCAAAGCATCCGGTGGCGCTGTCTCTTGCGGAAGCTTATGGAAAGCCGGCTGAAAGTACGCGGATCAAAGATGTGAAAGAAGAACCGGGGTACGGTGTTCATGCGTTTGTGGACGGACTGGAAGTTTATGCCGGGAACACAAGGCTGATGAACCGGGAAGGAATCCTCTACGCACAGACGGAAAAAGACGGAACTGCCGTTCATGTGGCTGTTGACGGAAAGTATGCGGGATACATATTGATTGCGGATACGATTCGTAAAGATACGGGAAAACTGATGCGCTGGATGCGAAAGAAAAATATGGGAACGGTTATGCTGACCGGAGATAACGAGCGTACGGCGGAAAAAGTGGCGGCAGAGCTGAAAATCGACAGCGTTTATGCGGAGCTGATGCCGGAAGATAAAGTGCAGCTTCTGGAAGAGTTTTGCAATGACCGCATGGAAAATGAAAAATTGGCGTTTGTAGGAGATGGAATGAATGACGCGCCTGTTTTGGCGCTTGCAGACATCGGCATCGCGATGGGCGGTCTCGGCGCGGATGCCGCGCTTGAGGCGGCGGACATTATCCTTATGGAAGATGAGCCGTCGAAGATTATAAATGCGGTGCGGATCGCAAAAGGAACGATCCGGTCTGTACGGGGAAATGTATTGTTTGCGATCGGTATGAAAGTATTTTTAGTCATACTTGCGTTTTTCGGTCTTGTGACGATGCAAAGCGCTATTATAGCAGACATGGTTGTGATGGTAATTAATATTTTGAATTCATTTTGGATGATGAAGTATCCGGAATCGGGGGTGTAAACGAATCGTGAAAATCAAAAAACAGATCGTGTTGGCGGCAGTTCTTTGTATGGCTGTGCCGACTGTGGCATCAGGCTGTGCAAACAGTGCGAAATCAGGTGTAGAGGCATTGGAGGCAGGAGATTATAAAGAGGCGCAGGCACAGTTTGAAAAACTGACTGAAGAAAAGGATAAGAAGAAATCGGCAGAGGGGTATCGGGGACTTGCGATGACATATTATGAGCAGGAGGAGTATAGCTCGGCTCTCGATGCGTTTAAAAAAGCTGTTGACACAGGAGTAGTACAGACGACTCAGATCTATAATCTGATGGGTATTTGTGCAATGAAGACAGAGGATTACGAGGCGGCTCTTGAATATATACAGGCGGGTCTTGCCATGGCGGAAACAGATATGTCAGGTGAAGAAGAGAAGAATTCGGAAAATGGAAAAGATTCTGCTGAAATGATTCAGGAGATGAGATATAACGAAGTTGTCTGTTATGAAAAACTGGCTGATTGGGAAAACGCGAAGCAAAAAGCGTCCGAGTATCTGATCGAATATCCGGAAGATACGGCGATGGAAAGAGAAGCCGAGTTTTTGGAAACGAGATAAACACCGTTTGGCAAAAAGAAAGTTCTCATGAAAGGGAATTTTTCGTGAAAGGAAAATCTACGTAAAGGGAAAATCTATGTGGAGGGAAAATCTATGTGGAGGGAAAATCTTTGTGAAGGGAAAATTCTCATAAAAGAAAATTCGGAGAAATAATATGTATGAGATGGAGCAAATCGACGAGAGGGTGATCCTCGTCGGAATCGATACGGGAAATGAAGATGCGGCAAACCGTTCGCTTGACGAACTTTCGGAATTGGCGAAAACTGCAAAAGCGGCTGTAGTCGGCAGGCTGATCCAGCCAAGAGAGCGCGCATCCGGGAACATATATCGGGAAAGGCAAATTGACGGAACTCAAAGATCTTATATGGGAGACTGACGCGACGGGGATTATTTGCGACGATGAGCTGACGAGCGCACAATTAGGCAACCTTGAAGAAGAACTGTCATGTAAAATTATAGACAGGACGCTTTTGATCCTTGATATTTTTGCGGCGCGGGCAGTATCGGGAGAAGGAAAGATCCAGGTGGAGCTTGCTCAGCTTCGATACAGAGCGTCAAGACTGGCGGGGCTTGGCAGATCTTTATCCCGTCTCGGCGGGGGGGATCGGAACGAGAGGTCCGGGAGAAAAAAAGCTGGAGATGGACAGGCGTTTGATCAGAGAACGGATCAGCAGACTGAAAAAAGAACTAAAAGACGTGGAAAAGCATCGGGAATTAATACGGACACAGAGAAAACAGTCGGGATTAAAGGTGGCGGCTTTAGTAGGATATACATCGGCGGGAAAGAGCAGTATAGAAAATGTGCTGACAAATGCCGGCATTTTAGAAGACGCCATGCTGTTTTCTACATTAGATACTACAACCCGCTCTCTTGTTCTCGATAATACGCAGGAAATATTAGTTACAGATACGGTCGGTTTTATAAGAAAACTGCCTCATCACCTTGTGGAAGCGTTTAAAAGTACGTTAGAAGAAGCGAAGTATGCGGACATTATTATTCATGTGGTAGATGCGTCTAATCCGCAAATGGATGAGCAAATGCATGTCGTTTACGATACATTGCGTCAGCTTGGAGCGGCAGACCGACCGGTGATCACACTTTTTAATAAGCAGGATAAACTCGAGTCGGCAGGCAGCTATCGGGATTTTCAGGCGGAATATTCAATTCCGGCTTCGGCAAAAACAGGAGAAGGTCTTGCAGAACTAAAAAGGCGCTTCTCGAGATCGTACGAAGAGAACAGATCTATGTGGAGCGTTTGTATGATTTCTCGGAAGCATCGAAAATTCAGCTTATCCGAAGTCGTGGACAACTTTTGTCGGAGAAGTATGTTCCGGAAGGGATTGAAGTGAAAGCGTACGTTCCGAAAGATATTTATGGGAAGGTTTGTATATAATTACCAAAAATAAAGGGGGAAATATGAGGGAACGATAGTTTTAAAGCTGTAAGATAGTAATGAAACCGGTAGGGAAAGTGGTGCAAAAAGCGGAAAATAATTTGACATTTTTGTTGAAAATTGGTAACATTATTTAGATGATACAAGAAAATATGTGACAGAGTATTGCTGTACAGAGCAGGCAAGACCTTTTTAACTGATTATATGGGTGGTAAAGCAGGGATTGCCTTTTTTCTTGTATTATGAGGAAATCAGGGGATTATTTCCGAGAAAAAGTTATGAAAAAGGAGGAACAAGGAAGCAATGCATAACGTGAAAAAGTCATTCAAAAGACTATTGGCGGTATCATTATGCGCAAGCTGCGTCTTGTCAAATGGGATGCTTTCTCTTGCGGAAGGGGCAGAGGACAAGGCGGTGAATCTGGCTTTGGGATGTCAGGCGACTGCAAATGCCCAGTACAATCAAAACGGTAATGATATGAGCGCGTCAAAGGCAGTTGACGGCAACGATGAAACGCGGTGGTCTTCTGAAGGTGCGGCGGGATGGCTGCAAGTGGACTTGGGAGAACAAAAGTCCTTTACGCAGTTCCGCATCTTAAGTGAAGGCGGTACAGGAGTTACCGTAGGAAAACAGTTGATCGGGAAGTTCAAAATCGAAGGTTCTAACGACAATTCAAAGTGGACTTTGATCCATCAGTCGGAGGATAAACAGGCGGAAGGTTTTCCGCAGGATACAGTGGTAACGCTGGAAAACCGGTAAGTTACCGATACGTGAAGCTGACGGTGGAGTCGTTGAAAACAGGAGCTTTTGACAGCGTTTCGATTCGCGAATTTGAGATCCGTGATAAAGAAGAGACAACTCCGGAAAAACCGCAAGACCCGGAAGAAAACGTGGCTCTGAAAAAAACGGCAGCAGCAGATTCTACAGAAGATAATAGTTTGATCGCGGCGAAAGCGTTTGACGGCAACACAAAAGATCGAAGCTCAAGATGGAGTAGCGCGGTAGCGGACGCCCCGCACTGGATTTATGTCGATCTCGGAAAAGAAATGGATGTAAAAACAGTCTGTATTTTCTGGGAAACAAGAAAAGCGACGGACTATAAGATCCAGATCGCAAACACGGCAGAAGCGCCGGCGGAATCCGATTGGAAAGATGTGAAGCACGTACAGGATCGTCCGAAGGCATTGAAAGATGCAATCGTGTTGGATAAAGTTGAGAAAGCAAGATATGTGCGCTTGTACATCAATTCATTTACAAAGAATGATCCTGATAATGAAGGGGCAAGCTGGAATTCGATCTCGATTTATGAAATGGAAGTATACGGCGGCGAGCCTAAGGTAGATATCGAGGAAGGAATCTCGGTTGATACTCCGAAAAAGGGTGATAAGAAGCTGACAGTCCATATTCCGGAAGAAACAAAAACGGAAAAGGTAACATATAACGGAACGGATTATGAACAGGTTGTAGATGCGGATTTGAATCTTTATCAGCCGGTTGTAGATACGACAGTGAAAGTTTCCTTTAAAATCGAGAATAAAGAAAACGGCTCTTATCGTTTCAAGGAAATTCCGGTAACAGTTCCGGGAGAATATGAAACGAAAGAAGGAGATAACGCAGCGCCGGACGTTTTGCCGGAAATCAGAGAATGGAAGGGAAATGCCGGAACGTTTGCTCCGAATGCGGGAAGCCGTATTGTCATTAAAGATGCAGAACTTCAGGAAATGGCAGATGCATTTGCAAAAGATTATGAGGCAATTATGGGACAGACGCTCCCTGTAGTAACTGCAGATTCGGCGAATGCAGGCGACTTTTTCTTTGCGCTGACAAAAGAAGGAAAGGGACTGCAGGAGGAAGGCTACCTTATGACGGTAGATGAAAAGACTGCGGTAGAAGCGGAGACAACAACAGGAGCATTCTGGGCAACAAGAACGATTTTACAGAGCCTGAAAGCGAACGGAAATATTCCGCAGGGTGTTGCAAGAGACTACCCGCTTTATAAAGTGCGCGGATTCATTTTGGATGTCGGACGTAAGACGTTTACAATGGACTGGCTGGAAGATACGGTAAAACAGATGTCATGGTATAAGATGAACGACTTCCAGATCCATCTGAACGATAACCTGATCCCGCTGGAGCACTATTCCCAGATCGGAGAAGATCCGATGCAGGCATATTCTGCATTCCGTCTGGAATCTGATATTAAAGAAGGCGGAAAAGACGGTCTGTATAAGGCGGATCTGACGAGTAAAGACGTATTCTATACAAAAGACGAGTTCCGAAACCTGATTCAGGAATCAAGGGTATACGGAGTGGATATTGTACCGGAGATCGATACGCCGGCACATTCTCTTGCTTTGACAAAGGTAAGACCGGATCTGCGTCACGGTACATACGGAAGAGACAACGATCATCTTGCGCTGAAAGAAAAATATGATGAAAGTCTGGAATTCGTACAGAGTATTTTCAATGAATATATGGGAAAAGATCTGTCCGATCCGGTATTCGATAAAGATACGGTCGTACATGTCGGCGCGGATGAATATACGGCGGCGCCGGAAGCATACAGAAAGTTTGCGGACGACATGCTTAAGTATGTGCAGGACAGCGGACGTACGCCGCGTATCTGGGGAAGTCTTTCCACGATCAAGGGAGAAACTTCGGTGCGCAGCGAAGGCGTGCAGATGAACCTGTGGAACTTTGGCTGGGCAAATATGGACAAGATGTACGAGCAGGGTTACGATTTGATCAACTGCAACGACGGAAATTACTACATTGTTCCGAATGCCGGCTATTACTATGATTATCTGAATGAAGATACATTATATAATCTGGCAATCAACTCTATCGGCGGAGTGACAATTCCGGCAGGAGATAAACAGATGATCGGCGGCGCTATTGCGGTATGGAACGACATGACAGACTATCTGGAAAACGGTGTCAGCGAATATGACGTATATGATCGTATCGACAATGAGATCGCATTGTTTGGCGCAAAGCTGTGGGGGAAAAGGAAATAAAGACTTAAGCGCGGCAAAAAGAAGATTATGCGGCGCTTGGAACAGCTCCGCGGACAAACTTTACATACGAGACAGAGAAAAACGAAGAAGGCGCGGCAGTTCATTATCCGATGGATAATATGAAAGATGCTTCCGGCAGCGGACAGGATCTTAAAGAAGGAAAGAATGCCGCTATCGAAAGCGTAGACGGAAGAAACGCGCTGAAGCTCGAAGGCAAAGAAAGCTATGTAAGTACAGATCTTGCGACGGCAGGACTTGGAAATGATTTGCGCGTAAAAGTAAAGAGGACAACAGACGGCGACGAAGAACAGATTCTCTTTGAAAGCAGCTACGGAACGATCAAAGCAGTTCAAAAAGAAACCGGAAAGGTTGGTTTCACAAGAGAAAATCATGATTATTCCTTTAACTATAAACTGCCTGTCAATGAATGGGTAGAACTGGAATTTAAAAATGAGCAGAATAAGACATATCTCTATGTCAACGGAGAGTTAAGAGACGTACTTGGAGACGATGAACGGGTAGAGGGAAGACCGCTGCTTGCGACAACGATGTTCCCGATCGAAAGAATCGGAAGTACTAAGAATGCGTTCACAGGTTACGTGGACGACGTCCGCCTTGGAACGAATGCTGATTTTGCGTCTACAATGCCGCTTGATTACGCAGTGCTTACTGCAAATCAGGTAATCGGAAAAACGGAAAATGCACAACTTGCCCAGCTTGTAAAAGAGGCAGAGGCGATATTTGCAGCTTATAATCCTGACGCGTCGGCAATCAATGACTTGGCGGCAGAGATAAAAGCAGTTTTAGACGACAGCGATTACAAAGAAGCGGACTACAGCAGAATTGAAACGCTCAAGAAGACAATCCCGTCGGATCTTTCTCCGTTTACAGAAGAATCGGCGGCATGGCTTGAGTACGTGCTTTCGCAGATTCGTACCGGACTGCCGGAAGAAATGCAGAGTACGGTAGACGGTTATGAGAAAATGCTGGCAGATGCTCTGGCAGGTCTGACACTGGTTGAAGAAAGAAATGTCAACTATGTAGATAATGCAAAACTTACGGCGACAGCATCCTCGCATCAGGATAACGGATCTGCGCCGGATAAAGCGCTGGATGGAGACACAAACACAATCTGGCATTCAAAGTGGGATATCACAACTATGCCCCATTGGATCGATCTTGAAATGGAAGAACCAATGGCGGTTGACGGACTTACTTATGTGCCGCGTCAGACAGGAACAAACGGAAATGTGACTAAGTATGAGATTCAGATCAGCAATGACGGAACAAATTATACGAAGCATGCAGAAGGCACATTGAAAAATAATGCGGATACAAAAGTAATTGATTTTAACAAAGTTACTACGAAACATGTGCGTCTGGTTTATCTGGAGGCGGCAAATAACAATGGCGCTGCGGCAGAATTAAAACTGCATCAGGCCGACGTTCCGGCAGATATTGAAGGTTTGACTGCTGTGATCACCGAGGCAAAAGCAATCAAGAATGAAGGATTTACAAAAGAATCATGGGATGCGCTTCAGAACAAGATTGCAGAGGCAGAAGAATTGGCGTCTGCGGAAAATGCAGATGCGAATGATGTGGAAATCATGAAGAGAGAATTATCAAAAGCAATGACATCTCTCATTTTAGAGGACAAGGTAACTTCAGATCCAGAACCGGGCAAAGTGGATAAGAGCAAACTGCAGGAGCTTTATAATAAATATAAAGGTATCAAAGCAGACGGGTATACAGCAGAAAGTTGGACGGCATTTGCTGAAGCACGTACAGAGGCGGAAACGGTTCTTGCAAATGAAAAAGCAACACAGGAAAAAGTGGATAAAGCGGCGGAGAATCTTGAAAAAGCGTTTAAATCACTCAAGAAAGAGGAAACGAAGCCGGATCCAGACCCGACACCGGATCCAGACCCGGGCGCTGCAGATGTAAGCGGACTGAAGAATCTTTATGAAGCGTATAAAGACATTAAATCGGACGGGTACACAGCAGAAAGCTGGGCGGCATTTGATAAAGCCCGTGCAGAAGCAGAAAAGATCCTTGCAAATCCGAATGCGACACAAGATGATGTGAATGCGGCGAAAGCGGCTCTGGAAGCAGCTTATAAAGGTCTTGTTCCTAAGACGCAGCCGAATCCGACACCGGGCGGAAACGGCGGAAACGTTGGCAGCACAGCGGTTGTCACAGGAGACAGCGCAAATATCGCAGGATATTTGATGGTTCTTCTGGCAGCAGGTGGAATCGCTGTAGTAACATTCTTTAGAAGAAAAAGAGTGAAATAAAAAACATCTGATTCGTAAGATGCTGTATGAAATACAAAAGGCGGTGCGTGTAAAGCATCGCCTTTTGTGTATGAGTAATCCCATATCAGATCTTCCGATATCGAAATAGTAGTTCGTACAATCGAAATAAGATACAGACATCTCCCAGATACAGATTTTGTAATGGTGAATTAATGACAGGAATTCTGTCATTGAAAAAAGATAAAATATTTGTGCAAAAATAGAAGATGTGTTATTCTTTTATCACAAATTCAGTTTTCTGAGAATGTGGGAAGAAAAAGAACCGGTTTTATTTCGTTGAATTCTAATAATCTTGCGGCAGTCGCTGCAGTGAAAATCAAATTTGTAAAAAAACATGAGAAAAGAAAAAGGGATAAAGGCGCTGAGGAAAGCGCGTATTTTTGATTGCTTCATATAATTATGTTTGCTACAATGAAGGAGGAAATCGGTTGAAAAATAAAAAGAATACACAGGAAGTATAAAGACAGGGTTTTCCGTATTATTTTTCGAGATAAAAAGGAACTTCCGGAGCTGTATAACGTGGTTAATGACAGCGCGTATACGAATCCCGATGAACTGACGATCACAACGATTGAAGATGTTGTGTACATGGGAATGAAGAATGACTTGTCCTTTATTATCGGTGATGTGATGAATTTATATGAACATCAAAGTTCATATAGTCCAAATCTGCCGCTGAGAGGATTGTTTTACTTTGCGTCGCTTTATCGGGAACGGATCGAAGATGTGAAACAAAAGCTCTATATGAACGTTCCTTTACATATCCCGTTCCCGCAGTATATTGTTTTTTATAACGGAACGAAACAAGAGCCGGAACGACAGGAACTGAAACTAAGCGACTTGTTTGTTAAGACGGGAAAAGAAGTGCCGCCGGCGCTTGAATGTAAAGCGGTTGTGCTGAATATTAATTTTGGTCACAACAGAGAACTTATGGAAAAGTGTGTGACACTGCGGGAATATTCCCGGTTTGTCGCAATGATCCGTCAGCAGATGTCAGGAGAACTTCCGTTTGAAGAGGCGGTAGAGCGGGCGGTAGACACTTGCATCCGTCAGGGAATTTTGTCTGAAATACTTCGTAAAAATCGGTCGGAGGTAATCGATATGATTTTGACGGAATATAATGAGGAAGAGTTTTCTTTATCGGAAGGTGAAGCGGAACAATATGTGAAAAAAGTGCTTGACAATTTGGATGAGTAGTGATATTTTATAAAAGTAATTGACTGCCGAAGACAGCAGGTGCCGTTAGGCATAAGGTTGAGAACGCCTGCCGAGGAAGATACGAATTCTTTTTAAAAGAACATTTGTAAACCTCTGTGTCTTCTGTCGCAGAGGTTTTTTGTATAGGCGACGAGCCAAAGTTCGGGGTTGCCCGGGATGTTGGTAATCGCCTGCAATCCCGGGATGTGCCTTTCGGCGCTTCCGATGATTGAAGGTCTCAGGACGCAGTCATTTAAAATCTATAAGGAGGTGCACCTGGACGTGGCAAAAGTTGAATTAAAACAACCGATCGTAGCAGCTATCGCAGAAGACATCAAAGATGCTCAGTCTGTAGTTATCGTTGACTACCGTGGACTTACAGTAGCACAGGATACAGAGCTTCGTAAAAAGCTCAGAGAAGCCGGCGTTACTTTACAAAGTATGTAAGAACACAATGATGAAGAGAGCATTTGAAGGAACAGAGTTCGCGGGTCTGGATGAGTATTTAGAAGGACCGAGCGCACTTTGCGTATCTAAGGAAGATGCGACAGCTCCGGCCAGAATTCTTGCAGAGTTTGCTAAGACAGAAGACAAACTTGAGATGAAAGCCGGTGTAATTGAAGGAACTGTATATGATGTAGCCGGATTGAATGAACTGGCTAAGATTCCGTCAAGAGAGGTACTTCTCTCCAAATTGCTCGGAAGCTTGCAGTCGCCGATTACAAACTTTGCTCGTGTTATTAAGCAGATCGCTGAGAAAGACGGCGAGGCAGCAACAGAGGCCCGGCCGAAGAAGCGGCAGCAGAGGAGTAAAATACAGATGTGCCGGATATGCGGCGCAATGTAAAAAGGAACAAAATCTGAACCGGAGATCAGAAGAAGAGTCCGGCAGAGTAAATTTAAAAATGGAGGATATCAAAAATGGCTAAAATGACAACAGCTGAAATGATCGAAGCGATCAAAGAGTTATCAGTATTAGAGTTAAATGAATTAGTAAAAGCATGTGAAGAAGAGTTTGGTGTATCTGCAGCAGCAGGCGTTGTAGTTGCAGCAGCAGCAGACGGTGGCGCAGCAGCAGAAGAAAAAGATGAGTTTGACGTAGAACTCGTATCTGCAGGAGCTTCCAAAGTTAAAGTTATCAAAGCAGTTCGCGAGATCACAGGTCTTGGACTGAAAGAAGCAAAAGAGCTTGTTGACAACGCTCCGAAGACACTCAAAGAGGGTGTTTCCAAAGCAGAGGCTGAGGAGATCAAAGCTAAACTTGAGGCAGAAGGTGCAGAAGTTAGCATGAAATAATCGGAGTTTCCGATAACTTTATGAACGTCTTTAAGTAAGACGGTCTTAAGAAAATCAACCGCAGAAGATAAAATGCTTCTGCGGTTCTTTTGTCTTTGTTGTGCGTTTACGTTAAACATCGCCGTTTGTCGAAAAGTGACGCATAATATCATATATGAAGAAAAATGTCAAGAAAAAAATGGGAAATGTTATTGACAACGAAAAGAGCTTTGTGTTATAGTTAAAAATGCACTATTATGGAAAGGTATGCCGTATTAGAAGCGTTATTACTATTACAAGGCTCTTTTCATTTACGCGAAGCAACGTGCCAAAATCTCTGTTTATACGGTGTTTTGGCGACTGCCACGATAACGGGAATAATTGAGATGCAAGAGAAGTCCCGTTTGTAAAGATTCAGGTCATTCGATGTTGTCCGACAAAGGAGATGCGGACAACGAAAGAGGAATGATTGAAAAAATGATAGAGGAGTGAAACGTCAATGGAGAAAAACAGAATCCGTCCCATTAAAACCGGAAAAAGTTTCCGCATGAGTTACTCACGGCAGAAAGAAGTATTGGAGATGCCTAACCTCATTGAAGTTCAAAAAGATTCCTATCAATGGTTTCTTGACGAAGGACTCAAAGAGGTGTTCGACGATATTTCCCCGATCGCTGATTACAGCGGACACTTAAGTCTGGAATTCGTAGATTTCACACTTTGCGAGGACGATGCGAAATATACGATCGATGAGTGTAAAGAGCGCGATGCGACTTATGCTGCTCCCTTAAAAGTGAGAGTCCGTCTCCACAATAAAGAGACTGATGAGATTAACGAGCATGAGATTTTTATGGGAGATCTTCCGCTGATGACAAAGACGGGTACATTTGTTATCAACGGTGCAGAGCGTGTTATCGTCAGTCAGCTCGTGCGTTCTCCGGGAATTTATTATGGCATTGCTCATGATAAACTCGGAAAGAAACTGTACTCATCTACAGTGATCCCAAACCGAGGCGCATGGCTTGAATATGAGACAGACTCCAACGACGTTTTTATGTGCGCGTCGATCGTACAAGAAAAGTTCCGATCACAGTTCTGATCCGTGCACTTGGTATCGGAACGAATGCAGAGATTGTTGATCTTTTCGGTGAAGAGCCGAAGATCCTTGCAAGCTTTACAAAGGACACTGCGGAGAGTTATCAGGAAGGTCTTTTGGAACTGTACAAGAAGATCCGCCCGGGCGAGCCGCTTGCAGTAGACAGCGCGGAAAGTCTGATCAACAGCATGTTCTTTGATCCGAGAAGATATGATCTCGCAAAGGTTGGACGTTATAAATTCAATAAGAAACTGATGCTGAAAAACCGTATTGCAGGCTGCATACTTGCAGAGGATGCGGTGAGTCAGCTTACGGGAGAGATAGTTGCTGAAAAAGGTACGAAGATTACTCGTGAACTTGCAGATAAGATCCAGAACAATGCCGTTCCTTATCTGTGGGTAGAAGGTGAAGATGAAGAGAGAAACATCAAGATCCTTTCTAATATGATGGTAGATTTTCAGGCTGTTACAGATATCGATCCTGAAGAAGTAGGTGTTACGGAGCAGGTATATTATCCGGTTTTGGCGGGAATTATCGAAGAGTCCGCAGGAGACATCGAAGAGATGAAAGCGTTGATCAAACGTGACATTCACGATTTGATCCCGAAGCATATTACAAAAGAGGACATCCTCGCGTCCATCAACTATAATATGCATCTTGAATATGGCATGGGAACGGATGATGACATTGACCATTTGGGTAACCGCCGTATCCGCGCAGTAGGAGAATTGCTCCAGAATCAGTACAGAATCGGTCTTTCAAGATTAGAAAGAGTTGTCCGTGAGCGTATGACGACACAGGATCAGGAAGGAATTTCCCCGCAGTCACTGATCAATATCAAACCGGTGACGGCAGCGGTGAAAGAGTTCTTCGGTTCTTCTCAGTTGTCTCAGTTTATGGATCAGAACAACCCGCTGGCAGAGCTGACCCATAAGAGACGTCTTTCCGCACTTGGGACCGGGAGGTCTTTCCAGAGATCGCGCCGGATTCGAGGTTCGAGACGTACATTATTCACACTATGGAAGAATGTGTCCGATCGAGACGCCTGAAGGTCCGAACATCGGTCTGATCAACTCTTTGGCAACATATGCGCGAATTAATCAGTATGGATTTGTTGAAGCGCCATATCGTTGGATTGATAAGTCTGATCCGGAAAATCCGGTCGTTACAGAAAAAGTTGTTTATATGACAGCTGACGAAGAAGACAATTATCATGTGGCACAGGCGAATACACCGCTTGATGAAGAAGGCCACTTTATTCATAAAAATGTATCCGGTCGTTACAGAGAGGAAACACAGGAATACGAGAGAAGCAAGTTCGATTACATGGATGTTTCTCCGAAGATGGTATTCTCAGTCGCTACGGCTCTGATTCCGTTCCTTGAAAACGACGATGCCAACCGTGCTCTTATGGGATCGAACATGCAGCGTCAGGCAGTTCCGCTTCTGACGACAGAGGCTCCGGTAGTCGGTACGGGTATGGAAGTAAAAGCTGCCGTTGACTCGGGAGTATGTGTTGTCGCAGAACGGGCGGGAACAGTAGAAAGCTCTACGTCAAAAGAGATCGTTGTCCGCGAAGAAGACGGCAAGAAGACATCTTATAAGCTGACAAAATTCCAGCGAAGCAACCAGAGTAACTGTTACAATCAGCGTCCGATCGTTAACTAAAGGCGACGTTGTTGCGGCAGGACAGGTTATTGCAGATGGACCGTCTACATCAGGCGGAGAGATGGCTCTTGGTAAGAACCCGCTCATCGGTTTTATGACATGGGAAGGTTATAACTACGAGGATGCTGTTCTTCTGAGTGAGAGACTTGTACAGGATGATGTTTATACTTCTGTGCATATTGAAGAGTATGAGGCAGAGGCAAGAGATACAAAGCTGGGACCGGAAGAGATCACAAGAGATATTCCGGGGGTAGGCGATGATGCGCTCAAAGACCTGGATGAGAGAGGAATCATACGTATAGGTGCGGAAGTGCGTGCAGGGGATATTCTGGTCGGAAAAGTAACTCCGAAAGGAGAGACAGAGCTTACGGCTGAGGAGAGACTTCTCCGTGCGATTTTCGGAGAGAAAGCCCGTGAAGTAAGAGATACATCCTTGAAAGTGCCGCACGGTGAGTATGGTATCGTTGTAGATGCGAAAGTATTTACAAGAGAAAACGGCGACGAGCTTTCACCCGGGGTAAATCAGGCGGTCAGAATTTACATCGCGCAGAAGAGAAAGATATCTGTAGGAGATAAGATGGCCGGACGTCACGGTAACAAGGGTGTCGTTTCCCGTGTGCTTCCGGTAGAGGATATGCCGTTTCTTCCGAACGGGCGCCCGCTGGATATTGTTTTGAATCCGCTTGGTGTGCCGTCTCGTATGAATATCGGACAGGTGCTTGAGATCCACTTGAGTCTTGCGGCGAAAGCTCTTGGATTTAACATTTCTACGCCTGTCTTTGACGGAGCAAACGAGATCGACATTATGGATACTCTTGATCTGGCAAATGATTATGTCAATCTTGAGTGGGAAGAGTTTGAGAAAAAGCATGGACAGGAGCTTCTTCCGGAAGTATTGCAGTACCTGTCTGACAATAGAGAACACAGAAACCTTTGGAAAGGCGTTCCGCTCTCAAGAGACGGTAAAGTGCGTTTGAGAGACGGACGTACAGGTGAGTATTTCGACAGTCCGGTAACAATCGGACACATGCACTACCTGAAACTTCACCATCTTGTAGATGATAAGATCCATGCGCGTTCTACAGGTCCTTACTCCCTCGTTACGCAGCAGCCGCTCGGTGGTAAAGCACAGTTCGGCGGACAGCGTTTCGGAGAGATGGAAGTTTGGGCGCTGGAGGCGTACGGCGCATCTTATACACTGCAGGAGATCCTGACAGTGAAGTCTGACGACGTTGTAGGACGTGTGAAGACTTACGAGGCGATCATCAAAGGAGAAAATATACCGGAACCGGGTATTCCGGAGTCATTTAAGGTGCTCCTTTTAAAAGAGCTTCAGTCTCTTGCGTTGGATGTGCGTGTCCTGCGTGATGACAATACAGAAGTAGAGATTATGGAGAACGTAGATTACGGCGAGACAGATCTGCGTCACATTATCGAAGGAGACAGAAAGCACCGTGATGAGAATGAATCTTTCGGTGATCACGGATTTAGTGAGAAGGAGTTTGTAGGCGAGGAACTCGAGGATGTTGAACCTGAGGAAGAGCCGGATGATGATGCCCCGGTGGACATTGAGTTTGACGAGTATTCCGATTATGAGGAAGAATAAGAGGAGGATCCAAATATATGCCAAACAATAATGAACAACAATATCAACCGTTAACATTTGACGCGATCAAGATCGGTCTGGCTTCACCGGAAAAGATCATGGAATGGTCAAGAGGTGAGGTTACAAAGCCGGAGACGATCAACTACAGAACATTAAAACCGGAAAAAGACGGACTGTTCTGTGAGAGAATCTTCAGGACCGAGCAAAGACTGGGAGTGTCATTGTGGAAAATATAAAAAAGATCCGTTACAAAGGTGTTGTTTGTGACCGATGCGGCGTCGAGGTTACAAAGGCAAGTGTGCGTCGTGAGCGTATGGGGCATATCGCCCTTGCCGCTCCGGTGTCTCATATCTGGTATTTCAAGGGAATTCCGAGCCGTATGGGATTGATCCTTGATATCTCTCCGAGAACATTGGAAAGAGTGCTTTACTTTGCTTCATACATTGTTCTCGACAAAGGAGAGACGGATCTTCAGTATAAACAGATTCTCTCTGAGACAGAGTATCAGGAACAGAAAAGAAGTGGGGCAGCGGCTCATTCCGCGTAGGCATGGGAGCCGAGGCAATCAAAGAACTTCTGGAAAGCATCGATCTTGAAAAGAATATGCAGAACTTCAGGCAGGGTTGGAAAATGCGACAGGTCAAAAGAGAGCGAGAATCGTGAAACGCCTTGAAGTTGTTGAGGCGTTCCGTGAGTCGGGCAACCGTCCGGAATGGATGATCCTTTCTGCAATTCCGGTTATTCCGCCGGATCTTCGTCCTATGGTACAGCTTGACGGAGGCCGTTTTGCGACAAGTGATTTGAATGATCTGTACAGAAGAATCATTAACAGAAACAATCGTCTGAAAAGACTGCTTGAGCTTGGAGCGCCGGACATTATTGTAAGAAATGAAAAACGTATGCTTCAAGAAGCGGTAGACGCTTTGATCGACAACGGACGCCGTGGACGTCCGGTTACAGGACCCGGGAAACAGAGCACTGAAATCACTTTCAGATATGCTGAAAGGTAAATCCGGACGTTTCCGTCAGAACCTGCTGGAAAACGTGTCGACTATTCGGGACGTTCTGTTATCGTCGTAGGACCGGAACTTAAGATTTATCAGTGCGGTCTTCCGAAAGAGATGGCAATCGAACTGTTTAAACCGTTTGTTATGAAAGAACTTGTGGCAAACGGAACAGCACATAATATATAAAAATGCAAAGAAAATGGTAGAGAGACTTCAGCCGGAAGTTTGGGATGTTCTTGAGGAAGTGATCAAGGAACATCCGGTTATGCTTAACCGCGCCCCCACGCTTCACAGACTCGGTATCCAGGCATTTGAGCCGATTCTTGTAGAAGGTAAGGCAATCAAGCTCCATCCGCTCGTTTGTACAGCGTACAATGCCGACTTCGACGGTGACCAGATGGCGGTACACGTTCCGCTGTCACAGGAAGCTCAGGCAGAGTGCCGTTTCTTGCTTCTTTCACCGAACAACCTGCTGAAACCGTCTGACGGAGGACCGGAGGTGGCGGTTCCTTCACAGGATATGGTTCTCGGTATTTATTATCTGACGCAGGAAAGACCGGGAGTAAAGGGCGAAGGAATGTTCTTTAAGAGCATGAGCGAAGCAATTCTTGCATATGAGAACGGATATATTACGCTCCACTCGCGAATCAAAGTTCGTGTAACTAGAATGATGCCGGACGGAACTGAGAAGACAGGAACGATCGATGCGACACTCGGACGTCTTTTGTTTAATGAGATTATTCCGCAGGATCTTGGATTCGTAGATCGAGAGGTAGAAGGAAACGAGCTGCTTCTCGAGGTTGATTTCCATGTCGGAAAGAAACAGTTGAAACAGATTCTTGAAAAAGTAATCAATACTCACGGAGCAACACAAACAGCGGAAGTGCTTGACAATGTAAAGGCAATCGGATACAAATTCTCTACAAGAGCGGCTATGACTGTATCAATTTCAGATATGACGGTGCCACTGCCGCAGAAACCTCAGATGATCGAGGAAGCACAGAATACCGTAGATAAAATCACAAAGAATTACAAACGTGGTCTTATAACAGAAGAAGAGCGTTATAAAGAAGTTGTCGAAACTTGGAAAGCAACCGATGATAAGCTGACAGAGGCACTGCTGACAGGTCTTGATAAATATAATAACATCTTTATGATGGCTGACTCCGGAGCCCGTGGATCTGATAAGCAGATCAAGCAGCTTGCAGGTATGCGTGGACTTATGGCAGATACGACAGGACGTACGATCGAGTTGCCTATCAAATCAAACTTCCGTGAAGGTCTTGACGTACTTGAATATTTCATGTCTGCTCATGGTGCTCGTAAAGGTCTGTCAGATACGGCTCTTCGTACAGCCGATTCAGGTTACCTGACGAGACGTCTTGTAGACGTATCTCAGGAATTGATTATCCATGATTCTGATTGTGCAGAAGAAGGAAAAGAGATTCCGGGAATGTATGTATCTGCATTTATGGATGGAAATGAAGAGATTGAGAGCCTTCAGGAGCGTATTACAGGACGCTATTCCTGTGAGGACATCAAAGATAAAGACGGAAATGTACTCGTAAAAGCAAACCACATGATCACACCGCGCCGCGCGGAACGCGTTATGAAAAAAGGCGTGGATGAGAACGGCGAGTCACTGAAGAAAGTGAAGATCCGTACGATCCTTACATGTAAATGTAAGAACGGCGTATGTGCAAAATGTTACGGAGCAAACATGGCGACAGGAGAAGCGGTTCAGGTCGGAGAAGCAGTTGGTATTGTGGCTGCCCAGTCGATCGGTGAGCCGGGAACACAGCTTACAATGCGTACGTTCCATACAGGAGGAGTTGCCGGTGACGATATCACACAGGGTCTTCCGCGTGTCGAGGAGCTTTTCGAGGCGAGAAAGCCGAAAGGTCTTGCGATCATCACGGAATTTGCCGGACGCGCAATGATTTCCGACACGAAGAAGAAACGTGAGATCATCGTTACAAATGATGAGACAGGCGAATCAAAGGCGTATTTGATCCCGTACGGTTCTCGTATTAAAATACAGGACGGCGTGATGCTTGAAGCCGGAGACGAACTGACGGAAGGTAGTGTAAATCCGCATGATATTCTGAAGATCAAAGGTCTTAGAGCCGTTCAGGATTATATGCTTCAGGAAGTGCAGAGAGTATACCGTCTGCAGGGTGTTGAGATCAACGATAAGCATATCGAGGTTATCGTTCGCCAGATGTTGAAGAAAGTCCGCATCGAAGAGAAGGGTGATACAGAATTCCTTCCGGGAACAATGGTTGACGTTCTTGAATTCAATGAAGTAAACGAGCGTCTTGAAGAAGAAGGAAAAAGAGCCGGCTATAGGCGAGCAGATCATGCTTGGTATTACGAAAGCTTCACTTGCTACAGAATCCTTCCTTTCAGCCGCATCTTTCCAGGAAACAACGAAAGTTCTTACCGAAGCGGCAATCAAAGGAAAAGTCGATCATCTTGTCGGTCTGAAAGAAAACGTAATTATCGGTAAACATATTCCGGCGGGTACGGGTATGAAAAAATATCGTGACGTAGCGTTAAATACAGATGCCAGAGCAGAAGCGATGCTGGCAGAGGAACTTGAAACTGAAGAGAGCGCAGAAGGAGAGAATGCAGAAGCGGAAAACGCTGAGGCAGTAAGCGCAGATGCAGTAAATGAAAGTTTGGAAAACGAAGAGACAGCGTTGACGGATGAAGTGATGGATACAGAAGAAGCAGATGATGAAGAGGCTTTTGTCACAGAAGAATAAAAGATCATTGTTCTGCTAAGCAAGAAAGTGCAAGAATAATAAACAAGAAAGACAAAGAATAAGATAAAATAAAAACTCCGTATACAGATTCGGGATAAAACCCGGTGACGTATACGGAGTTTTTTGTTCAGCTCTGTAAAAAACATGCATAAGATAAGAAAATCATTGATTTTATTTAATCATAAAGAGAAGCTCCGAATCGAATTTTTCGATAAATCTTCAGAAAAATTATGACAGGAAGGCTGATCAGAATGTAGAGTGTAGAAAAAACTCCGACAGAGCCTCCGATTAGCATAAGTAAAATTAAACCGATATTCATTGTAGGTCACTCCTTAAAATAAATTTTGCGGTTTTACACAAAAAAATAATTTTCTGTGCAAAACAAATGAAATAAAAACAAATCAGTCTCTATTTTAAAGGAGCAAAGTGTAAAATGGAATAAAGCGGCAAAAACCTTAGCGGGTTTTTAACATTTACTCATCTTCATCTTCAGCCATACGATAGCCGACTCCGACTTCGGTAAAAATGTATTGAGGCTGTGCGGGATCTTCTTCGATTTTTCGGCGGATATTGGCCATGTTGACACGAAGAATCTTATTGTCATTATCAGCGTAAAGGTCCATACATTTGAAAGAATCGATGCATATGTAATGACTTTTCCGGAATTTTGCGCCAGATATGCTACAATCTTATATTCGATCGGAGTCAGATGGACAGCATTGCCGCGAATCGTGAGCAGCCGTTTGGAAAAGTCAAGTATTAAATCCTTATGTCGGTAAGGACGGATATAGAAGGTGCTGTCAGTGAGCAGACGATTGCTGTGTCTGAGGGAAGCGCGGATCCGTGCAAGAAGCTCGGAAGTTCCGAATGGTTTTGTAATATAATCATCAGCGCCCAGATCAAGAGCCGCAACCTTTTCCCGTTCGGCAGTGCGGGCGGAAATAACGATGATCGGAGTACTTGCCCATGTACGGACGTCCCGGATAATAGAACAGCCGTCTATGTCCGGAAGTCCCAGATCAAGAAGGATAAGATCCGGGCATCGGGAACGGATCATTTCCAGTCCTTGCTTACCGGTATCGGCATAAAGAACCTGATAGTCATGACGTTTTAAAACCTTTCCCATGAAAGTTTGTATATTTTTTTCATCTTCAATGATTAAGACTGAAAATTTAGGCATTTGCTTCAACCTCCTTTTCTTTTGGAAGTGTAAAAATAAATTCGGCGCCGTGTTTGTGATTGACAGCGGTTAATTTCCCTCCATGAGCTTCTATGATCGTCTTACAGATTGACAGACCGATTCCGATTCCTTTATGGTGGTCTGAATTTTTTCCGGAACTGCGCTGACCTTCAAATATATAAGGAAGCTGTTCGGGATCGATTCCCTTTCCGTAGTCACGGACAGAAAAAGAAACACACTCTTTTGTCTGTGTAATGATCAGATCGATCTCTTCCGTACTTTCAGAATGAACGGAAGCATTTTCCAGAAGATTAATGAGAACCTGTTCGATTAATGTGGCGTCCATGGGAATCATAAGAAAATCATTCGGCATATGGACTTTGATACGGACGTCCGAAAGCCGTTTTCTGAGCCGTTGTATAGCCTCTGAAACGACTTCTTCGACGACTTCCGGAGACTTCTTCACTTTGTCTTGAGAGTTGTTGTCTATGCGCGTGATCGTAAGAAGATTCTCGACCATATTCAGCAGCCATTCAGAATCCTCTTTAATATTTGATACAAGTTCGGTTCGTTCATATTCGGTCATATCTGATCCGTTTTCCAAATAAGAAGAGGAAGAGCCGATAATACTTGTGAGTGGTGTTCGCAGATCATGTGATACGGCACGTAAAAGATTTGCACGCAGTTTTTCTTTATCAGCTTCTGCCAGCGCTTTTTCTCGTTCCGCAGCGGCTTTTTGATGTTGTTTTAAAGAAGTTGTTGTTGCGCTTGTGATTAGTGTGATCGCGAGCATCCCGATAAACGTGACAGGATATCCGTCCAATGAAAAATTAAATTTAAAAAATGGATAAGAAAAAAGGAAATTAACGGCGATGACGCAGAATAAAGAGGCGACAATGCCGTATACATATCCGGACGTCTTAAGAGCGGTCAAAATGAGCGCAAGCGTATAGATCACAGTGATGTTTGCTGAATTTTTATTTCCTAAGTGAAAGAAACAAAAAGAAACAGCAGTCGCAGTGAAGAGCATGAAAGCTGTAAATAGTGTGTCAGAAATCGTTTTTTTTCGTTCTGTTTTGTTGTTTTGTCTGTTCATAGTAATTTATTCGCTTAAAGTATGAAAAAAGCATGGAGAGCGGTCTTAGACCGGCTCTCCGTTTTTGTATTTCTGAAGAACATGCTGGATTCTTTCGTTCGGACTTAAAATAGAACTAAGAGATCCGTCATGATTCAATGTATCGATGATAAGAGCAATATATTTGCTCATATCACAGTTGATGTAATATGGTTTAGACAAAAGCTCCGGTGTCTGGTAGATCAGGTTTGTCGTAAGGATACCGTGAATAATACCGTCTTCATATGCTTTGTCGAATTTCTCCATACCGTTTGTAAACAGACCGAATGTAGCCGCAGCGAAAATCCGGTTTGCTTTACGCTGTTTCAGTTCCGTAGCGACATCTATGATGCTGTCTCCTGAAGAAATCATATCGTCGATGATGATGACATCTTTTCCCTCTACGGAAGAGCCAAGGAATTCATGAGCAACGATCGGATTACGTCCGTCTACAATCTTTGTGTAATCGCGGCGTTTATAGAACATACCCATGTCAAGGCCAAGTACGTTGGCAAGATATACGGCACGGTTTGTTCCGCCCTCGTCAGGACTGATCGCCATCATATGATCTGCGTCGATCTGTAAGTCTTTGACATTGCGCAGAAGCCCTTTTATAAACTGATATGTCGGAGAAACTGTTTCAAATCCGCTCAGCGGGATCGCATTTTGTACACGTGGGTCATGAGCGTCAAAAGTAATGATGTTTTCAACTCCCATGCGTACAAGTTCCTGCAAAGCAAGAGCGCAGTCGAGTGATTCACGGGAACTTCTTTTGTGCTGACGGCTCTCATATAAAAACGGCATGATAACATTGATACGTCGTCCTTTTCCGCCAATGGCAGCGATAATTCTCTTTAAGTTCTGGAAATGATCGTCAGGAGACATGTGATTTGTCTTTCCCGCAAGAGAGTAAGTAATGCTGTAATTACATACATCTACCATAAGATACAGATCTTTTCCGCGAACGGACTCTCCGAGAACTCCTTTTGCTTCTCCTGAGCCAAAGCGCGGAACGCGGGCATCAAGAAGATAAGAATCTTTTTCATATCCCGAAAATGCAATATCGTCGCGAAAAGCATTTCCGCTTTCGTGTCTCCATTTTACAAGATAGTCATCTACTTTCTTTCCCAGTTCTTCACATCCCGTGAGGGAAATAAGACCAAGACTTCCTACCGGAATATTTTCCAAAATTCGTTCTGTTCGGCGTAACATTAATGTACCTCCCTATTTTTTAATTTTTTCTTGATTCGTATATCATCACCGATTATCTTTAACAATGCATAGCTGCTTGTGATTCTCGAGAAAGAGCGCTCGGTATAAAGATTGGCAAGCGATTCAAGAGAAAGATTTGTTGAGATGATCGTTGATTTCTTGTGAATGAGACGTTCGTTGATACATGTAAAAAACTGTGCGGCAATGAACGCATTTGTGTACTCGCTTCCAAGATCATCAATGATCAGAAGATCACAGTTGAATATATAGTCATTCATATTTTTTGAATCGACGTCATTGCGGTCAAATTTTGTCTGCGTAAGTACACTGAAAAGCTGCGGCGCCGAGAAATAGAGAACCGAAAATTCACGTTCCATGATTTCGCGGGCGATACAGGTGGAAAGGAAAGTCTTTCCGACTCCGACGCTCCCATAGAAAAAGAGATTGTTGAATTCCTTTCCGAAGTTATTTATAAAGCGATGGCATATATTTAATGTCTCTTCCATCATAGCGCGGGCGTTTTTTCCCGTTGTTTTATCATACTGGGAAGCCGGATAAAAATCAAGGTCAAAATAGTCGAAAGATGCTTCTGTCGGAAATTCTTTGATATTGGACTGTTCATATAAAAGCTCAATAACGGAGCGTTTGAAACAGTGACATTTTTCGTTTCCGATATATCCGGTGTCCATGCAGTCGGGACAATCGTAGATCGGTTCCAGATAATCTTTGGGAAATCCGGCAGAAGTAAGAAGGTTCTTTTTGTTCTGCCGCAGGATTGCAAGCTCTTCTTTGAGAGAAGACAATGCTTTCGGATCGCCGTTTAGCATTTTTTTGCCATACTGCACTGAAAGGATGGAAATCGATTCATCCAGTGATTTGAATTCCGGAAGTTTTTTGTAAACTTCTTCATAACGCTTCATTTGAAGATCGTGATTTTTCAATCTGGTTTGTTCGTACTCCCGCATCAGTGCATAATATTGTGAATTTTTAAGTGCCATGGAGATACTCCTTCTACTTGCCGTCTGGCTCAATGATAATCGTTTTGTTAATTGCTTTTCAGCAGTTGTTCTTCAAGTGATTCCATATCGTAACTGCGGCGCTCAAAATTGTTCAGATTCTTTGTTACAGGTTTTTGCCGCGCGGCAGTTCTTACGGCAGAGTTCTGTTTCTGATGAGCTTCGTCAAGCGCCGAGATCTCTTTTAAGTGACGGATATTGTGTTCATGCCACTTTGTCAGAATAGAATCGGCATATTCAAAGCTCGGCTGGTGTGTAGAGGTAATCGTGCGTCTGCACGCCTCTGCGATAATGTCAGAGGAAAATGCATACTGCTCAGACCATTTTTTGATAAATTCAAGTTCTGAGGCAGCAGGTCCTCTGCCTTTGATACCGAACGCATTCAGTACAGTGTAGCAGCTTCTGGAATAGAGCATAGACTGCTCTTTTGCCTGAGAGACTGTCTCGATTCCTTCTTCGACCCATGAAAAAGCGACCTTTTTGATATAGTGGATGCTTTTATGTCCGTTTTCTACACAAGATTCGATCAAATACTCAATCAGATCTGCCGACATATGCAGTGTATCATAAAAATAAGTAATTGTCTCCATTTCAGTATGTGTTAATGTTTTTCCCAAATATTGTTCTGCAATAAAGAGGAGAGATTTTATTTCTTTTTGTGCCCGAAATTCGTCAATAGCGACGGCTTTTTGAATGGATGCATTTGAAGCGGATGCTGTCTGGCGTGAAGCTGTGTGCAGCCCTTCTTTATTATGTATAGAGTGAACCGGATCTGTCAGACCTGCAGATAAAGAAATATCTGACTGAGGCTGAGAAGGAAGATTCCGGTCGGACACATTTTGTATCGTGGAGCGGACAGTCTGCGGCGCAATGCCTCCGGCAGGAGAATCGGTATTCCGGGACGCGGGAGGAGTCCATGCACATGCAAAACTTTGCAGTTCGAGAGATGTGATTTTTCCGTCCGCCGCATATTCTGATCGGAGCAGTCCTTCGGATTCCCAATATCTAAGCGCCCGCAAGATGTCTTTTTCCGTATTGTTGAGACAATCTGCAATCATAGAAAGTGTCAGCGCAGGATTGTCGTCTTCGGCATGCCGCAGAAGAAAAAGATATACTTTTATAAATTCGCCGTTGGCATTGACCATGTAATTGTCGATAAAATCGTTTGGCAGCAGCGTCGCGTTTGTCTGAAATTTATTTTTTAATGTCAGTGTTTTCATACTTACTCCATCCTGTTTCATTATTCTTAAGTGTTTTGTGAAGGTCAAAGCGGCGCTGCCGCGTTTTTCCCGGTTCAGCCCGCGCCAATCGCAAACGCGTCCTGCGGACTCAAAGCGGCGCTGCCGCGGTTTGCTCATGAAAAAGCGCTCGCCGTATAGGGAGTCTCCCAGTTCAGCCCGCGCCAATCGCAAACGCGTCCTGCAGACTCAAAGCGGCGCTGCCGCGGTTTGCTCATGAAAAGGCGCTCGCCGTATAGGGAGTCTCCCAGTTCAGCCCGCGCCAATCGCAAACACGTCCTGCGGACTCAAAGCGGCGCTGCCGCGGTTTGCTCATGAAAAGGCGCTCACTCCATCTCGGTACTTGTTCGCAAAGTCATACGAGTATGACTTATGCTTACAAGCACGGAGATGGGCTGAACTGGGGTTAACAAAAAGCGGACATGGAATCCGCTTTTGTCAGGTGTTTCTTATATAGTATCATTTTACTGCCGGGTAAAAAAGGGCTTTTTTGTTGGTAACTTGCTCTTTTTTGTAGATAACTATGTGGAGAACTTAAAAATAGCTTCTACGATGTTTGTTTTAGCAGATTTTCACCGATTGTAACAACGTCTCCGGCTCCCATTGTGATGAGCAGATCACCGGGACGGCAGTTTTCTTTCAGGAATGCTTCAATCTGTGCAAAGCTTGGGAAGTAGTGCGTATCTGTTCCGAGTTTTTCGGTTTCTTTCGCCAGATCTGCCGAGGAGATGCCGAGAGTATCTGTTTCTCTTGCAGCAAAGATATCGGCAAGTACGAGGTGGTCTGCATGAGAGAGCGCCTCTGCGAATTCATGGAAGAACGCTTTTGTCCTTGTATAAGTATGAGGTTGGAATACACACCACACACTGTTGTGCAAAGAGTGCTGCGCTGCTTTTAATGTGGCAAGAATCTCTGTCGGATGGTGTGCATAATCATCAATAACAGTTACTCCGTTAAATTCCCCTTTATATTCAAAACGGCGGTCTGTTCCTGTAAAAGACAACAATCCTCTCTTAGTGATATCTATAGAAAGACCAAGAATATCAGCAACGGCAATGGCGGACAGAGCGTTTGAAACATTATGGTCGCCTGTTACCGACAACTGGATATGATCCGCATATTCACCGCGGCGGAACAAGTCAAATGCGACATGTCCGTTTTCGTCATAAGTAATATTTTTCGCGCTGTAATCAAAACATCCGTTTGTTCCGTATGTCACGACATTGCAGGAAAGACCTTCGTATATCTCGGCATAATCTTTGATCTCGGCATTGATAATAAGAGTTCCGTCTTCAGGAAGCAGTTCCGCAAACTGATGAAATGAATGACGAATATCTTCCAGATCTTTGAAGAAATCGAGGTGATCCTCTTCGATATTAAGGATTACGCTGATTTTTGGGAAGAAATGAAGAAAACTGTTCGTATATTCACATGCTTCCGTAATAAACGTACCTGAATTTCCGACACGGATATTTCCTCCGATCGCCTTCAAAATACCTCCGACTGAAATCGTCGGGTCGAGATCTCCTTCCAGTAAAATATGAGAGATCATGGACGTTGTCGTTGTTTTCCCGTGAGTTCCGGAAACTGCGATCGGCGTATCGTAGTTTTTCATAAGCTGTCCGAGCAGTTCTGCGCGGGTCAGCATCGGAATTTTCAGCGCAACTGCTTCGATCAGTTCAGGATTATTTCGATTGATTGCCGCAGTGTAAACGACACAACCGATATCCCGTGTGATATTTTCCGCTTTCTGACCATAGATAATATGAGCGCCTTCAGAAACCAGTTTCTTCGTTAAAGGAGATTCCTTTGTGTCGGAGCCGGATACAGTGAATCCTTCTTTTAAAAGGATTTCCGCAAGTCCGCTCATGCTGATACCGCCGATTCCTATAAAATGGATATGGATCGGTTCGTTAAAATCAATTTTATACATAATGCTTCCTCTTTTCTTTCACCTAAATGGGTTGAAAGTAACAGTTTCGTCTGCGCCATTCGTAAAATCGCGCTGTATAGCTGAACTGTTACAATTAAAATGCACCGTTATTTCTATGTGTAACAATCGTTTTTTAAAAATTAGTCATAAAATATCATAACCTACTATATTATACTATATATGCAAAAAATTGAAAGAAGTTCTTTTTGTGCGAAATAAACAAAAAGTTAAAAATGTTAAAGAAAAAATTGTAAAAAATGATTGGATAAACATGAAAATATGATATAATAAATATATCTAACTAGAAATGAGGTGACGTAATGTTTAAAAAAGAGATGATTGCAATGCTTTTAGCAGGCGGGCAGGGCAGTCGATTGGGGGTTCTTACAGCAAAAGTTGCAAAACCTGCCGTAGCATTTGGCGGAAAATACCGTATTATCGACTTTCCGCTGAGTAACTGTATTAATTCAGGAATTGATACAGTAGGAGTGCTGACTCAGTACCAGCCGCTGAGGCTGAATACTCATATCGGAATAGGAATTCCGTGGGATTTAGACAGAAATGTCGGAGGTGTATCGATACTTCCTCCTTATGAGAAGAGTTCTAACAGTGAATGGTACACCGGTACGGCAAACGCGATTTATCAGAATCTTGATTATATGGAGACGTATAATCCGGATTATGTTCTTATTCTTTCAGGCGACCATATTTACAAAATGGATTACGAAGTGATGCTTGATTTTCACAAAGCGAATCATGCGGATGTGACGATCGCGGCAATGCCTGTTCCGATTGAAGAGGCGAGCCGGTTCGGCATCGTTGTTACTGATCATGAGAGCAGGATTAAAGAGTTTGAAGAAAAACCGGAAAAACCAAGCAGTAATCTGGCGTCGATGGGTATTTATATCTTTAGCTGGCCGGTGTTAAAAGAAGCTCTTATCAAGTTGAAAGATCAACCGAATTGTGATTTCGGAAAACATATTATTCCGTATTGTCACGACAAAGGGGACAGGCTTTTTGCATATGAATATAACGGTTATTGGAAAGACGTAGGAACATTGAGTTCGTACTGGGAAGCCAATATGGAACTGATTGATATTATCCCTGAATTTAATTTATATGAAGAATTCTGGAAGATCTATACGAACAGCGCGAATATCCCACCTCAGTATATTGCGCAGGACGGAGTGGTAGATCGGTGTATTATCAGCAACGGAACAGAGGTGTACGGGGAACTGCATAATTCGGTTTTAGGCGGAAGAGTGCGCGTCGGAAAGGGAAGTGTCGTTCGTGATTCGATTATTATGCAGGGAGTAACGATTGGAGAGAACTGTGTGATAGACAGGGCGATCATAGCAGAAGATACGGTAATCGGAGATAATGTTGTGATCGGAATCGGAAGCGATGTGCCGAACAAGATGAAACCGAACATTTACAGTGGAGGACTTGCTACGATCGGCGAGAACTCTGTGATTCCGTCAAACGTGCAGATCGGAAAAAATACTGCGATCAGCGGAGTGACAGCGGCGGAAGATTATGAGGACGGCGTACTTGCAAGCGGCGAAACCTTGATAAAGGCAGGTGAGAGAGTATGAGAGCAGTAGGACTTATTTTGGCAGGAGGAAACAGCAGGAAGATGCGCGAGCTGACTGCAAAAAGAGCGGTGGCTGCGATGCCGGTAGCGGGAAGCTATCGTGCGATTGATTTTGTACTCAGCAATATGACAAATTCTCATATTCAGAAAGTTGCCGTGCTGACACAGTACAATGCCAGATCGCTGAACGAGCATCTGAACTCATCAAAATGGTGGGATTTCGGAAGGAAACAGGGAGGATTGTTCGTGTTCACGCCTACGATTACGGCTGACAACGGATATTGGTACAGAGGAACGGCAGATGCCATTTACCAGAATCTGGATTTCCTGAAAAAATGTCATGAACCATATGTGATCATTACTTCTGGTGATGCGGTTTATAAGCTGGATTATAATAAAGTGCTTGAGTATCATATTGCGAAGAAAGCAGACATAACGGTTGTGTGCAAGGATCTTGAACCGGGAGAAGATGCCACGAGATTTGGAACGGTTCGCATGAATGAAGAATCAAGGATCGAAGAGTTTGAAGAAAAGCCGATGGTGGCTCATTCGCATACGATTTCAACAGGAATTTATGTTCTCCGCAGAAGACAACTGATCGATCTGATCGAGCATTGTGCGGAAGATGAAAGACATGATTTTGTAAACGATATTTTGATTCGTTATAAAAATCTGAAAAAAATATACGGATATAAGATCAACAGTTATTGGAATAATATCTCAACGGTAGATGCGTATTATAAGACAAATATGGATTTCCTGAAACCGGAAGTAAGAAACTACTTTTTCAGAGAGCTTCCAAGCGTATATTCAAAGGTAAGCGATCAGCCGCCTGCAAAATATAATCCGGGCGCAGTTGTGAAAAACAGTCTTATCGGAAGCGGAAGCATCGTAAACGGAACGATTGAAAATTCCGTTATCTTTAAAAAAGTATTTGTCGGTAATAATTGTGTGATCAAAAATTCAATTATATTGAATGATGTATATCTGGGAGATAATACATATATCGAAAATTGTATCGTAGAGAGCAGGGATACAATAAGAGCGAATACAAGATACGTCGGAGAAAACGGCGTAAAAGTTGTAGTAGAGAAAAATGAGCGTTACGCATTGTAAAAAAGCGGCGTAATACTCCGAAAAGGCAGAAAAGAAAGGAGATCTGAACCTATGCAGATCACAGATGTACGAGTGCGGAAAGTTGCGAAAGAGGGAAAATTAAAAGCGGTTGTATCCATTACGATCGACGATGAATTTGTTGTTCATGACATTAAAGTTATAGAAGGAGAGAAAGGAATGTTCATTGCCATGCCAAGTAAAAAAGCAATGGACGGTGAGTACAGAGATATTGCACATCCGATCAATTCTAATACGAGAGAACGGATTCAGTCTATGATTTTAGAAAAATATGAGCAGGCATTAGCAGAAGAGCCGGATGGGGAAAATCCATAGATAATGTATGATAGATACCTGATAATATGAAATATAAAACGTACCCTAATAAAAGAAAACGCATATCAAGAAGCGTGTCGGATCATTAGGGTACGTTTTAGTTTTATTTATTGGCTGACGATGACTGTTTGATAACCGGCGCTTCGCAGCCGACGTTCTGTTTCTGCCGCATCGTGAAGTGTGGGGAAAACGCCTACCATGACTCGGTATAATCCGTTTCCCTCGACGACAGAGGCAGGAAAGTCAAGTTCGGACAACTCCCGGCGGAGTCGTTCGGCATACAGGGGATTACGAAATGCGCCTGTTTGAACTGTGTAGCGAGGCGGAAGAGGAACGACAGGAACGTTGTCTTCATTAGGAAAGGCATCATCAGGATATGTGTTTTCATCAGGCAGCGGAGCGACCGGAGCTTCATTTTCATCCGGAAGAGGAACAACAGGGGTATTGATGCCGAGTGTATCGAGGATGCCTTCAGCTATGGCAAGGGCGATATCGCTGAAGTTATCGTCAAAGAGCATGTTGTCCGTGTCAGAATTGATAAATCCGACTTCGACAAGAACCGCAGGCATTTTTGTGCGTCGGAGGACAACGAGCCCGGGGCGGGCTTTTACTCCGAGATTTACAAAACCGATCCCCTCAAGTTGTTCGTTTATATTTTCCGCCATCTCCAGTTTAATGCCGGATTTGTCGTAGACAAGAGATTCGACTCCCGAGACAGCGTTATCTTGCGGAAAAGAATTACGATGGATAGAGATGAAAAAATCGACTCCGGCTTCATTTGCTTCCATTGCCTTTTGATAAGGCGACTCGTAAATATCTGTCGTGCGTGTATAGAGAACATCGATTCCCCGCTCCTGCAGAATCTGTCCGATGGCAAGTGTAAGAGA
>VOFH01001520.1_pt1 | contig 99477 bp, 73 predicted proteins | sample 5384091 | NCBI WGS metagenome assembly VOFH01 (sample SAMN12384727, study PRJNA508395) | human gut metagenome | isolation source: healthy gut G | host: Homo sapiens
TCTCAAAACCTTAAAGTTTCGCCACCGGTTGCAAAACTCAGCGTCATAAGTTATAATAGAGGTATCAAAACCTATATTCAAAACTTGCGGTGTCAAAACCGGGAAAACGGGGGAATTCATATGATATTCGGCTACGCGAGAGTCTCGACCAAGACGCAGGCGCGCGACGGCAACAGTCTGGACGCGCAGCAGGCGGCGCTGACGGCGGCGGGCGCGGAAAAAATCTATACGGACACCTTCACCGGCACGAAGATCGAGCGCCCGGAATTCGACAGGCTGCGGGCGCAGCTGCGGCGCGGCGATGTGCTCATCGTGACCAAGCTCGACCGCCTCGCGCGGTCGGTGTCGCAGGCGTCCGGCCTGATCACCGAGATGATCGACGAGGGCATCACCATCAACGTATTGAACCTCGGCATCCTGTCCAACGACTCGGTGAACACGCTGCTGCGCAACGTGCTGCTGTCGTTCGCGCAGTTCGAGCGCGACATGATCGTGCAGCGCACGCAGGAGGGCAAGGCGGTCGCGCGCGCCACCGACCCGAATTTCCGTGAGGGCCGCCCGCCCAAATTCGATGCCGAGCAGCTTGACCACGCGATGACGCTGCTCGCGGACCATTCCTACGCGCAGGTTGTTAAGCTGACCGGCATCAGCAAGTCAACGCTCATCCGGGAGAGGAAGCGCCGCCGTCTGGCGGAGGAGGAATGAGCGCGGCACAGCGGGCAGAGACGCCCTATATATAATAAGGTATAGCAGGCGGTTTTTTTGACCGTCCCGCTCTGCCCCCCGCCGTAAAGAACCCGTTAAATTGCAGAAAGGCCGCCGGAGCGGACTTCGGCGGCCTTTTTTTGCGCGCTGCGGTGCAGAAACCGGCAAATTCCGCAAAAATAATGAAAAAAGACGGGAAACGGTGCTCGAATGCCGTCGATGCTTGACAGGAAAAAACGGAATTGCTAAAATATAGAATGGATAAATCGGTGCAGTATTCCCCCTGCTTCTGTACCGGAACGGAAAGGAGGCAGCGAGCATGACGAAACGGCGCGGAAAAGGCGGCTTTACCCTGGTAGAGCTGGCCGTTACGCTGGTCGTTCTGAGCATTTTGTTCGCCATCGCTGTCCCGAACCTGCTCGGGTATATCCACCTGTCGCAGTTCCGCAGGAACGAGTCCTGCGCAAAGACCATGTATCTGTCCGCGGAATCCGCGCTGACGTACTGCCGCACCGGCGGCGAATGGGAGTCGTTTTGCAGACGGGTGAAGGACGAGGGCGTGCTCAACCGGTCGTTCGACGAGGCAGACGGGGAGCAGAAAAAGCTCAGCGGCCGCATCTACGGCATCCGTCTGGACGCGGACGAGTATGCCTCGGGCGAACTGTCGGGCGACGGCAGCCTCGTCGACGAGCTGCTTTCGCAGGATACCTATGACAAAAGTCTGCTGAACGCCGCGATCTGCATCGAGATCGACGTGGAGAGCGGTCATGTCTACTCGGTCTTTTACGGCACGAGCTGCAAGGGACTGTACTACGGCTCGAACGCGCTCAGCCAGCCGGCGGAGCTGTCCGGCGAATGGCTGGACATGGACAGCCGCGCCAGCTACGACCTCCGACGCGCGGAGCGCCTTGGCTATTACTCGGTGCAGGACGCGGTGAACGTCGTCAATCTGGACGCGGCGAAGCTCAAGATCACCTCGATCAATCTGGTCAACGGCGAAACGCTCTCGCTGGGCTGGTCGAGCAGCGTCAGAGCGCAGAACAGGGCGAACGTATATTATGAGGTGAAGCTGTACAGCAGCGCGGACAAGGCGCAGCTGCTGACCATCCGCGTCCCGGGCAGCGCCCTCAAAACCGGCGCGCAGTCGCTCGAGGTCACGGCCGAGGACGGCACGAAGAAAAACTATACCTTCCCGATAGAGTACGACCAGACCACCGGACGCGCTTCTCTGGTGCTGGACGGCATGATGAACGCGCAGCTGTACAGCATGCTCGACGAGCTTTCGGCCGAGGACGAGGCGGCCTTCCGCCAGAGCAGCAGCACCAGCATCACGCGCTTCGGCGGCAAACTCGCCGCACCGGCGGAGGTCTACGCGACCGTGCAGGCCTTCCCCGACCCGAACGCGGCATACGACAGCGGCGAGATGTACCAGAAGAGCGACGTCATCGACTCGAACCGCGCCAATACGCTCTTCGGCGACGGCACGAGCGCCGACGGCGCCGAATACGAGGTCAAGGCCTTCCGCCATCTATCCAACATCCGTTACATGGATAAGGCGGCGGAATTTTCCGTTGCCGCGCGTTCGCTCGACTGGACGAGCGACAGCGTAAGGGTCTACGGCACAGCCGCGCACGGCGCGCTCACGGTCTCCTCCGGCACGGACATCGGCTTCCCGAGCATCCCGGAGCTAAAGACCGGTCAGACGCTGAACGGCGCGGGCGGTCTGCTGAACCGCATCGCCGCCGTGTTCACCGGCGGGAACGCCGTCAGCAGCCTCCGGCTGGATAATACCTCGATCGACGCGCACGCGGAGTATCTCGGTCTGTTTCAGAAGAATTTCGGCACGATACGCGGTCTGCGCCTGCTCTCTCCGCAGGTGGACGTCTCCTCGGCTACGCTCAAGGGCGTCGGCGCGGTCTGCGGCTACAGCGGCGGCTCTCTCGAGGGCGACAGCGTGGACGGCTCGGACGCGAGGGTGCGTGCGGCGCTGACCGCGGCAGATGCCGAGGGCATCGGCGGCATCGCGGGCGTCATCGAGGGGAACGGAAGGACGACCGGTCTGTCTGTCTCGGGCGCTGTGACCGGCACGCTGCCGGTCTCCGGCGAGGCGCGCGGCATCGGCGGCATCGCGGGCAGCCTTACCGTGTCCGGCACGGCCGTCAAAAACCTCGCGAGCCGCGCTTCTGTCACGGGCAACCGCTCGGCCGGCGGCATCGCAGGCTATCTTGCGGGCAGCGGTCAGCCGACCAGACAGGATCTGCGCGACTGCACGAACGAGGGTCTGGTCCTCAGCAGCGCGGACGCGGACGAGACCTCGCTCGCAGGACGGTACATCGGCGGCATCGTCGGCTACGCCTATCATGCCTCGCTCGGCGGCTGCACCAGCCGGGCAGGCCGTGCGGCGGACTACGAATATACGCAGGCCGACCGGAGCAGGCTGCGCGGCAGGTATGTCGGCGGCATCGTCGGCTACAGCGACGGCAGCGTGCTGTACCGCTGCTCCACCGGGGCGGACGGCTATGTGCTCGGAAGCGAATACGTCGGCGGCATCGTCGGCGGCGCGAACGAGGGCGCGGACAGGCTGCTGCTGCATGACGGCACGGCCCGCGTCACCGCGAACGCCAGCTGCGTCATCGGCAACTCCTATGTCGGCGGCATCATCGGCCGCAACAGCGGCGGCTCCGTCATCGAAAACTGCGTCAATACCGGCGTCGCGGCAGGCTATCAGGCGTATATCGGCGGCATCTGCGGCGCGAACGAGAAAAACGCGGCCATCGTGAACTGCGCGAGCTACGTGTCCGACACCGACGGCGCGGTCTACCGGCGCGTCACCGGCTGGGGCGCGACCGGCAGCTATGCGGGCGGCCTGACCGGCTACAACGGCGGCAGCATCGTCTTTGACAAAAAAAGCGTCGTCTCCACGCGCAGCGTAGCGGGCATCGTGGTCGGCAGGGACTACGTCGGCGGTCTGGTCGGCTATAACGACGCAGACGGCACGATCGACGTCGATTATACCCTGATCGGCGGCAGTGTTTTCGCCTCCGGCGACTGCGCCGGGGGTCTTGTCGGTCTGAACGCCTCGACGGCGCTCCTCGGGCAGACGCTGACCGTCAAACCGGCCAGCGTGCAGGGGCGGTACTATGTCGGCGGCGCGATCGGCGCGAACGTGGTCGATCCGGACACGGACATCACGGTCGGCTCACTCCGGGTCGACAACAGCCTCGGCTCGGTCACCGCAGAGGCGTTCTGCGGCGGTCTGATCGGCTATCAGCGCACCTTCACGGAAAAGGACCGGGCGGGCAGAGCGCTGTACGCTCTCCTGCCGGGCATCGCGGAGAACGGGGACAATGTGCCGGGCGCCGTGACGCCCTCCACCAATCCGCACACCGTCACCATCACCTCGGACGCCAACAGTGCCGGCAGGCTGTCTGCGGTTTCGAGCAATATGACCATCCGCGCGTATGCGTATGCGGGCGGCATCGTCGGCTGCGGCGAGCCGCAGAGCCGGATGCAGGTGGTCGGCTGCCTGAACGCGGGCGGCTTCGACCGTCCGGCGGACGGCGTATTCCCGGACAGCAGGCTGAAAACCGGCGTCAATCTCGCGGCCTATCTGCGGACGCAGGGCTATGAGGACGCGGCGCAGGCGCTGTCCGCTGAGCCGGGCGCGGATGAGCTCCGCGTTTCCATCGTCGGCGGCATCGTCGGCGTGGGCGGCGAAAACCATGTGATCGACCGCTGCGCCAGCAGGGGTACGATGAACGGTCTGGACGCCATGGGCGGCGTTGTCGGTCTGAACGAAGGTCGGATCACGGACTGCACGCTGTCCGGCAGCATGGGCAGCGCAACGCAGGATTATATCGGCGGCATCGCGGGTCTGAACGTCGGCGGCAGGACGGCGGGCACGATCAAAAACTGCACGGCCGGGAAAAACTGCACCGTCACCGGACGCACTGCGGTCGGCGGCATCGTCGGCTTCAACCTCAGCGGCGGACGGGTGCAGAACTGCACCGGCAGCGCGAACGTCAGCGGCACGGGCCGCGTCGGCGGCATCGCGGGCGAAAACGGCGGCGAGATCGTGCTTTCGGGCGCGAAGGCGGGCGCGCGGCGCGTCACCGGCACCGGAAGCGGCGTCGGCGGCGTGATCGGCGTGAATACTGCGACCGGCACGCTCCGCGCGGCGGATGACAGCGCACAGGGCGACGTCATCGCCGCGGACAGCGGACTGACCGTGCGCGGCGGCAGCAAGGTCGGCGGCATCGCCGGCATCAACCGCGGCACGCTCGGCGGCGCGAGCGGCAGCTGTCTGACCAGTCAGGCGGCGGAAATCCGCGCCGAGTCCGGTCTCGCGGGCGGCATCGCCGGTGCGCAGGAGGGCGCGGCGGCCCGTCTGCGCTTCGCGAAAAACCTCGGTCGGGTCACGGCGAACACGGGCGCGGCGGGCGGCATCGTCGGCATCAGCAGCGCCGGGAGCACGGTCGAGAACTGTTACGGCGACGGCAGCGTCGCCAGCAGCGACGGCTATGCCGGCGGCATCGCAGGCGAAAACCTCGGCCGCATTCAGGACTGCGCGGTCGGCAGCGGCGGCGCGGCGGTAACGCTCACCACGCGCAGCCGGACGGCGGCGGGCGCGGTCTGTGCGGTCAACCACAAGGGCGGCACGGTCACCGGCGCGGAAATCGGAGACCGGATCACGATCTCCGGCAGCGCCTTCCTGCTCGGCGCGCTCGTCGGCGACAACAGCGGCACGGTCGCGGACGCCGAGGTCGCGCAGCAGCCGGAATACGACGTTTCCGCGGGCGCTTTGCAGGTCGGCGGCGCGGTCGGCATCAACCGGCCGGGCGGCACGGTCAGCTCTGTCCGCGTCACCTCGGATTTCGAGGGCTTTTCCCGCTATCAGTACCTCGGCGGCGTGGTCGGTCAGAACTGCGCGCCCTCGTCCGACGGCACGGCGGCCGGACGGGTGGAAAACTGCACCTATTCGGGCGCGATCACCGAGGGAAAGAGCGCCGCGGCGAACTGCTACGGCGGCATCGCCGGCGTCAGCGGCGGTCTGCTGAGCGGAAACACGGTCTCCGCGCTGACGCTGACGGCGGACGGCGTGTACACCGCGACCGCCACCAGTTCGGCCTCCGACAAGGAGCGCCTGTCCACGCACATCGGCGGCATCGCGGGCAAGAACGATACGACCGGCATCATCGAGCAGTGCTACATAGACAATACCAGAACCGGCTCGATCACGGTCAAAAACGGCATGGTCGGCGGCGTGACCGGCTATAACAAGGGCACGATCACCCTGTCCGGCGATAAGAGCACCGAGACCCTGATGGCGAATGTCCGCGAGGTGAGCGAGCTGCTCGCCCGCGCGAAGGACCTGTCTGCGGACAGCAGCTGGGTCAAATGGCAGGACGGCGCGGACATCGAGGCGCTGACCTATGCCTCGAGCGGAAAATCGGTCGCGCAGGGACGCACCATGCAGATCATCGTCACGGGAAACGGCAGTCTCGGCGGCATCGCGGGCTGCAATGCGCCGTCCGGCGCGCTCGAGCGCTGCGTCAGCGGCGACTGGCTGCTCGTCAACCGGTCGGACAGCATCAGCGTCGGCACCGGCGGCATCATCGGCATGAACGAGAGCGAGAAGGACCTGTCCTTCCTGCTCAACCGGGCGTTCGTCGGCCGTCAGCTCCGAAGCGCCAACACCAACCGCTTCGCCGGCGGCATCATCGGCACCCAGACCAACCGCACGACGGCGGACTGGCTGATCGAGGGCTGCATCAACTACGGAACGGTCTACGGCTGCCTGTCGCACTACTCGGGCGGCATCATCGGCCAGTGGACGAACAACGGCGGCACGCTCGAGCGCTGCTATAACTACGGCAATCTCCAGACCACCTTCCAGGCGAACTGGGTAGGCGCGTCGGGCGGCATCGTGGCGCAGCTGTATCACGCCGCCTCCGGTCAGGACTTCAACATCCTCAGCTGCCAGAACCACGGCAGCCTGTACGGACGGGACGGACGGAGCGTCAACGACTGCGCGAACGACAGCGGCGGCATCCTCGGCAATGTCACGGCCTACGCCGCCGACGCCGGAAAGGGTCAGGCGTTCACGATCAATGTCGCGGACTGCGTCAACGGCCCGGGCGTCGAGATCTATTCGGCCTCCATGGCCTCCGGCATCGTCGGCTTTTTCTCGACGGACGGCGTGGCGAACCTCTCAGACAACAACCGGGCATACCAGCTCATCACCAATTCGACCGAGAACATCACGCTGAACATCGACCGCTGCCGCAACTATGCGCAGACGCTCAGTGGCTACAACTTCACCGCCGGCATCTTCGGCGACCGCTATGCCTACGGCCGGACGCAACCCGCGACGGATACCTATATCCAGAACTGCTTTTCGGTCACGCCCGGCCAAAAGGACCGCGAGATCATCTGCATGAACAGCGGCGGCTCGGATACGCTCGGCGCGGAAAAGACCGGAAACAACTACTACTTTGACGATGCCTGGGGCATCACCAACCAGTACGCTTCGGGCGGCATCGCGTCCGACTACGCAAACCGCCGCGAATCCCGCCGCGCGTATTCGCGTATGCTCGGCTACGGCCTGTTCGATCAGCGGCTGTTCGCCGCCGTGGCGGGGCCGACCCTGGGGCCGGTCGACTCATCCGCGACGACGTCGCACGGTATGTACTACAACATGACCCCGTCCAATACCTCGATCGACGAGCACGGCATCATGACCGAGACCGCCTCCGGCAGGATCGTCGGCCGCGTGCTCTATGATATGCCGTACTCGTATGAGCCGTATGTGTTTAATCACGGCGGCGCGAAGCTCCAGCAGGCGGTCAAGACCCGAAACGGCGGGGCGAGCGGCATGGACGCCTATGCCCGCACCGCCTACCGCGACTTCGAGCACGGCAGGACGGACGGCGCGCTCGATGACTCCTTCGGCGTTTCGCTGCGACAGAACAGCGAGGGCGGCTTCGAGGTCTCGATCACAGATGACGACCGTCCGCTGTACTACGAGGGCAGGGTCTCGGTCGACGGCAGAGAGGTGCTGTCCGGTCTGCGCTTTGTCCCGAAATGCAAGGGTCAGGGTCTGTGGGACCCCGACCTTGACGGCACGCAGGCTTACGGCGCGGGCACGACAGAGGGCACGTTCCATCTGCCCGCCGGTCTGGAGAACGACACCGCAGGGCAGAGCATCACGCTTTCCGTCCGCGCGGTCAGCCTGTTCGAGGACACCGCGCCCTCTGCATGGAAGCAGGCGGAGACGGTCGACGTCTCGGTCCTGCCGACGCCGGACATCAGCATCCGTCTGACCGGGCACGAAAACGCGTCCCGGTCGAACGGCTGGAAGGAGTCGGCGGTCTACCGGCTCTCTCTGAACAACCTCGCCGATTATGCGCCGTTTGGCGGCTGGAAGGTCGTCTGTCACCTCGGCTCGCAGACCGTGACGCTCGACAAGAGCCGCCCGGCGGCCGAGATCCGCGGCGGCGGCCTGCAGGAGCTGATCGTGACCGCATCGGCGGATGTCACGAACGGCATCCAGCCGGCCTCCGTGACCCGGACCATCCCGATCGACACGCCGGTGTACCGGCCGGACGGCAGCATCCGCAGCCTGACCGCGTCGTACTCGGGCAGCATGGCGGCGGATTTCACCGTCACGGCGGCGCTGACCGTCCGGGAGACCACGATGGAGACCCCGCCGGTCTACCGCATCGAGCTGCTCGGCACGGTCGGCGGACAGGAATACGTTTTCGCGCAGGAAGATGTGCTGACCTCGGCGGGCAGCACGGTCACGGCGAACTTCCGCGACCTGCCGGTGCAGTATTTCGCGGATACCGTCAAAAACCGCCGCGTGCGCGCGTGGTATGCGGCCTCCGGCCTCGGCCCGGTCAGCACCTATGGCGAGACCCGGCAGAGCGGCGACGCCGCCGTTACCCTGCGCACGTACAGCGCCTCCGGCGAACAGCAGCCCGACCGCACGATCTACAGCCATGTCCTCGGCTTCCCGAATGATTTCGCCGATTACATCGCATCTACCGCGCTGAACATCACGCCGCTCGCCGCGCCGGTGCTGAACGCGCCCGAGCTCAGCCGCAGCGCGTCCGGCAGCACCAGCTACCGGTTCTCGTGGACGCAGCCCGGTCAGGGCGCCGCCGAAGCGCGCTACAGCGTCCGTCTCACGGGCATCACCGCCGACCGCGCGAGGGTCGGCATCCCGCTGGGCGAGGTCTACACGGACAGCGCCGCAAAGGCGTTCACCGTCAGCGCGGACGACTGGCAATATGCCGCGGTCGAGCTGACCGTCACCCGTCTGGGACAGAACTACGGCGAGGTCGGTCTGAGCGCGTCTCAGACCTGTGATGTTAAGCAGCGCCTCCCCCGTCCGGGTCAGCCGTCGGTATCCAACCCGGATACCAACGAGCTGGTATACGACATCCGCTGGCGCGCGGACGGGCGCGAGACCGGCTGCGCGGGCTACCGGATCTATGTGCAGCCGAAGGGCGGACAGGCCGAGCCGCTGGGCGATCTCGTGCCCGCCGGCGGCGGCGTCTATTCGGTCAAGCGCAGCCTCGAGCAGTACGCCGGAAAGACCGTCGACCTCTATCTCGTGGCGGAGGCGGACGATACCGGCTACGCGAACAGCCCGAACGGCATCGTCTACACGATGACCGTGCCCGAGCGCCTGCCTGCGCCGCGCGTCAAGTGGGCGTACAGCTGGCTGGGCAGCGCCTCGTCCGACCCGGTCGCGGCGTCCGATTTCCGAAACGGCGGCCTGACCGTCACCGTCACGCCGCAGGACGCGGCGAGCATGCCGCCGGGCGGCAGCACCTGCCTGCTCCGGGCGGTGATCTATGACGAAGAGCACCGCGAGCTCGGCACGTATCCGGTCTCCGCGATGCGCGAGAGCGGCGGCAGCTATGTCTGCGCGCTCTCCGGTCTGGACGCAAAATACGCGGGCCGCAGCATCCGCTTCGAGACCCGTATCTCCCAGTCGGCGGGACAGGTCAGCTCGGCGTGGGTCGAGGGCGAGACCGTCATCCTCCCCCGCGTCTGCCTGGACACGCCGGCAGCGTCGCTCGCGAACGTGAACGAGACCGTGCGCGTCACCTACGGTCAGGCGAACCTGATGATCTATCAGGCGGACTGGACCGCCCTTCTGACCACGCTCTCGTGGCGCGAGGTGGAAAACGCCGACCGGTACACGATCACTCTGACCGATCAGGCGCAGAAGTCCGCGCTCGTTTCCGTCGATATGAGCGGCGGTCAGCCGCTTATCACGGTTTCCGGTCAGACACCGGCGGCGGAGAGCGGCGGCTGGTACAATGTAAAGCCGGGAAGCACGGTCACGGGCCGCTACAGCCTGCCCGGCGGCAGCAGCCGCTATTACAGCTGTCAGCTGAATACCATGCTGCGGGTGGAGGACGGCGTAATCACGCTCAAGCTGCCCAATCTCTTCTCGATGACGACACACGACAATCAGACGCTGTCGCTCAGCGATGTGCAGATCCGTCAGGTATCTGTCACCGCAGACAGCACGAGCATGCGCTATGCAGCGTCCGACGCTGCCGAACGCGAATTTTCATGACACAAAGGAGGCGGCAGACATGAACCGGATACGGCAGGGCTGGGACGCGCTGCGGCGCGGCAGGCGGAGCGGCGTTTCGCTCGTCATCGCGCTCTGCGCGGTCGCCGTCCTGATCGGACTGTCGCTCAGCATCGTCTATTCCTCGTCCATGCTGCTCTCGCGGGCGAACCGCAAGATCGGACGCGAGCGCTGCTATCAGCTCGCGCAGTCCTTCGCGCAGGTGCTCGACAGCGAGCTGACGGCGTACAACACCGAACGCACCGACCTCGGCGGCGCGGACGATAAATGGCCGCAGACCGCGGACGGCTCCAGGACGTTCTACCAGTACGCCAACAGCGTGCTGGAAAACCTCGATGCCTACGACGCAGACGACCCGGAGCACACCACCTACTATTACAGCGCCGGGGACGAGGACGACGATTACGGAAAAGTGACCGTCATGCTCCGAAAGCAGAACACGGACAGCGAGCAGAACCCGGCGGACCGGACCGGCCGTTTCCCCTATGCGGAAAAGGACCAGCGGACCGCCGAGATCTCGGCGCAGACCTTCATCCGCTATCAGCTTTCGGTCAGCGTCCGGGTGGAAAAGGGCGCGGACAGCTTCACCTACACGACCGAGTATTACCGCCGGGACGGCTTTCAGCCGATCTACACCTGGGAGGGTGAGAGCGGCAGCATCACGCCGGTGTACTGGGTCAGCCGGTATTTCAGCCGGAGCCACAGCATCGCGGACCGGCTCGAGCCGAAAACAGACGAGAACGGACAGACCGAGGATGTTTTCATCAGCTATCGCTATGACCCCGGCTACACCACCTACAAGAAATACGAGCCCGTCAACAAACCCGCCGGAGGTGCCGCCGAATGAAAAAACTGATACAGGTGCTGCGTGATCGCCGGGGCGAATCCATGGTCGAGATCCTGGTCTCGGCGGCGGTGTTCATGCTGCTGCTCGGCGCGCTGAACGGCGCGGTCGGCTTCGCCTCGAACGCACAGCGCAGGGCGGAGCAGCTCCGGGAGGACGCGGTCGTTCTCCAGAGAGAGGTGCGGGCGGGAACGCCCGCCGGCGACGATGCTGCGGCCTATGATTTCCGGGCGGCGACCCCGGACGGCACGGAGACCGGCCTGAACGCCTTCCGCGTCCGGGTCAAAGCAGACCGTGGACCGCCCGCACCCCGTCCGGCAAGGCCGTCCCCTTCTGCCGGTTCGCGAAGGGAGAGTGACCGCATGAAACGCATTCGCTCTGTCCTGCGCGGCCGGGAGGGCATGACGCTGGTCGAGCTGGTCGTCAGCGCCGGACTGCTGTGTCTGGTCATCGCCGTGTTCAGCGCGTCCCTGAGCCCGGCGGCCGAGATCTCGCGCCGCACGCAGGAGCTGAACAGCGCCGAGCTGATCGCGGACGACCTGCTCGAGACCGTGCGCAGCCGGGTCGAGACCGCCACGGAGTACATCAAATGCTACGAAAACGGCGCGGACATCACCGACCAGACCGGCAGCAGCCACGGCTCTGCGGTCGAGTTCGGCACATCGAACGCCGTCGAGCTGCTCACGGCGGACGGCTGCGCGGAGACTGCGATCATGGTCGGCTCCCGCGCCGCAGGCACGGAGGCCGCGGTCGAAAAGGGGTATCTCCTCGAGCGCTATTACGACAACAGCACGGGCGTTTTCTACAGCAAAAACGCGGACGGCACGCCGTGCGCGCGCGCGCTCGCGCAGACCTATGCAAAGGGCTTTTACATGGGTCTCCGCGCCGGTCTGTACTTCGAGCTCGACGAGTCCGGCCGCACCGTCACCGCCACCGTGACCATCTTCCGCGACGCGGATATGACCGACGCGGTCTTTTCGGACTCGCTCCTCATCGACCTGCGCTACGACATCCCGGTCAAAACCGGCGTCACGGCGCAGCAGCGTCCGGCGGCATAAAAAAAAGAAAGAAGTGTAATCCCGCGGAGCACCGCCGCGGTTTACAGAAATAGAAAAACAAAAACGAAATTTGGAGGAACAAGATCATGATGGAAAAAATGATCGCGCTGCAGCAGAAGCGCCGCAGCAAGAAGGGCGGCTTTACGCTGGTAGAGCTGATCGTAGTCCTGGTCATCCTGGCGATCCTGGCAGCTCTGCTGATCCCGACGCTGACCGGTTACATCGACCGTGCAAAGGAAAAGAACGTTATCGCGGAGACCCGTCAGTGTGTAATGGCGGCGCAGACGCTGTATGACGAGGCTTATGCAGGTGTAGCTAAGAATGGCAAAGTAGAGGCTCCGGCAAATGATAAGATTTTGGCACTGGCTGAGCTGACCGATAAGGGCAAGCTTGGCACTGGTGATACGGACAAGGTTCAGTTCGATGGAAATAAGGTATCGAAGTTGGTATATACAAACAACGGCGTTACCTGCACCTATAATGGCAGCACTTATGAGTGCGCTAAATAATACCTGACCCACCCCCTGCCGCTGCATCGGCGGAGCGCTGTAACGGTGCATCCGCTTCGCCTGCGGCATGGCAGGTCACAGCTTCTTAGCGTTTAAGCGGCTGTGACCTGTCATGCGGTTCGCTGCATGGCACATTTCTGTAAAATAACCGATCGATACCGACCCCAGCGAGGAGGAAAACCAATGCTTTACATCGCCTGCGCGGTATTATGGCTGCTGCGCTTTGCGCTCGGCGCGAGCATATTCAGCTTTCTCGGCGTCGTGATCTGGCGTCTGCCGCGCGGAGAGAGCGTGGTCAAGGGACGCAGTCACTGCCCCGCGTGCGGGCGCACGCTGTCGGCAGCCGAGCTTGTCCCGTGTCTGAGCTTTCTCGTGCAGGGCGGCCGCTGCCGCGGCTGCGGCGCAAAAATCCCCGCGAGGGATTTCTGGCTCGAGGTGCTCGGCGGCGTCTGCTCCTGCGCCTGCGCATACGCCTTCGGCGGCGAGACCGCGCGGGCGGCGCTGACGTTTGCCGTACTCGGCATTTTAACGGTCGTGGCGTTCATGGACATCGACACGCTCGAGATCTATGACCGCTTCCCGGCGCTGCTGCTGGTCTGCGGCGCGGCGGCGCAGTTCGTTTTCCCCGGTCCGGGGATAAAATCGCGGCTGCTCGGCTGCGTGATCGTCAGCCTGCCCATGCTGCTCCTCGCGCTCGTTGTCCCGGGCGGCTTCGGCGGCGGCGACATCAAGCTGATGGCCGGCGCGGGCTTTTTCCTCGGCGCAAGACTGACGGTCGTCGCCGCCTTTCTCGGCATCCTGCTCGGGGGCGGCTTCGGCGCGCTGCTGCTCGCCGCGAAAAAGGCGGATCGAAAGACCCGCCTCGCCTTCGGGCCGTTCCTGTGCATCGGCATCGCCGCCGCGATGTTCTTCGGGGAGCGCCTCGCGGACTGGTATATCGGCTTACTGTAATCAATGAAAAGGAGGGTCAGCATGGCTGCATCCGACAACCGCCGTCCGTCCGGCGGACACACGCTGTTCCGCTACACGGCAAAGGATATCGACGGAAGGACCGTCCGCGGCACGATGGAGGCGGCGGACTATGACGCGCTGTACGCGCAGCTGCTCGAGCAGGGATTGTATCCGCAGCGCGTCACCGGCCGCGGCGCAGACCGCCGCCCGCGCACGCTCCGTCCGCAGGAGCTCAGCGACCTGTGCCGCCAGCTTTCCACGCTGCTCGCCTCGGGCGTCAGTCTGGTGCGCGCGCTGACGATCATTTCCCAGGACGAGGGCATCAGCGCCGGTCTGCGCCGCGTGTACGAGAGCGTGCTGAGCGAGGTGCGCAAGGGCTCGAGCCTGTCCGACGCACTCGAGGCGCAGCAGGTGTTCCCGGCGCTCATGCTCGGCATGATCCGCGCGGGCGAGGGCAGCGGCAGGCTCGACCGGGTCGCGGAGCGGCTCGCCGTCCACTATGAAAAGGCGCATCAGATGAATCAGCAGGTCAAATCCGCGCTCATGTACCCGATGATCCTCGCCGTCCTCTCGGTCACCGTCGTCATCGTCATCGTCACCTTCGTCCTGCCGCAGTTCAGCGACCTGTTCTCGACGATGGACTCCCTCCCGGCGGTCACGCTGGCGCTGATGGCGTTTTCCGATTTCATGGTGACAAAATGGTATCTGCTGCTGCTCGGGCTCGCGGCGCTCGCCGCCGCGCTGCGCGCACTGCTGCGCGTGCCGTCCGTCCGGCTCGCGCTCGACCGGTGCAGGCTCACAATGCCGGTGTTCGGGCCGCTCTGCCGGGTCATCTGCACGGCACGCTTCGCGCGCACCATCAGCAGCCTGTACGCGAGCGGCCTGCCGATCATCACCGCGCTCCAGACCGCGCGCGACACCATCGGCAACGCCTACATCGCCTCGCAGTTCGACGCCGTGCTCGCGCAGGTGCGCTCGGGCGTCAGCCTGTCCGCCGCGCTCGAGAGCGTGGACGGCTTCCAGCGCAAGCTGTGCAGCAGCATCGCGGTCGGCGAGGAGACCGGACAGCTGGATTCCATGCTGGATTCCATCGCGGACTCGATGGAGTACGACGCGCAGCAGGCGAGCCGCCGCATGATGACCATCCTCGAGCCGATGCTGATCGTGCTGATGGCGTTTGTGGTCGGCTTTATCATCATCGCGGTCATGTCTCCGATCATCGGCTCGTACAGCGCGATCGAGAGCTCGGGGAACGTATAACCTCGGAAACGTGTAAACCTCACAAAAGGGGAGAAATGAGAATGAATACAACCGTTTTGGCGCTTCAGGAGGAGCAGGTGCTGGCCGCGGTCGGCAGACCCGGCGCGAAGCCCTCCGTGCAGGCGCTCTACCGCGCCCCCGCGCACGGCGGCGGCATGGAAAACTGGGAAAGGGCGGTCGGCGCACTCTGGCAGGCGCATGACCTGCCGACGCGCGGCATCACGCTCGTCCTGCCGGACGAGGCGGTCGCTACCCGCACCGTCACCGCGCCGCGCATGCCGGAGAGCCGGCTCGAGGAGCTCGTGCAGCACGAGATGCGCACGCACACCGGTCAGCCGGTCGCGGCGGACTATCTGCCGCTCGGCACGGACGCCGACGGCCGTCAGCAGCTGTTCTGCGCCGCCTGCCGGAAGGAGACGATGGCGGGATACCTCGCGATGGCCGACCGGCTCGGTCTGCGCCTCGGCAGCGTGACCGTCGCCATGGCCGGACGGCTCCGCCTGCTGCGCGCCATGCCGTCGCTGCAAAGCATGACCTTCGTCTGCCTGTGCTTCGAGGGCAGCAGCGTGCTCTCGCTGCTCGCGGAGAACGGCGCGTACCGCTATTCCAGCCGCAGCCGCGTGTTCAGCGAGCCTGGCACACTGGATTTCGGCACCGAGATAACGCGCAGCGTCTCCGGCACGATGCAGTTCCACGCGGCGAACCGCCCGGCAAGCCCGCTGACCGATGTGTATTATGCCGGCTGCCCGGACGACAATTTCGAGGTCTGTCTCGCGGGTATCCGGGGACTTGGCCTGCGGGTGAGCCGTCTGCCGGAATGCCCGGCATTCCGCGCCCTGCCGAACGGCGAGAGGCTGAGCGACTGGCTCGGCTGCGCCGAGGCGCTGATTCGATGAGGAGGGACAGAGCGTGATTCGTGCAAACAAGGAGCTTGATCTGCTCCGCAGCTACCGCCGCCTGATGCGCGGCGAAAAGGGACGCTCCGGCCTGCTGCATCATTTTCTCACGCCCGCAGCGGCCTGCCTGCTCGTGTGCGTGCTGATCTGGGGCGTGCTGCTGCTGATGAACAGCAGCCTGCGCCGCCGGACGGACTGCATCAACGACTGGCTGCGCGACCCGGCGGTCGTCGAGCAGTACACCGAGGCGGCGGACCGGCAGCAGTACAACGACAGTCTGGTGCAGGCGCTCGGACAGGTGCAAGCGCTGACCGACGCGCTCGCCACCTATCCGCAGGTGGACAGCGCGCTGATCAGCCGAATCGGCGCGGCGGGCGGCGCCGAGGTCAGCATGGCGCTGACCGGCTACGACGCGGACACCGGCGCACTGCGCTTCGACGCGCAGAGCAGCAGCGTCATCGACATCCCGGGCTACGTGCTCAAGCTGCAAAGCCTCGGCCTGTTCCGCAAGGTGGACTACACCGGCTATACCTATGAGGACGGCATGTACGTGCTCAGCCTGAACTGCATCCTGCAGGGAAAGGAGACCGCAGAATGAACCTCACTGTGACCGAACGCGACAAAAAGCTGCTCGGACTGACGGCCTGTCTCGCGATCCTCGCCGTGTTCGGCGTGCATCTCATCCGCCCGGCGCTCGCCGAGCATGAAGCGCTGGGAGGCGAATATGAGGCCGCCCTGCGCAAGCAGCAGGAATATCAGGCGCAGATCGACGCGCGCGCGGCCCTCGACGACAGCATCGCGCAGAACGAGGCGGCGCTGAGGACCGCGGGCGAGCCGTACTATCCGGACGGTCTCGAGACCCGCCAGATGGACGACATCATCACGAGCCTCGCGCTCAAAAACGGCCTGTTCCCGCAGTCGCTGACGCTGACAGAGGCCGTTCCGGGCGCGGTTCGCGCCTATCTCGCCGTGCAGGAGCAGACGGACGGCTCTGCTTCGCCTGCCGAAGGCGCAGACCAGACCGGCGAAGCACCGGACGCGCCTGCCGAAGCCGCAGACCAGACCGGCGAAGCCCCGGACGCGCCGCAGGCGGGCGGCGGCGTTTATATCGGCACCGCGACCCTCTCGGCGCAGGGCGACGTCAGCCAGTGGCTGCACTTCCTCGACGAGGTGGAGCACAGCTGCAAGGGGCTGCGCGTGACGAATTTCAGCATTTCGGACTATGATTACGTAGAAAACAACACGCAGGCGGTCAGCACCAGCCTGATCACCGGCACGCTGGAGATCTATCTGTGCGGCAGCGGCAGGGAGGCGGACGCATGAAAACCAATTTACGCATCGGCGAGGTGCTGATAGAGCGCGGCTGCATCACGCAGGAGCAGATGGAGCAGGCACTCGCCTACCAGAAGGAGCACCGCGAAAAGCGCGTCGGTCAGATCCTGGTCGAGCTCGGCTTTATCACCGAGACCCATGTGCTCGAGGCGCTGGCCGCCCGTCTGGGACTGGAGATCGTGAGCATCGGACAGATGCAGGTCGATCTGGCCGCCGTCCGCCTGATCCCGCGCGAGCTGGCGGAAAAGCAGAACCTGCTCGCGGTCCGCGCGGCGGAGGGGAGCCTCGAGATCGTGACGAACGATCCGCTCAACTACTTCGCCTTCGAGGAGGTGCGCCAGCTGACCGGCTGTCATGTGGTCATCCGCCTGAGCGAGCTGGGGCCATTGCAGAGCGCGATCCGCTACTATTATGCCGAGGTCGGCGCACAGCAGGCGGCGCAGACCGCCAACGAGGGCTTCGCCGGGAGCGACGCGGCGCTCGTGCACATCGAGGAGAGCGAGAGCGGCGACCCGGAAGCGCCGATCGTCAAGCTGCTCAGCAGCCTGCTCGACCGCGCGGTCAGCACGGGCGCGAGCGACATCCATATCGAGCCGTTCGAGGGGAAAACGCGCGTGCGCATGCGCATCGACGGCACGATCGTCGACTATGTGACGCTCGAGCGCAGCGTGCATCAGCCGCTGATCGCGCGCATCAAGATCATGGCGAATCTGGACATCGCCGAGCGCCGTCTGCCGCAGGACGGTCATTTCCGCATCCGCGCGGGACAGGAAGGACACGTTAACATCCGCGTCTCGCTCCTGCCGACCGTGTTCGGGGAAAAGGCGGTGCTGCGCATTCTGGCGGCGGCCGGTCATGTCGATCATGCGGAGCATTTCGGCATGGACGACGACAGCTACGCCCGGTTCCTGCCCATGCTGAACTCGCCGAACGGCATCATCTACCTCACCGGCCCGACCGGCTCGGGCAAGTCCACCACGCTGTACATGGTGCTCGAGTACCTGTCGCGGCGGCAGGTGAACATTTCCACGGTCGAGGACCCGGTGGAGCAGAACGTGCCGGGCATCAACCAGACGCAGGTCAATCCGGTCGCCGGGCTGACGTTCGAGTCGGGTCTGCGCGCGCTGCTGCGTCAGGACCCGGACATCATCATGGTCGGCGAGACCCGTGACGGCGAGACCGCCGGGATCTCGGTCCGCGCCGCCATCACCGGCCATCTGGTGCTGAGCACGCTGCACACAAACGATGCGGTCTCCAGCGTTGTCCGTCTGGCGGACATGGGCGTTGACCGCTATCTGATCGCCAATTCTCTGGTCGGTCTGGTGGCGCAGCGGCTGATGCGCAAGGTATGCCCGCACTGTGCGCGGGAGGCTGCGGTCACGCCGCAGGAGCAGGCGCTGCTCGGCCGGGACATCCGGACCGTCCGGCGCGGCGCCGGCTGTAGGCACTGCAACGGGACCGGCTACCGTGGGCGCGTTGCCGTGCACGAGATCGTCGCCGTCGACCGCAGTATCCGCCGCATGATCAGCCGCGGCGCGGAGGCTGAGGAGATCGAGGCTTACGCGAGAGAGCATCAGGGGATGAAGAGCCTGCGGGAGAAGGGGCTGGAGCTGGTGCGGGAGGGCGTTACCACGCCGGAGGAGCTGCTGCGCATTGCCTATTACGCATAAGATTGCCGCCGTCCGGCGGGGGGACGCCGTTCCCACGGCGGAGGGAGATTGCCGCCTGCGGCGGCAGGAGGGCCGGTGTTCACCGGCGGGAACAAAAGGGGACAGGACACCAAGTATGGTTTCCTGTCCCCTCTTGACTCCCCAGACCTTCCTTCGCGCTGCGACTCCCTTCGGTCGCGCAGCGAAATGCGAGGGGCCCACAGGGGCGTTTGGTGCTCCAAGGGTACACCCTTGATCGAAGCGGAGCTTTTCGCAGCAGAACGCAGACGCCCTGCACCGGATGGCCGCGCACTGTTATGCGCGGCGAGCTACGCAAAGTAAATTCAGGGCAGCTCGGCTATATATAAGCTGAACGACGCACGGAACCGAGCCCCCGTACCCCCGTTTAGACGCGCGACCGCAGGGAGTCGCGTCCTAAAGGAGGGTTTGGGGGTGTCAAGAGGGGGCAAGGGAACCATACGGTGCCCTTGCCCCCTTTTGTCTCCGCCGGGAGACCCCGGCACCCCCCCGCCGCCGGGCGGCGGCATTTTTCCCCCGCCGTGGGCACGGCACTTCCCGCCGGTGAACACCGGCACCCCCGGCCGCTGTGTCTATTCTTCCTCCGGCGGTTGTGCTTCCCTTTATTTGCTGTTAAAATAGAGGGGAGCTTATTTTTATATACAAACGATGAGAGAATTGAAGAAGCAGTACTCTGATATTAATTCAAGAATGCCTCGGCATTCTTGCTGCGAGGTGCGCGTCCTCTCCCAGCTGATATATATAGTTAATAAAGCGAGGTGCATATGCTATGCCAGGTATACTCGTGGTTGAAGATGATGAAAATTTAAATCGTGGAATTACATTTTCACTGAAAAAATCCGGATATGAGGTTTTTTCAGCAGAATCAGTGAAAGAAGCGAAAAGAATTGCAAGTGATAATCATGTGGATGTTGCCATTTGTGATGTGAATCTTCCGGATGGAAACGGATTAGAGCTTGTCAGATGGATGCGGAATTGTCAAAATGTATATATTATCTGTCTTACCGCGTTGGATCAGGAGACAGATCAGGTCATGGGATATGAAGCCGGTGCGGACGATTATATGACGAAACCGTTCAGCCTTTCTGTACTTCTTCTGAAAATCGAGGCTCATTTCCGCCGCAGAAAGAATGAACCCGGAACTTCAAAAATTCATTCAAAGGATATCGTATTTATCCCCGGAGAGATGAGGGCGTTCGTAAAGGAAAGAGAAATAAGCCTTACGAAGAATGAACTGAAAATGCTGTCCTTTTTTCTTCAGAACCCGAAACAGATTCTTTCAAAAACACAGCTGTTAGAAAACGTGTTTGATCGGGATGGTGATTTTATGGATGAAAATACGGTAGCTGTGAACATCAGAAGGCTTCGGGAGAAAATCGAAGAGGATCCGGCGGCTCCGGTCTATATTAAAAACATCCGCGGGCTTGGGTATATATGGGATCAGGAGGTAAGTCAGTGACGAAACGACATCGTAAAAAAGTGGGTTGATACCTTGTCACTGGTGCTGCCGGTTCTACTCTTTTTTGCGGTATTGAACTGCTTTACCGCCTATTTATATTATCAGGATTATCAATGTAAAATGGATATCCTGACAGAAGTTGCGGCGGGCGCAGAGACCACCGGCATGGATGCTGCCGCAGGATGGCTGAAAGGAAACGACCATCAGGCCAATGAACAAGGTAAGCAGTTATTAGAGCAATACGGGTACTGGGAAAATAAAGGGACTTCGTTTTATGTGCGCTTCCAGCAGAATATCATGATAACTGGCTGTACAAGTGCAGTGCTGTGTCTGTCTTTGCTAACGTTCCTGTTTTACCGGAAGAAAGCTGAGGCGAAAGAAAGTCGGAAACGATTGGAGCAGCTGGAGCAAATCCTGATTGCATTTCGGGAAAATCACTTTGAGGCAGTACCGGACACAGAAGATCATGTCGGGCAGGAAAGACTGAAATTTCAGCTTGAAGCAATCGGACATCATATCCAGCTGCTGCAAGAGCAAGCCAGAGCGGAGAAGGAAAGCACAAAGGAAATGGTATCCGACATTTCCCATCAGCTGAAAACCCCGGTTGCAGCCTTGGATACCTGCTTCAGCATATTGCTGCGGAACAATCTGAGTGAGACGGAGCAGCAGGAATTTCGCATCCGCTGCCGGAGTGCATTGGACGGATTGGAAACATTGCTGCAGTCTCTGCTGGAAATATCCAAACTGGAGACAGGTTTGATTCAGCTTGATCGGAAAACACTTCCCATTATGGATACGATCATCTCCGCAGTAAACCGAACGTATCCAAAGGCAGCGGAGAAAGGGATAGAACTTATTTTCGACTGCAACGAATCACTGGAGCATTGTGCGCTCATGCAGGATAAACGCTGGCTTGGAGAAGCGATCATTAACGTTTTGGACAATGCCATCAAATACAGCCCGGAACATTCAAAAATCACGATCCGTCTACAAAAAAGAACCGGCTTTGTGAGAATTGAGATCGAGGATCAGGGAATCGGAATCCCGCAGAGTGAATACCATAAAATATTCCAGCGGTTTTACAGAGGGACTGCGCCGGAAGTCCGCGAAAAGAGCGGAACCGGCATCGGTCTGTATCTGTCCAGACAGATTATTGAGCAGCATGGTGGGACAATCACGGTAGCCTCCGGCAAAGTCAGAAAAGGAAGTACCTTTTTGATTCAACTGCCGGAGAATGGACTTTCGTAGAGATGATGAGCAGAAGTCTTTCAAATCTGTAAGACTTCTGCTCTCTTTTGAAAGTGAAATGAAAGGTTCCTTTGATACAATGCTGGTAAATAAGAAAAGGAGGCCATTGGAGTGGGCGTGATATTAGAAACGAATCAGCTTTGCAAATTTTATGGGACGGGGGAAAATCAGGTCAAAGCCGTCAATCATGTGAATATCCAGATTGGGCAGGGAGAATTTGTCGCCATTGTCGGAAAATCCGGCTCCGGAAAAAGTACCCTGCTGCATATGCTGGGCGGGCTGGATACACCAACCAGCGGCAGCGTGATCCTGTCTGACAAGGACCTGTATTCCATGAAGGAGGATCAGCTTGCCGTTTTCCGGAGAAGAAAGATCGGATTTGTATTTCAGGCATTCAATCTGGTACTCCATCAATGTATGGGAAAATATCGTTCTTCCGTTGGGGCTTGACGGGAAAAAAGTGGACAAATCTTATGTCAATGATATTATCACCACACTGGGTCTTGAACACCGGATTCATAATCTTCCGAATACCCTCTCCGGAGGACACCAGCAGCAGCGCGTTGCGATTGCAAGAGCCTTGGTAAACAGACCGGAGATTTTGCTTGCGGACGAGCCAACCGGAAATCTTGATTCCAAGACAAGTGACGAGGTGATCGCGCTGCTGAAAATGAGCGCAAAAAATATGGACAGACGATTGTCATGATTACCCATGATGATGAGATCGCGCAGGTTGCTGACCGTATTTTAGTCATCGAGGATGGACAGGTGGTGGATTTTAATTGAGGACGATCAGCAAAATCGCATTCAGCAACGACAAAAGAAATCGAACAAGAAGTGTCCTCATTATGACGGCGATTTGCCTGACTACCATGCTTCTGGTCATTATCAGTACAATTGGAAATGGACTGATCCTCTTACAGAAGGATCAGGCTGCAAGCTCATACGGAAGCAATTACGGCCTGTTTATCGCCGCGGATGGTACGCAATTAAAAGAAGTGGAACGCAGAGCTGAGATATCTGATATCGGCATCATGTGTACGGAGGGCATCCTGAAAGGAAATGAAAACGGCGGCTTTGTCAGTGCGGATGAAACGGTCAGGAAAATGCTTCCCTATAATCAGGAATATGTGTTGAAGGAAGGTACCTATCCGGAAAAGGCGCAGGAAATTGCCGCAGGACGCGCTTTCTTTGATGCAGTGGGATACCATGATGTAAAGGTCGGAGACACCGTAACATTGGAGTACCGTTCCGGCATGCAGTCGGAATACGCACCGGTGGAATTTACTGTCAGCGGAATTTTATATGACCGGGATGAATATACCATCGAGGCTTCCTATGTTGTATTCGGTTCGCAGGATTTTTATAATGAGCGTGTTGCGGAGGGTGACAGGCAATATAATATCTATTTTACCTTGAGCGATTCTGCAAATGTATCTATGAATAATGTTGCGCCTGTTATAAAGGAAATCGCGGATTCCTGCGGCATTGACCAGAAAAACGTGAGCATCAATGACCTCTACCTGCAGTGGGTATTGCAGCCGAGCTATGAAATGATTGTGGTTTGTGGAACCCTGATCCTCGGAATCGTGCTGTTTTCCGTTGTGGTCATTTATAATATCTTCCAGGTCGGGATCGCCCAGAAGGTTCAGGAGTACGGAAAAATCAAGGCGCTGGGTGCAACCAGAAGGCAGATGAAGCAGTTGATCTTTCGTGAGGGCATTCTGCTGGCGGTTCCTTCGATACCGCTGGGGCTGCTGTTTGGTTTCCTGATTGCAAAAGTCAGCTTCAACTGGCTGGTGGAGCAGGGAAATCTGGTATCGCCCGGAATCGAGAACCATCAGGTGCCTCTGTTTTCACTGACAATTATGCTCATCTGCATTTTTGTATCGTTTCTTACGGTCGTTTTGGCTCTGCGCAAACCCATGAAAATTGTTTCCCGGATTTCACCCATCGAAGCGACACGGTATCTTGGCGGCTCCAAAACGCAAAAACAGGGCAGACGAAAAGGCAGAAAAGATGTCACCGTTTTCTCCATGGCAATGGCAAATGTGACAGGCAATCCGAAAAGAACCCTTGCTACGATTCTTACCATGGGGCTTTCCTGTGTATTGTTTGTCATTATCTCTAATTATGTTGGGAATATTGACACGGAGCATGAAGCACGTCTTTCCGTTAATCATGGACAATTTGAGTTGCAGCTGGATTATTCCCAGAATTATGATGAAGCCTATTCGGAGAATAATCTGGACACAATCCTACAGAACAATCCACTGAATGATTCTTTGATTAAAGAAATCAAATCCATCCCCGGTGTAACGGATGTACAGACGAGAGAAATCGTCTCTGCAGATGTGAACGGAACAAAATTTCCGGTTGCAATCGTAAATCAAGAGGATTTTGAAATGATGCGCGGGGATGGCGATATCGGTTCCATGGACTATGCACAGGCTGTCAAAAACGGGGATGTTTTCTTTGGCTGGTCCATGTGGATGGAAGCTGACGGGTATTCTGCGGGTGCACCGATTACATTCAACTTTGATAACGGAAGCGGAACCTATACCTATCATGGAAAAATCGCAGGCTCCTTTGTAAGCGCGGACACTTATCTGGTCATTCCGGAAGAAGTATACCGCTCTGTAAATCCGAAAGGGACATCTTATGGATACCTGTGGGTGGATTGTGCTGAAAAAGATGTGGCATCTGTAGAGCAAAGCCTGAATGACCTGCTCTCCGATACTTCTCATATCAAGCTGAACACCTATCACGCAGAATTGCAAACCGCAGAATACGCAAGCCGTATGATGAAGCTTGGCTGCTATCTGTTCATGGCAATTGTCGGTCTCATTGGGTTTATGAATCTGGCAAACACCATGATCATCAATATCATCACGAAGAAGCAGGAATACGGTGTACTGCAAGCGGTAGGCATGACCAATAAGCAGTTGAATCTGTGCTTACAAATACAGGGCTTGATTTTTACGGTTGGCACCATCTGCGTCGCACTTGCTGCCGGTCTGCCCCTTGGTTATGCACTGTTTTCCTATGCGAAGCATAATGGGATTTTGGAATGAACGTTTATCACGTTCCTCTTATCCCGATTCTTGTTATGATTCTTCTGGTTGGTATTTTACAAATTGTGCTTTCCTGTGTTTTAAGCAGTAATCTGAAAAAGGAAACGCTGGTAGAAAGAATAAGGTATTCGCGCTGCTTCCAGAGCGTCGCTCCGTGGCGGCCGCACGCTTCTCAAAACGCTGTAAAGCTAAAAAGTTGCAGAGTTATAACTTTACAACGTTATAACTCTGCAACTTTCTATTTATTGATACCGCGTCCAGTCGGGGACGCTCGTCAGCTTCGTCCAGCTTTCGCCGACTTCGCCCTGACGGTTGAAGTCATGGCTGTTCGTGGCCTCCTGCACAGCAAGGTAGTGCCAGTCGGACGGCTTGTTGTCCGGCCACGTTACCATGCTGTCCAGCAGGTCGCTTTCGCTCTGCGGCATACGGCAGAGTACGCGGTTGATCATGGTCATGGCCTCAGCGCGGGTGATGCGGGCGTCGGGGCGGAACGTGCCGTCCGGGTAGCCCGAAATCCAGCCGAACGCCGCCGCTCTCTCGATCTCGTTTTCCGCCCAGTGACCGGAAATGTCGGAGAAGCTGCCGCTGTTCTCGACCGGTTTGGTGTTGAAGCGCGCGCAGATCGCCGCAAATTCCGCACGAGTGATCGAGGCATCAGGGTCAAAGCGGTCCGCACGGCGGCCCTTGACGATGCCGAGCTTCGCCATCGTGGAAACCGCCTTGTTGTGCCACTGGCCGTCCGAAACATCGGAAAATTCGTTGTCGGCGGTCAGATTTCCGTCGCGAATGTCGGATTTGAGCAGTCTGAAGAAGATCGTCGCTGTTTCCGCACGGCTGATATTGCCCTCCGGGTGCACCTTTCCGTCCGGATAGCCGATGACGTAGGCGAAATGGTCGTCGCCGTTGAGCTTGTCCGGCACACCGGTCGCCTCCCAGCCTGCATAGACCGTCTTGTCGCTGTTCATCGTCACGGTCGTGATCTTCTGCGTCAGCGCCTTGTCGGCATACCAGCCGGTAAAGGTATAGCTCTCGCGGGTCGGGGTCTTGCCGAGCGTCACCTTCGTGCCGGAGGAACAGCGCTCATCCTTGTAAGCCGTGCCGCCGTTCGACTCGTAGTGCAGCGTATAGCGGGTCGAGTGGCCGGAAGAGCTGCCGCCGCCGGTGCTGCCGAACCGGTAGACATAGGTCACATCTCCGGTAATGCCGTTCGGGTCGGTGTTCGGCGTCTGTTCCCAGCCGCCGGCGGTATTTTCGTATCCCGGCGCCGGGAGCATGATCTGCGGTACATAGCTTGCGTCCAGCGTGCCGCTCGCGGTGCCGTCCGCCTGCGGATAGAGCACGACCGTTACGGTCTTGTCCTCTGCTGCGCCGCCCGACCATGTGCCGTTGACGATGCGGAACGTGACGGCGGCATTTTTTGCCCAGTGTGCATACAGGGTTGTGGGGCGGTTCACCTTTTCTTCAAAATTCGCCCGATTGCCGCCGTCGGCCGCCGTATACCAGCCGAGGAAGGTATAGCCGTTTCTGACCGGCGTACTTTCCGCCGCAACCTTCTCGGTATCTGTCTGAATTTTCACATAGCGCATGGCCTCGCCGCTGCTCCATACGCCGCCGTTGGCGTCGAACGTCACGATCGGCCACCACTGGGCGACGAAGGTCAGATTGGAGCGTACAGGCATATTCAGAACATCCGGATCGGTATAGAAAAGGTTATCCAGATCCCAGTCCTTGAAGAAATAGTAGGTCGCCTCACCGGGAACCGGGGTCGGCAGGCTTATGCGTTCCTTCCGCAGGGTAGAGCCGTAGGGAACCGTATATGTAAGAACAACGGTCTGTTTGTTCGCATCCAGGTATCCGCGTTCGGCCCCTTCATAATCCGCGAGAAACGTTACGGTACAGTAGTCAGGATGTGTCCATTTGCCGTAGAGGTCGATATTCTGACCTGCGCTGCTGCACGTTACCGTGGTTACGGAAGCGCCATTGCAGGCCTCGTTAGTATACCAGCCCGAGAACTTCCAGCCCTCTACTGGGGCAACCGTTGCGACCGGATAAGGCGTATCCTTGGTCACTGTCGCCTGCGGCGGGAGGGCGGCGGAATCCGGGTTCTCCGTGCTCACCCAGTGATAAGTTACCGTGCATTCGTCCTTCTGAGGGAAGGTATAGGTATAGACATAGTTTCCCGTCTCACTGATGCCGTCGGCGTTCGTGTTCGGGCGGCTGTCCCACGCGCCGGGAGCCTGGTATCCGCCGTCCGGAATCATACCCGTCGGCACGTCATTCTCAGACAGCGTTCCGAAGCCGTTGCGCAGATCGACGGTAACATTCTTGTCCGCGCTCAAGTGGTCCGACCATGTGCCGTTCTTCACCTTGAAGGTCACGGTCTGCGTGAGCCTCCTCCAGCGGCCGTAAAGGTCGGTGTTTGCGGTCAGAACCTCGCCGCCCTCTTCGAATTTCTGCGTGCAGGCGGAATCTTTGTACCAGCCGTCGAACTCGAAGCCGTCCGCCGTCGGCGCAGTCGCCTTATAGCGATAGGTTCCGTTTCCGTCAAGCGAAAGGCTCAGCGCGGACGGCGCCGCGATTTTATTGCCGTCCCCGTCCACCGGGATGACCGAGCCGGCCCAGTGAAACGAGACCTGAATCTCGGGCAACCAGCGGCCGTACAGCTTGAGGTCGCTGCCGAACGCCGGGAACACGGTCCCGGTGTATTTGACGTAGGTATTTCCGTTGTATGTCCACGTTGACTTTCCCTGGTCGATCGTCTCGTCCCACAGGCGGTACCAGCCGTCGAATTTCAGGTTCAGGTCCTTCCCGGCCACTGCGTTCTGCGTCGGCGCGGCAGGCTTGTGCGTCGTTCCGCGCGCGGCGTGCTCGTGTTTGGGCAGAGGAATGTCCGGCTTCCAGCGCCCGATCCAGTCATAGTCGATGCAGACCGGGTCGGTGATGGTGATGACGACCTTCTCGCCGTAATTCGCGCCCTTGATCATCTCGCCTGCCTGCGCCTGCGGCGGAATCGGCAGAATGTTCAGAGAGGTCTGGATGGCGTTGCCGCGGCCGATGTCCGCAAGGTTCTGTTCGGTATGGCGGGAGGGCGTCGACTCGAACAGCGGCGTTCCGCTGCTGTCATAGCCGGTGAAGCGGTAATAATCCACCGACGCGACCTCGCGGATGCTGCCGGCGGACAGGATATGGTGGCCGTCCTTCAGCTGGCTCCAGCTGTATCCGCCCGCGCCCTCGGTGAAGTGGTCCACATCAATGCTCAGCTTCTCGGCTGCGCCCTCGCCGACATTGGCGTCGATTTTGGTCATCAGCTCGTTGAGCGCCTCGTCGATGTCGTGCACCTGACTGAGTCCCTTGAAATAGTCCGCGCCGCTTGTAGACGCATTGCCGCAGATGGACGCCATGGTGGAGTTGAAGAAGTCCCGCTGCTTGTCGGGGTCGTTCAGAGACTCACTGCTTCCCAGGTTCAGCTTGTTGAAATCGCCCAGACCGAAAATGGTCGCGCCATAGGTTTCCTTGAGCGTTTTCGCCGCCTCGATCGCCGCGTCCGGGCGCAGCGTCTGATAATAGGAGCTGTTCTGGTAGGGGAGCGAGCTGGCGGCGATGCAGACGATCAGATTTCGATCCTTACCGTCTGCCTTGTGCGCCTTGGCGATCTCGGCAAGCTGCTCCGTGATGGTCAGACCGGCGTCCATGCGCGCCGCACCGGCGTACCACGGCACCATTTCACCGGCGTCGATGACCTGCTTGGCGTTGCCGACCGACAGGAACACATCGTCATAGCCATCTGTACCATCTGTATTTGTCAGATAGCCCGACGGCAGCTTCGGCAGGGACGCTTCATCTTGACTGTCGCATTCCGTCCAGTATTTCTTCGAATGAAAGCCGTCTTTGGTATAATAGCCGGTGTTCAGGCTGTCATTACTGCTCGGCAGCGTGCCGGGGTAGAGCGCGGCATCATAGGGGTCGCCGATGCCGTAGTTGTTGATGCGGCCGTAGCCCGCGATCGCAATGCGGTGCTCGCCGCCGGTGGTCGGCTTCGGCATCCCGTCCAGCAGGCGTTCTATAGCGCCCAGGATTTCCGCGCGCTCGTCGCCGGAACTGGCCGAGCCGTTCTGCGTATTCATGAATTTTGACTGCTCGATCAGAAAAATGATGTCGCAGGGCTTGACCGTCCGGGTCTTGTTGGCCGGATCGGTCATGTAGGCCTCGATCTGCGCGGTGATCTGTCCGGTCTCCGCGTGCTGCACGGTGGCCGTGACGGTCGGCGTCGCGTTTTCTGCGTTCCCTGCTGCCTGCGCCGGTGCCGGAAGCAGGGCGAAGATCATGCAGAATGCCAGAAAACAGGATAAAATACGTCTTTTCATATCCATATCATTCCTTTCTCAGCATGAAATATACTGTGTATTTCCCAATTATAGCACCGGAGCGGAGCGTATTCAGGGAATAAACTGGAAGGAAACGATGCAGAAAAGCCGCAGAAAGTGTATTTTTCTGCACGGCGGCTCTCCCGTATCCGTTTTCTCTGTTCCGCGCGCGGCGCACAAACTAACAAGTTGTTAATGGTTATTTTTCAGGTTCCGCTGTATCCTACAGGTACGGTGGAACCTTTTTATCTGCATTCTGAGAAAGGAGGGGAGGGCAGATGGAGCGGAAATATATCGAGGCCGTCCGTCCGCTCGGCGGTCATGTGCTTCAGGTCGATTTCGTCTCCGGGAGCAGGCTCCTGCTGGACATGGAGCCGTATCTGGACAAGTTCCGATTCCGGTCTCTTGCCGACCCGCAGATCTGGAACAGCGCGGTGACGAACGGCATTTTTGTCCGCTTCTGCGACGTGGAGCTGAGCCACGACGAGCTTCTGTCCATGGCGGAGCAGGAACACCACAGAAAAGGAGGAAAACAGTATGAATAAAAAGCGAACGATACAGCGGCGGGGACTGAGCGCAGGACTGTCTGTGCTGCTGTGCCTGAGCATGCTGCCGATGGGAGCGCTGGCGGAGGAGCCGGACGGCAGTGAAGATGCGCTCCGGAACACTATCGTTGAGAAAGCTGATACTGAGAATATCGAAAACACGACTGACAATGACGCTGTCGTCGAGAATGTCATCGTTAAAGACACAGTTGTTGAGAACGACGCTGTGGCGAGCAGCGATGATGCGGATGTTGACGCTCTGGATATTGATGCGGATGCTGTTGACGTTCAGGCTGCTGCCGCAGAACACGCTCATCCGATTTGCGGCAGCGGGGACGCCTGCACAGACCCGAATCATGCCAGCCACGAGGTTATCACGGACTGGCAGCCGATCAGCAGTGAAAGTGAGCTGTCGAAAACAACAGCGAACGGACACTACTATTTAACGGCTGATGTTGTTATTGATGAGTATTGGATGTGTCACAACAGTATCGTACTGTGTCTGAATGGCCATACCATCACTTTTCTGGAGGCAAAGGACAGCACGACGAACGGCGGTGTTACAATCACAAGCGATACAACTTTCACGCTTTGTGACTGCTCGAAAAAACAGACCGGTAAAATCACCGGTTCTACCCGCAGTGGTGTAAATGTAAGTGGAAGTAAAGCAATCTTCAATATGTACGGCGGTAAAATTACCGGAAACAGCCATAAAGGTACTAATACTGATTCGAATGCTTATGGCGGCGGCGTTCGGGTAAGGCGCGAGTGTACTTTCAATATGTATGGCGGTGAGATTTCCGGCAATCAGAGTATTTCAAGTTGGTATTCCTATGGCGGCGGTGTCTGCGTTGAAGATAAAGGTTCTATCTTCAATATGTACGGCGGAAAAATCACCGAAAACACAGCCAAGAATGGCAGCGATGTTGCTTTGTATAGGTATGGCCGTATGTGCCTTTCCGGTGCACCGATCCTTGGCGATATCTACTTGGTTCACTTAGATATCGACGGTATTGATGTAGGAGAAGGCGGCTTAGCTGAAAATACGACCTATCAGATCAACTTTGCTGGAATGGAATCCCCCGATACGGTTTTCCACTGCATCGGTACGATGAGCAAGGAGGATGCCGGTCATTTCCCGGCACCCAGCGGAGCAAAATACGACCATGGAAACCCCTGGAGCGCGTGGTATAACGGAGAACAGCTCTTTTTCGTGCGTGAAAGCGCCAAACACCAGGGCGGCATTCATCCGATATGCGGAGACGGTGCAGACTGCACGGCTCCGGATCATACAGAAAATCACGAAAATATAGCCTGGACACCGGTCGAGTATATCCATACAGAGACTCACGGAGACGAAGAATGGATAGAGCCGGGAAACTATTACCTGACCAAAGATACGATCCTTGCCAATAGTGCCTATTCAAGAAAGATCGTCGTCACCGGAGACGTGAAGATCTGCCTGAACGGTCATACGCTGAAATACAGGCCTCGGACGACCGGACTATCAGGCCTTCGTCGTATTTATCTGGAGGAAGGCGCCAGCTTCTCTATCTGCGACTGCTCGAAGGGACAAACCGGCAGGATCGTTCAGATTTCGGATGGCGGGAAAACGTATTCGTCTCTGTTCCAATGCCTGCGGAACAGCACGCTCAATCTCTTTGGCGGCGAGATCAGCGGCGGCGGCAGCAGCAAGGTACCGGATAACACTGCCTATCCGGGCGCAGTAAAGCTGTATGGCGGTACATTTAATATGTACGGCGGTAAGATTACGAACTGTACGGCAAATGCACAGTCGGTTATTGATGTAGACAGCTCCAGCGCCAGTGGACTGTACTATGGAGAAACAAGTGTTCCGGGTGTATTTAATATGTACGGCGGTGAAATCAGCGGCAACCAAATGACACCGTATACAGGTCAGCACAATACCGCCGCGATTGATGCAACTGGCAATAAGGTTAACATTTACGGCGGCAAAATCTGCAATAACACCGCTGTCGGAAATGGAAATGTGGCGCATGGCGTAGATGTGATTTGGAGCGACCTTACCATCAGCGGCGGCGAAATTACCGGCAACAGCGGCTATGGCGTATGGATGACGAATAAAACACCGGCAACTGCCTTGTCCGGCGGCAAGATAACCGGCAATGCAAAGGGAAACTTCTGCTTTGCATTCCAGCGGACGAGCGGTTATGTTTCCTCTACTGCTGTTCTGGATAAAAATATGGCACCCGACACTAACATCGGCATTACCATATCTCCTTTGGAGACCGACAAAGCATCGTATACCCTGTCCGAAGCCTGCGACACGGATAACAGCCGCTTTTTCCACTCGGATATGGCGGGTTACGCCGTAATCTATGATGAGGAAAGCAAAACCCTGCAGCTGCAGAAGGGCACGGCGCTCACCGGAACGCTCGAGATCAACGGTGCTGCGAAGTTTGGACAGGAGCTGGCGGCAACGCTGACCGGTACGAATAACACCGGCACCTTGACCTATAAGTGGTATCGCAGCGGTGAAGACGTCCCGATCGCAACCGATACCGACAAGTACACGCTGACTGCGGACGATATCGGCCAGACCATCACCGCGATGGTAAAGAGCAGTAAGGAACTCGGTTCGATGACTGCTGTTACCAAGGTGGTCGAAAAGGCAGACGGTCCTGCGGCTCCGGCTGCATTTACCCTTGGTTTTGCACTCAATGATGACCAAAAGACGTTCACAGCGACCATTCCGGAGGTGAAAAACGCGGAGTACAGCTTCGACGGGAAACAGTATTCCGCAGTCAACACCAAGACGGACTGTGCGCCGAACACGGAATATACCGGCTATGTGCGAATCCCGGAAACCGATACGCAGAAGGCAAGTGCGGTGACCAGCAGCACGCAGACCGCTCCCAAGCTGACCGTTGCAGCGCCGGTATTCAAGCCGGACGGCGCGACCAGCTTCCGTGGTACGCAGATGGTGGAGATTTACTGCGCAACACCCGGTGCGTCCATTTATTACACAACGGATGGCACAACGCCGACCAGCACCGGCACGATTTACAGCGGTGCGATCAGCCTGACCTCTACCACCACGATCAAGGCGATTGCGGTCAAGGCAGACATGAATGGCAGTGCCGTTGCCGAAGCAACCTTTACCAGACGTTCGTCCTCCGGCGGCGGCGGTGGCGGTGGAGGAGGCGGCGGAAGCGTCTCCGCACCTGGCTATTCGGTATCTGTAGATGATGTAAAGCACGGCACCGTGACCGTTTCTCCCGAGTCCGCGTCCAAGGGCGACACTGTGACCATCACGGCAACCCCCGACAAGGGCTACACCCTCGAAAGCCTGACCGTGCTGGACAAGGACGGCAAGGCGCTCGCGCTGACCGACAAGGGCGGCGGCAGGTACACCTTCGTCATGCCTGCGGGCAAGATCACGGTGAAGGCGGTCTTTATGGACGACAACACCATGCTCAACTTCTTCACCGATGTCCGCGCGGAGGATTACTACTATGATGCGGTCCTCTGGGCGGCGCAGAAGGGCATTACCGGCGGCACGAGCGATACGCTGTTTGCCCCGAACGCCGGCTGCACCCGTGCGCAGGCTGTCACCTTCCTGTGGCGTGCGGCAGGCTCGCCCGAGCCGAAATCCGCTGACCTGCCGTTCACCGATGTCCCGGCGGACGCTTATTACGCGAAGGCAGTCGCGTGGGCGGTCGAAAACGGCGTCGCGAAGGGCGTGAGCGAGACCGCATTCGCTCCAGACGCCGCCTGCACCCGTGCGCAGATCGTCACCTTCCTGTGGCGCGCGCAGCAGTCCCCGAAGTCCGGCGGCGAAAACCCGTTCGCTGACGTTTCCGCGGCTGCGTACTACTATAATGCAGTGCTCTGGGCGGTCGAAAACGATGTTGCGAAGGGCGTGAGCGAGACCGCGTTCGCCCCGAACGATAACTGCACGAGAGCGCAGATCGTGACCCTGATTTACAGATGCAGGAAGTAAATACAACAGAAAACGGCATAGAATGCGAAAAATGCAAAAAGGGGAGCGGCGAAAGCCGCTCCTTTTTCCGACAGACGAAAACGAGACCGCTTAAAAGCGGTCTCGTCTTTTATTCCTGTGAAGTTTCGCGACAGTCTTTTATCCCAGTACGCGGAACACGCCGAACACGAGGGTGCTGACGGCCAGCATGGCGAAGCCGTTGATGGCCTCGTAGCCGAGCAGCTTGAGTCGCTCGTTGATGCCCATGTTGACGCCGCCTGCGCTGACATGGAAGAACGAGCCGTGCGGCAGACCGTCAAAGACGAATACGCTCGCGTTGGTCATGGCTGCGGCAGCCAGCGGCGCGATGCCGCTCGCGACTACGGTCGGCCCGAAGATCTGGCTTGCGAGGGTCGTGCCTGCGGTAGCGGACGCGGTCGCCGCGCCCATCATCATGCCGGCGATCGGCGCGAGCATGAAGGCGGGCAGGCCGAGCGTTTCAATGCCGGAAATGATAACGTCCTTGAGCGAGGAGTTGGAGATGATGCCCGCGAGCGCGCCCGTGCCGATCAGCAGCATGGCCACGCCGCTCATCTTCGCGAGACCGGCGGTGAAATAGTGACCCATTTCCTTGGTCTTGCCCATCGCAATGGTGCCGACGATGCCGCCGACCGGGAGCGCGATCAGGGGGTCGATGGTGATGCCGGCGATCGGGCGCAGGACCAGGATAGCGATGGTGACGAACGGACCGGCGAGCGCCGCCCACAGGGGAGGCAGATCCTTGCTGTCGATCGTGTTGACGTCGCTGTCCGCGATCTCGGTGCCGCGCATGCGCAGATGGTAGGCGAGGAGCGAGGTGACGATCAGAGCCACGACGGCCGGGATGATGCCGACCGCGATGATCGAGGTCAGCGGCACGCCGAAGCCCTCAGCCGCCGCGATGTCGTTCGGGTTCGGGCTCATGACGTTGCCCGCGCGGACCGCGCCGAGCTGCGCCATCAGCACGCCCATCTTGTGATAGCCTGCACGCTTCGCCATCTGAAGGGCGATCGGTGCGACCGTGATGCACGCGACGTCGCCGAACACGCCGACGGCGGTCAGGACCCACGTCGCGAGCGTGATCGCGATCAGGCAGCGCTTCGCGCCCAGCTTGTTCATGATCGCTTCCGCGATGCGCTCGGCCGCGCCGCTCTCGATCAGCGCACCGGCGAGGATGCCGGCGGTCACGATGCGGATGATGGCGGAGACGATGCCCTGCGTGCCCGAGATGATATAGTTTACGGTTCCGGTCAGACCGGCGCCGCCGATGAGGCCGCCGGCGACCGCGCCGATCAGCATGGCGTAGGTCGGCTGGACCTTTTTCAGAATGAGTACGATGGCCACGACGAGAGCGGCCAGAGCGCCCAGAACGGATACGGTTACTCCATCCATAGTGAAATTCCCCTTTCCGTCGGCTTACAGGTGGTCGAACTTCATGACGCCGCCCTCAGAGCCGGAGGCCGCGAGCTTGCAGTACAGGCCGAGCCAGCCCTTCTTGAACTTGGGCTCGGGGCGCTTCCACTGCTTGAGACGCGCCTCGATCTCCTCGTCGGGCACGAGCAGGTTGAGCTGCTTGTTATCGACGTCGATCTCGATGGTGTCGCCGTCATGGACGATGGCGATCGGGCCGCCCTCTGCCGCCTCGGGGGAGATATGGCCGACGAAGCAGCCGTTGTTCGTGCCGGAGAAGCGGCCGTCGGTGATGAGCGCGGTGGTCTTGGCGAGGCCGCGGCCGTACAGGTACTTCATGGCCTTGAACATCTCGCGCATGCCGGGGCCGCCCTTCGGGCCTTCGTAGCGGATGACGACGACGTGGCCGTCATGGATCTTGCCGGCGAGGATAGCCTCCTCTGCGGCCTCCTCGGAGTCGAAGCAGATGGCCTCGCCCTTGAAGTGATGCAGGCTCTTGTCGAACGCGCCGGGCTTGGTGATGCCGGTGTCGGGCGCGAGGTTGCCGCGCAGGACAGCGACGCCGCCGGTGTAGCCGAACGGGTCGTCGAGCGTGTGGTTGACCAGACCGGTCGCCGGGTACAGGTACTTGTGGCTGTCGATATTCTCCGCGAGGGTGTGCGCGGTGACGGTCATGACGTCGGTCTCGAGCATGGAGCGCAGGTTCTCCATCAGACGCGGAACGCCGCCGTCCTTGTAGAAGTCCACGATGCTGTACTTGCAGGACGGGTTCATGCGCGCCAGCTGCGGCGTGGTGTCGGACAGGCTGTCGAACTCGTCGAGCACCTTGATGCCGAGCTCAGCCTCGTAGGCGATGGCGGTCAGGTGCATGACGGCGTTGGTCGAGCCGCTCATGGCCAGACATGCCTTGATGGCGTTGCGGATGGAGCTGTCGGTGATGATCTGGCGGGCGGTGATGTTCTTCTCGACCAGCTCCATGATCTTGACGCCGGTCTCCTCGGCCTTCATCATGCGAACTGCGGAGGTCGCCGGGGCGGTGCCGCCGTCCGGCAGGGTCATGCCGAGCGCTTCCGCGAGGGCGCACATGGTGTTCGCGGTGCCAAGGTAGGAGCACGAGCCGCAGCCCGGGCAGGCGGTATCCTCCAGAGCCACATACTCCGCCTCCGTGATCTTTCCGGCGGAAAGCATACCATAAGCCTCGGTGGCAGAGGTCTGGTCGGCCTGACGGCCGTCGAACTCAACGCCGCCCTCCATCGGGCCGCCCGGCAGGAAGATGCACGGGATGTCCAGACGGGCCGCCGCCATCAGCATGCCCGGAACGATCTTGTCGCACGAGCCGAGCAGGACGAGGCCGTCGAACAGGTTGATCTGCGCCATGGACTCGATGGAATTGGCGATCAGCTCGCGCGAGGGCATGATGAAGTGCATGCCGTCGTGGCCCTGACCCATGCCGTCGCAGCCGCCGATGACGCCGAACTCGATGGGCGTGCCGCCTGCGCGGTAGATGCCGTCCTTGACGCGCTGCGCGACCTGACGCAGGTTGTAGTGGCCGGGCACGCACTCGCTCCAGGCGTTCGCGATGCCGATGAGCGGACGCTTGAGATCCTCGGTGGTAAAGCCCATGGATTTGTAGGTTGCACGGTAATACTGGTTGCCCAGGCCCTTCAGAATATGTTCGCTGCGTAACATAACGCATTCCTCCTGTAATATCTTTTCACCCGAAAATTTTCTATGCTGACCCCCGGAAACGCCGGCTGTTCCGGAGCAGGTCTCTATACTCAGCATTATAATTTTTGAAAAGATGTGTTTCAAGTTGTCCAAAATGCTTTCTACTTTTGCAATAAAATTTTTTTATAAAATCGTGCAAAACCATCAAATCGCGTAAACTGTTTGCGCATTTTTGCGGGAAATGCGCGGGAAATAAGAAAAAGCGAGAAAAAAACATCGGACAACTTCAGGCTGCGCGCAAAAAAAGCGCCTGCATTGCAGGCGCTTGAGAGACTGTCGAAAAAGTCTGTATTCACGATGCTGACGCTGCCGCGCGGCAGCGCGCATTCAAAAGCGTTTGCTGCGCAAACGCAAAAAAACCGAGGACATGCGCCTCGGTTTTTTTACTCCCAGAGGGAGAAAGTTTCCGCATGGGAACTTTCGGACGTCCGTGTTTTGCGAAGTCAAAACACACTTGTCGGCGAAACTGTAGTTTCGCGACAGTTTTATCGCGCCGTTTTCGTCTGGCGGATGAAGATGCGGTTCGTGTCGAGATGCACGGACATGGCGCTGCGGGCGGCCTGCGGGTCGCGGTCACGCACGGCGTCCAGTATCTCCTTGTGCGTGTCGATGGTCATGGTGAGCAGCTCCTTGCGCGTGATGTTGGCGATCGAGATCACGGCCGCGTCGATGATCGGCATCAGCGGCTCGACGACCATGTTGTGCGAGCATTTCGCGAGGTACCAGTGAAAGCGCATATCCTCGATGAGGTAGTCTTCTCCGGCCTCGATCTTTTCGCGTACCGCGTCGCAGTATTCGGCCAGCTGCTCGACCTCCTCGTCCGTGCGGTTCTGCGCCGCAAGCGCCGCGATCGTCGGCTCGAGCATGAGCCGCACGTCGGTCAGATCGAGCGCGAGCTGCAGCTTGTCCTCGACCGCGTCCAGACCCAGCGGATTGGCGTGGAGCGGGAACAGGGACGCGACGTAGGTGCCCGAGCCGTGTTTGACGCGCAGAACGCCGCGCGAGACGAGCAGCTTGACCGCCTCGCGGACGGTGCCCCGGCTGACCTCGAAATGCGCCGCCAGCTCATGCTCGTTCGGCAGCTTCGCCCCGACCTTCAGATGGTTGTCCAGAATGTACGCAAACAAACGCTCCTCGATCCGTTCGGTCAGCGCCTGACTTTTGATGCTCGACAGCTCCGACATACCGAAATCTCCCTTTCCTTTTTCTGTCTGTGCGGTATTTTTCTGAGATAAGAATATACTGCATTTTCTCCGGCTGTCAATCTTTTTTTCGCCGGGCGCCGCAAAGCTGTAACGTTATAACGTTAAAACGTTGCAACTTTACTCCGCGTATCGGTTCGCAGAACGCGAAAATCCCGACGGAAAACGTCCTGTTCCTCCGTGAAAGATTGCATGAAACGTTATAACTTTGAAACGCTGTGACTTTATAACTTTACAGCACCTTGACGCCGCGCGGACGGCGCTCACGGCCGCAGACGAGAAAAGCGTACCTTCGGGAGCAGCGCCTCGACGGCCTCGCGTTCGGCGGCCTGCGTGCCGCTGCACATGACGTTCGCCGCGCCGGCGGCGGTCGAGAGGCGGACGGCCTCCTCCTCGCTCAGTCCCTGCGCCTCGGCATACGCGAGCGCCGCGACCACGCTGTCGCCTGCGCCGACCGTACTGCCGACCGGGACCTTGAGGCCCTCGGCGTAGATCGTGCTGCCCTTTCGCAGATAGAGCGCGCCGCGGCCGCCGAGCGAGATCACGACCCGTTCGATGCCGCGCTCGAGCAGCCTTCTGCCCTCGGCGGTCAGTTCCTCGAGGGTCTCGAGCTTTTTCCCGGCCAGACGCGACAGCTCGTCGTCGTTCGGCTTGATGAGGTAGGGGGCGGCCTTCAGGCCTTCCGCGAGCAGCGCGCCGTCCGCGTCGAGAAAGACCCGTGCGCCCGCCTTTTTGCACGCGCTCGTCCACACGCGGTAGGTGTCCTGCGGCGCGCCCTTCGGCAGACTTCCGGCGAGAACGACGATGTCGCCTGCGTGCACCTCAGCCAGAAGCTCGTTCAGCAGCGCGTCCAGCTCGGCCGCCGTGACGGTCAGACCCGGCTCGTTGATGTCGGTGTTCGTGTGCCCCTCGCGGTCGATGATTTTGATATTCGTGCGGGTCTGCCCCTCGACGAAGCGGAACCGCGTCGCGAAGGGCTCGCCCTCGAGCAGCTTTTCGAGCATTTTTCCGCTCCCGCCGCCGAGGATGCCGACCGCACAGCTCTCTCCGCCGAGCTTCGCGATCACCTTGCTCACGTTGATGCCCTTGCCGCCGGGATCGGTGCGCATTTCCGTGATGCGGTTGACGGTGTCGAGCGCCATGCCGGGGATCTCCACCGTTTTATCCAGTGCGGGATTGAGTGTTACCGTGTAGATCATGAAATGACCCCTTTCAGACGTTTGCAGCCAAGGCTGCGATCCGGACAGCCGCCGCGGCTTCCGCAGGTCATGCTCCGCCCGCCTGCTCGAGCCGCAGCAGCGCTTTTTTCATCTCCGTGCCGCCGGCGTAGCCGCCCGGCGAGCCGTCCGCGCAGATGACGCGGTGGCAGGGGACGGCGATAAGGATGGGGTTCGCGTGATTTGCCATGCCAACCGCGCGGCAGGCGTTCGGCTGGCCGATGGCCTCAGCGAGCTGTTTATAGCTGCGCGTTTCGCCATAGGGAATCTCGCGCAGCGCCGCCCAGACCCTTTGTTGGAAGGGCGTGCCGCGCAGACGGCAGGGGAAGTCGAACGTCCGCCGCGTCCCGGAAAAATACTCGTCCAGCTGACGGAATACGAGTGTGGTCAGCTCGTTCGGCGTTTCCTCGCAGATGCCGAACGGGGCAAGCTGCAAGGCCGTGACCGCGCCGTCCTCCCAGTCCAGCTGCATTTTCCCAAACGGCGAACGATAAACAGCGGTTCCTCATGTGTGTTTTCCTCCTGTAAGACAGGTTTTTTAGTGAAATCTGGACGTTTTCGCAATGAATGCGAGAAAAAAAGCTATAACGTTATAACGTTATGAAGTTTTAACGTTATGCAGTTTTGGCGTTATAACGTTTTCGGGAAGGCTCCCTCACGGCAGTATGTTTTCAATCATCGCGAGCAGCTGCTGCATATCGAACGGCTTGGAGAGGTGGCCGTTCATGCCGGCTCTTGCGGCGTTCTGGCGGTCCTCGTCAAAGGCGTTCGCCGTCACGGCGACGATGGGCAGGGCCGCCTTTTCGGCGTCCGGCAGGGCGCGGATGGCGCGCGTGGCCTCGTAGCCGTTCATGACCGGCATCTGAATGTCCATCAGCACCAGATCATAGTACCCGGGCGCGTTTTCGCGCACCTTGTCCACCGCGAGCTTGCCGTTTTCCGCCGTTTCCACCGTGAACCCGGCTTCCTCGAGCATGGTCACCGCGATCTCGCAGTTGAGGGCGTTATCCTCGACGACCAGCAGCCGTTTTCCGGCGAACTCCGCCGGTTGTTCCGCCTGCTCCGCCTGTTCCTCCATGCGGAACGGCTCGGCCAGCACGCGGCGCAGCTCGGACAGGAACAGGGGCTTGGCGCAGAAGGCGGTCACGCCTGCGGCCCGCGCCTCGACCTCGATGTCCGTCCAGTCGTAGGCGGTCAGGATGATGATCGGCGTGTCCTCTCCGATCAGTTTGCGCACGCGGCGCACGACCTCGAGGCCGTTCAGATCGGGTATCATCCAGTCGATGATGAACACGCGGAAGCCGTCGCCCTGATCGAGCGCGTCCTGCACGCGGACGACCGCCTCGCGTCCCGAGGTCGTCCAGTCCGCCCGCATTCCGATCGAGCGCAGCATCTTGCTGACGTTCAGGCAGGTGTCGGTGTCGTCGTCCGCGACGAGCGCGCGCAGGCCCTCGAGCTGGGGGATGCGCGCGGGCGCGGCGGCACGCTCTCCGCTGACCGGGAAGCGCAGGGAGACCGTGAATTCCGAGCCCTTGCCCGGCTCGCTCTCGACCGAGATGCCGCCGCCCATCATGTCGACCAGGTTTTTCGTGATCGCCATGCCGAGGCCGGTGCCCTGAATGCCGCTCACGGTCGAGGTCTCCTCGCGCGCGAACTGCTCGAAGATGTGCTCCTGAAACGCCCGGCTCATGCCGATGCCGTTGTCGCGGATATGGAATTCATAGTCCGCGCTGCCCTCGGGCGCGGTCTGCTTCTGGACGATGCGCAGGGTGATCGTGCCGCCCGCCGGGGTGAATTTGATGGCGTTGGACAGGATGTTGAGCATGATCTGGTTGAGGCGCATGGGGTCGGCGATGACGTCCTCGTCCTCCACGTCGACCATGTCGATAAAGAGCGAGATGCGCTTGGCGGAGATGCCCGACTGAATGATGTCGCGCAGGTCGTGCACAAGCTCGGGCAGGTGCACCGGGCGCGGCTCGAGCGAGACCTTGCCGCTCTCGATGCGGCTCATGTCGAGCACGTCGTTGATGAGCGAGAGCAGGTGCTGGCTCGCCGTCGCGGTCTTTTTCAGGTAGTCGAGCACCTGTTCGCGGTTGTCGATATGGGTGGCGGCGAGCGAGGTGAAGCCGATGATCGCGTTCATCGGCGTGCGGATGTCGTGCGACATATTGAACAGGAATTCGCGCTTGGCGCGGTTGGCCGCCGTTTCCTGACGGACGGCGCGTTCAAGCTCGGCGTTTTTCTGCTCGAGCGAAAGCTGATATTCCTTTTCGAGCGACTGCTGCTGCCGCAGGAAGCTCTTTTCCGTGCCTCGGCGCACGAACAGGAGCAGCGTCAGACCGCCCACGCAGGCGAGGAACGCCACGATCATGTTGACCGGCGTGTCCGTGTAGAGCAGTCTGCCCGGGACATATATGTAGTAGTAGAAATCGCGCCCGTGGCTGTACATTCCGTAGTACCGGGTCAGACCCTTCCGCCCGGCATAGACCAGCGTTTCCGCCTGTCCGCTCGAACGGATGCGGCGGAGCAGCTCGTTTGCGGTGGTGTCCGTGCCGATGAGGGACGGATCATCCGACGCGGTCACGCGGTTGCCGTCCGCGAGGAGCACGACTCCCGTGATCGCGGCGTCGTAGCCGTCGAGCAGGTCCTGCACGGAGAGCACGGATTTCTGCGCGAACGCGGCTTTGGTGTGCCGCCAGGCGAGCACCGCGCCGCTGCCGTCCGCAAGGCTGTGCACAGCGGTGTCGGCGAACGAGCCGTCGGTCAGCTGCACGCGGCGGACGTAGGTGCTCTGCGGATGGCCGACCACGGCGAGCACGCGCTCCGGCTCCAGATCGGTCTGAAGCCGGGCATAGCCGATGCCGTCCGTGCTGTATTCGCAGACCAGCCGTCCCTTCGCGTCCACGACCGAAACGCCGGTCAGCCACAGCCGCTCGGTGTACTCCCGCAGCGCGTCCTCGCCGCAGTCGAGCGTCAGGCCGTCCAGCTCCTGCATCGCGGTCGTGCCGCGCACGAGCGCCTTGGCCACGGCGGTCTCGTTGTACTGCACGTAGGCGGAGGACTGCTCCTTGACGAAGCTGATCAGCTCGTTCATGCGATGCTCGCAGTCCTGCGTATCTATATAACGGGGACAGCCCGAATACCATCCCGAGGAACATCAGTCCGCCCGCAAGGCACAGGCAGGCGAAGGCTTTCCGCGAGCGCGGCTGCCGGTTTTTACTGTTCAAGCGCATCCACCTCCAGACTGTGCGCGGGGTCGTCGAGATACTTTCCGACGAGCTTTTCCATGCTGCCGTCCTCGCGCATCTGCTCAAAGACCTCGTCCAGCCGCGCCGCAAGGCCGCGCGTGTCATGTCGGGAAAAGGCCACGCCGATGCCGGTCACGAGCAGCGGCTCGTCCAGGATGCGGAAATTCGCGCCGTAGTCCTTCATGTACTGCCGGATGGCCTCCTCGTGCGCCGCGACCGCGTCCACATAGCCGCAGTCGAGCATGGCATACTGCACGCCGCGGTCCGCGAGACTGATGATGTCCCGGAAGGCCGGGACGTTATCGCCGCCGCGCAGGAAGATCGCCTCCGGCTTGCCGGTCGCCTGCACCGCGATGGTCTTTCCCTCAAGCTCGCTCATCGTCTCGATGCCGCTCTGCGCGTCGACCGCCACGACCTGACGGCTCGCCAGATACGGCCCCGCCCACTGATAGTCGTTCTCTCGTCCCGCCATGGAAAAGCAGCCCCAGATGCAGTCGATCTCTCCGCTGTCGACCAGCTCGGTCTTTTTCTCCCAGTCGATCGTGGTGAATTCCGCGCGGTAGCCCATGCGGCGGAACGCCTCCTCCGCGATCTCGACGTCCAGACCGGTGATGTCGCCGTTGTTATCCATGTAAACATAGGGCGGATAGGTGTCGCTGCCGACGGTGAGCGTCGGCAGCGTGCTGTCGGACGCCGCGGACGGGGCGCAGCCGGTCAGCAGGAGCGCCGAGAGCGCCGCAAAAAGCGCCGAAACGCGCCTCAGCCGTTTGTATTTTATCATAGATCGCCGTGTCTCCTTTTGTCTCTCTTTCCCTGCGGCCGAAAATACCGCATATTATCATTTAGTATAACACGATTTCGCCCGACGGTACAATCCTATTATTCTCCGGGCGCTGCTGCCGGAAGTTCTCCTTTATTCTGCATTGTTTTGGTAGTATAATAAAATAGTGAATATGTGACAAAATCCGACAGGGGAGGGACCGCGACCCGGCTGCGGTCGAACGACTATGAACCGACAGAAAATCCTGATCGTTGACGACTCGGAGATGAACCGAGAAATACTCAAGGCCATTCTGGGCGAGGGATACAAATATACAGAAGCAGAGGACGGCGCGCAGGCGCTGCGCATGCTCCGGCAGGATATGAACATCGACCTGATGCTGCTCGACATCAATATGCCGAAGGTGGACGGCTTTACCGTGCTCGAGTACATGAACCAGTTCCGCTGGATCGACGAGATCCCGGTCGTCATGATCTCCGCCGCCGACGACCACGAGTCCATCGAGCGCTGCTACGGTCTCGGCGTTTCCGACTACATCCGCCGTCCCTTCGACGCGTTCATCGTCCAGCGCCGCGTCAAGAACACGCTCACGCTCTACGCCAACCAGAAGCGGCTGATGGGCATGGTCTCCGACCAGATCTACCGCAATCAGCGGGACAACAATGTCATGATCGGCATCCTCAGCCACATCGTCGAGTTCCGCAACAGCGAGAGCGCCCAGCACGTGCTCCAGGTGCAGACCGTGACCGGGATGCTGCTGCGCAGGCTGAGCGAAAAGACCGACGTATATCATCTGACCGAGGAAAAGATCCGCCTCATCGTCACCGCCTCCGCCCTGCACGACATCGGCAAGATCAGCATTCCCGAGAGCATCCTCAACAAGCCGGGCCGCCTGACGCCCGAGGAGTTCGACGTCATCCGCACCCATCCCGCCATCGGCGCGTCCATGCTCGAGGGGCTGACGCCGTACCGCAAGGAGCCGCTGCTCAAGGCCGCCATCGAGATCTGCCGCTGGCATCACGAGCGCTGGGACGGCGGCGGCTACCCGGACGGCCTGCTCGGCGAACAGATCCCGATCTCGGCGCAGGTGGTCGCGCTGGCGGACGTATATGACGCGCTGACGAGCGACCGCTGCTACAAAAAGGCGTACAGCCACGAAACCGCCGTCACCATGATCCTCAACGGGGAGTGCGGCGCGTTCAATCCGATGCTGCTCGACTGCCTTCAGGAGATCAGCGCGCGCCTCAAGAGCTCGCTGCCGCGGCTCGCGGCCGAGCGGAGCATGAAGAAGAACGCGCAGCGCCTTTCCTCCGAGCTGCTGAAAAAGAACGAGCTGCCGCGCAGCGACCGCGCCCAGCGTGAGCTGAACCACGCCCGGGAAATGCTGACCTTTTTCGCGTCCTGCTGCGGCGGCGTGCAGTTCGAGTACGACACGCTCTCCCGGTCGATCACCGTGGTCGACTGGAGCCGCCCGTGGCGGAAGAGCCGGACGATCCTGGACGCGGACAACCCGGACAGTATGCGCCTGCTCCGGCCGGCCGACCTCGAGCGGCTCCGGTGCGCCCTCAAGGCCACGACGCCCGAGAACAATGAGCTTTCCATCAGCCTGCTCCTGCCGGTCGAGGGCGAGCAGCACTGGCACAGCATCCGGATGCACACGCTCTGGTCGCCGCTCTCGCCCGGCAGCTATGTCGGCGTGATCGGCTGCATGACCGACATGCAGAAGGAGCAGGACAGCCGCGCGCCCCTCGGCTGCGCGGACAGGAGCACGGCGAACGGGCCGTCGCTCGCCGACGAGATCCGGCGCCTCGGCACCGTCTTTGACATCGTCCGTCTGGTCGACCCGTCGGCCAATGCCGTGCTCGAGATCGACGCGAACGGCTCGCTGCACCGCACGGGCGAGCGCTGCACCGCGTTCTGGGACAGCGACAGCGGCTGCGCCAACTGCATCTCCACCCGGGCGTTCGCCGAGCGCACCACGCTCAACAAGCTCGAATTTACCCGGAACGAGATGTATTTCGTCATCGCGAAGTATGTTTCGGTCAACGGCACGCCCTGCGTGCTCGAGATGATCTCGCGGCTCAACGAGGGCCGCTGGATCGACGCGAACGGCTCGCGCTTCCTGCTCGACCGCACGCGCGGCGAGGATATGCAGCTGTTCCTCGACCCGATGACCAACATCTATTCGCGCCGCTATTTCGAGACCTACCGCACCCACCTCGAGGGCATGGAGGGCGTAGCGCTCATCGACGTGAACAGCTTCAAGCGCATCAACGATACCTGCGGCCACGCCGCCGGAGACGCGGCGCTGCGCGACATCGCGGGCGCGATACGCTCCTGCATCCGCAAGACCGACATCCTCATCCGCTACGGCGGGGACGAGTTCCTGCTCTTGTTCCCGCGCATGACCGAGGAGATCTTCCTCGCGAAGAAAAAGCAGATCCAGCAGGCCGTGCGCAGCATCCGTATGTCCGAGTTCGCGGATATCCGGCTCTCGGTCAGCGTCGGCGGCGTCTGCGGCGTGCATCCGATCACCGAGGCCATCCGCAAGGCGGACTGCCTGATGTATCTGGACAAGGCGGAGCAGCAGCCCTGATAAAAAGAGAAAACCCCTGCCGAGGAGACAGAAAGCCTGTCCCGGCAGGGGTTTTTCTTTAGTTTTTCTCGACCGAAATGACCGTGCCGTCGAACGGGTCGGCCTCGGAGATCGTGCCGGTGTAGGTGACAGTGACCGAATCGCCTTCCGCGGCGTCGTCCAGACCCTCCGGCTTTGCCGAGGCGTCGAAGGTGAATTCATAGGACGCGCCCTTTTCGTCGGTCACGACGAACATGAAGTCCTTCTTCTCGTCGAGCGTACCCGAGAGCGTGCTCTCGGTCGATGCGCTGTCCGAGGACGAGGAGCCGGTATCCGTATTCGTGTTTTCAGCCGGCTTGCTGCCGCAGGCCGTGAGCGAGGCCGCCAGCAGTGCGGTGCACGCAAGCAGCAGAAATGTTTTTTTCATGATAAATGCCTTCTTTCCCGAAGAGACGCCGGTGTTTCTGTCTCTTCGTCAGACTTAGACGCAGCGCGTTCGCGAAAGTTCCGGTTCCGGAAAAATTTTTTTCGGAAAATTCACGCCTGATTTTCCGCCGGCGTCTCCGCGCTCTCCGTGAGCAGCCGCAGCAGGTCGTCCGGCGGCAGCGGACGGGAGAAATAGTAGCCCTGGATCATGTCCACGTTCCAGCTGCGCAGCAGCTCCATCTCCTCCTGCGTCTCCACGCCCTCCGCGACGATGCGGTAGCCGAGACGGCAGAAGGCCGCGACGATGCTCTGGTAGAAGAGGGCGGCGTTTTTGTCCGTGCAGATATGGAACAGGAGCGAGCGGTCGAGCTTGATGACCGAGAAGGGCAGCTGCATGACCGTGTTCAGGTTGGCGTAGCCCGAGCCGAAATCGTCCAGACACAGGCCGATGCCGGCCGCCTGGAGGCTCTCCGCCACGCGAGTCAGGCTCGCGGAATACTCGGTCGCGACGGTCTCGGTGATCTCGAACTGGAAGCAGGAGCAGGGGAGACCGTACTCGCCGAGGATGCGGACGAGGTGGCTGCCGCTCTCGCTTTGGATGAGGTCGAGCGGCGAGAGATTGATCTTGACGTTGGCGATGCTCGCGCGGAGCGCCGGGTTTTCGCACAGAAAACGGCAGACGCGCCGCAGCTGGAGCTCGGTGATCTGGGTGATGAGGTGGTTCTTTTCCGCCAGACGGATGAAGATATCCGGGGAGATCCAGCCAAGCTCGGGATGCCGCAGGCGGCTGAGCGCCTCAAGGGTCACGTAGCGCTGGCGATGGAGCGAGTAGACCGGCTGATAGTAGACCTCGAACAGATCCTCCGCGATCGCGCGGTGCAGGAACTGCTCGACCTGCTTGTTGTAGTGGAAGCTGTCCATGGTCTTGCGGTCGTTCTGGATGACCTGGGTCTCGCCGCTCCGGGAGACGAGGGACTCGAGATATTCCGCGTAGTCGAGCACGAGACCGCTCGTGCCCAGCTTTTCCGCGTTCACCACGCCGCACAGGATGACCGGCGTGGGGGCGGCGTGCGCGTCGTCCGGCTGCGTATGGAACAGCTGCCGCAGGCGCGTCAGGCAGGTCTCGTACTCGCGCAGCGAGAACGTCATCAGCAGGAAGCGCTTGCCCGAGATGCGGAACACGTTCCGATCCGCGATCTCCTGCATCCGCTCCGCCGCGCGGCGCAGAAATTCGTCGCCGTTCTGCACGCCCGCGACCTTGTTCATGTGGTCGAGCTGATAGGCGTAGACCGTGATGATGTGAAAGGCCTTGTGCGCATCGGTCAGCTCATCCATTCGGCGCAGCAGGTACTGCTTGTCGTTCAGGCCGGTCAGGCTGTCCATACACGCGCAGGGGTTGTTGATGGTCAGATACATGGCGAGGATGCTGAGCGAGAGGCCGAAGCCGGTCGTCAGCACCGAAGGATTGACGGCCTGCGCGGCGATGCCGAGAGCGGCGAGCGCAAAGACCGCGAGCAGCTCCGTGAGCGTGCGGCGGCTGACAGACGCGCGGTGCACCGCGACAAAGACCGCCGCCCCCGCGATGTGCAGCAGGGCGCTGACGTACAGCAGCAGATACCACGGGCCGTGGCGGTAGCCGGTGCTGTCGAAATAGAACAGGATCTCGGTGAAGGGGTTGGTCAGAATGACAAAGACCAGAGCGATGGTCGGGATGCCCATGCGCAGCACGGTCGAGGGCGCGATCACGCGGCTTGTACACAGTGTACAGACGTAGTACAGCAGCAGGAGCGGCAGGAGCGCCTGAAACAGGTAGAACACCGTGTTCGAGAGCATGCGTCCGACGCTGAAGCTGTACGGGGCGTACAGGATGAAGGCCGTGCTGACCAGCTCCGCGGCAACGTCCAGACTGACGACGCTCAGCAGACGGCGGAACATCAGGCTGTTCCGGTCGTCCATCTGCCGCTGGCGGGAATACTGCCACAGGACGACCAGCAGCACCGCCATTGCGGCAATCAGATAATGTATGTTGGTTGTCATTCGGCGTCTCCTCCCAGTCCGGCTTCGTTTCTCTTCAAATGTGCGTCGGCCTCGGCCTTCCATGCGCTGATGCTGCGCGACTTTCCGTCCTCGTCGCACAGGCGGCTGAAGCCGAAGGTCATGATAATGCGCGCGCGCGGCGCGCAGGTCCGGTTGTAGCGCGCGACGACCGCGCGGAACTGCCGGTGCAGCTGTCCGGAGTCGGTATGCGGCTCGGGGCGGATGAGGGCGAACTCGTTGCCGCCCGTGCGGAAGCACAAGACGCTCTCGCCCGCCTCCTCGCACGCGCGGCAGAAGTCGGCAACGCATTGCGCCGCCGCGATGACCGATTCATCTCCCGCCTGAAGGCCGAAGCGGTCGTTGCGCTCGTTCAGGCCCTCGAGCCGGATATAGGTCAGTACCGCATCGCGGCAGCCGGCCTTGCCGGTGCGGATGCGCTCCATGTATTCCTCGAACGCGCGGCGGTTCGGCAGGCCGGTCATGCGGTCCTCGCGCTGCATCTCATGGCTGATGCGGTGCTCCATGTGAAAGCGCATGTCCTCGACCGCCTGGCTGATCAGGCCGTACAGCAGCAGGATGATGAACAGCAGCACGCCGAACTGGTACACGGCGTCGTACCAGTAGATATGCAGCAGCCAGTACAGCACGAGCGCGGCCACGCCGAACGCGCCCAGCGCGGCGAACGCTTCAATGCGCAGCCGGAGCTGCGGCGCGGGCTGCTCGCGGTACGAGCGGAAAAGCACGGTCAGCATCGCCGCGACGCCTGCCGTCAGCAGCAGGTGCGTCAGCGGCAGCATGGCGATGAACGGCACGCCGAGCAGCCGGTACGCCGCGCCCTGTGCGAGGGCGTTGGCGCAGAACAGCGCGATGCACACATCGGGAACGAGCCGCAGCCTGCCGCTGACCGTGTTGCGGACGAAATGCACCATCGGAACGGGCATGGTCATGAAGGCGTAGAAGGAAATGACGCTCCCGGCGGCGGTGTCCCGTCCGTAGATCTGATACAGGCCGGAATCGGTCAGGCACCACAGGCTGCACAGCAGCAGAAAGACCGCCACATCGAGAAAGCGGCGCTCGCGGATGCCGAAAAAGCTCATGTAAAAGAAGATCAGCAGCGCGAGCACGGCGAGCACGAGCATGGCGAGCATCATGCCGATGGAGAACAGCGAGGACTGGATATGTCGGCCGGTGACGGCCGGCGCCGTGCCGAGAACGGGCGCGTCGAGCGCGACCGCGCGGCCGGAGAGCGGCGTCAGGGTCAGGCTGAACGTCTGTCCGCCGATGTTGTCCGGAAGCTCCGCATCCGCCCACAGGCGGCCCCTCATCTGCGCGTTCTTCGGGAAGGCGTTGTCCTCGTAGCGGTAGAGCAGGGTTTCGCCCGCCCGGATCTCGATGCCGTATTCCACGCCGCGCGCGCTCAGCACCTTCCCGCCGTCGCTGTCGGTCAGCGTGTCGTTATACAGGGTGATCGTCTGCCCCGGCTCAGCCGGGAGCTTGGCCGGGAGCGTGACTTCGCGCCGCACGCCGTCCGTCAGCTGGTACCAGCCGGTGCTGAGAGTGGTGAGCGTCCCGTCCGGCGCGCGCTGATGCAGTCCGGCAGCGAGCAGCAGCGCCATCGCCGCGATCAGCAGCAGGACGAGCGTCTCCGCGGCGCGGCGCAGGGTCCGGTTTTTCATGGCTCTCCCTCCGTCCGGTCGTTTTCATGATGGCGCTGCTTGGTCTCGTACATCCGGCTGTCCGCCGCGATGCGCACCTGAGAAGCGTCGCCGTCCTCCGGATAGCAGGCGCAGCCGCAGCTGACGCCGACCGAAAGCTCCTTTCCGTCGAGGACGACAGGGGCGGAAAGCGTGGTCTGGATGCGCTCGGCCATGCGGGCGCGCTGACCTTCGTCCATGTCGGCGCTGACGATGAGCGCGAACTCATCGCCGCCGATGCGGAAGGCGTAGTCCCGGCTTCGGATGCAGCGCAGCAGCCGCGCCGCGATCTCCTTGAGCAGCCGGTCGCCCATCAGGTGGCCGTAGGTGTCGTTTACCGGCTTAAAGCGGTCGAGATCGAGGTAATACAGCACGAACGGCAGCTTTTTCGCCTCGCAGATGTTCAGGACTCTGCTGAAATAGCGCTCGTTGAACAGGCCGGTCATGCTGTCCGTGTTCGCCATGTTCTCGAGCTCGACCTTCTGCCCGATGTCCTGCACGACCTGCATGACCTCATAGACCGTGCCGTCCGCGTGCCACGCGACCGGGAGGATGGTCAGGACCATGTAGGCGTTCTCCGTCCGGCTGCAATACTCGATCTTGAGATTGTCGTCCGGCTTTCGCAGCACGCTGCGCAGGTATTCGGGCGTGATCAGGCGCGAGAGCTTGGCGTTTTCCGTTTCGGTCAGCGCGACATAGCGCTCGGAGATGCTCTCGACCATGTCCGAATACCGCCCGGAGGTCGGATAGAGCGGCTCGCTGAGGCGCAGCTCGCTGTAGCGGTAGCGGTCGGTGTCCAGATTGACGATGGAATAGCGGTCGACGATGCGGCTCATGCTTTGCAGCAGGCGGTCGCTCTGCATCTTTTCGCGCTCGAGGCTCAGCCGCTCCTCCTCCTCGCGCCGCAGGCGCAGCTGGCTCTCCATGCCCAGCGCCAGCACCACGATGATGACGGCGAAGATGCAGAGCGCGCCGAGCGCGATGATCGTAGACTGCTGCACGCTGTGCATCGCGCCGTCCACCTCGTCGGCGCGGATGATGCCGACGAGCGTCCAGTCCGGAAAAGCGGTCGGGATCGCGACCAGATAATTCCGCCCTCCCTGACAGGTGAACTGCGCGCTCCCGCTCCTGCCGAGCTGGACGCAGTCCTTGATGTCGTCCATGGTGCCGTATATCCAATCGGCGTGCGCGTCGAGGTCGTACAGATTGGTCAGACCCTCGCACAGCTCGGTCTGCGGCTCGAGCGCGAGCACGATGTCGCCGTTCGCGCGCACGATATAGCAGTCGCTCTGACCGCCGTACATGCTGCCGTCGACCAGATCGTCGACCACGTCCGTATCATAGCTGACCGCGAGGCCGGTATAGGTCACGCCGTCCAGCGTCATGTTCCGGCTCAGCGGCATGGCGAAGGGCGTCGGCCTTGTCCGGGAAGTTGTTGACGTCCTCGAGTTATAAGGGCGTCGGCCTTGTCCGGGAAGTTGTTCTTGAGGGAGGCGAAGCGGTTCTCGCCCATCAGGAAGTCCATGACCTTGTCGGTGTCCGGCTCCTTGGAGTCGAGCTGGAACGGGTTCTTGCCCTCCGCGATGCGGCGCGGGTCGTAGCGGTACAGGTGCCAGTAGCCGCACTCGACCGCCTTCTTCATCTCGTCCTGCGAGGTACCCATGCCGGCCTTGATATGCTGCTCAAGGCACGGGCAGTAGCAGATGACGATGGACGGGCCGTCGTAGGACTCCGCCTCGCGCAGCGCCTTGAGGGTCTGCGCCTGGTCTGCGCCCATTGCGACCTGTGCAACGTAAACGTACTCGTACTGCATCAGGATTGCGCCGAGGTCCTTCTTTGCGACCTTTTTGCCGCTTGCTGCGAACTTTGCAGTTGCAGAAGTCGGGGTTGCCTTGGAGGACTGGCCGCCGGTGTTCGAGTAGACCTCGGTGTCGAGGACGAGCAGGTTGACGTCCTGATTCTGCGCCATAACGTGGTCGATGCCGCCGAAGCCGATGTCGTAAGCCCAGCCGTCGCCGCCGATCGCCCAGACGGACTTCTTTGCGAGGAATTCGCGGTTGTCGAGGATGTACTTGACCTCGTCGGTCTGCTCAGCCTTCTCGAGCGCTGCGATGAGCGCGTCGGAAACTTCGCGGGACTTCTCGCGGTCGTTCCAGTCTGCGAGGTACGCCGCTGCTTCCTCAGCCGCAACGCCTGCGTTCTTCAGCGCCTCGATGCGGATGAGCAGCTCCTTGCGGATAGCGTCCTGTGCATGATAGAAGCCGAACGCGAACTCGGCGTTGTCCTCGAACAGGGAGTGCTCCCACGCCGGGCCGTGACCCTTGCAGTCGCGGCAGTACGGCAGGATCGGTGCGCCGCCGCTGATCGCGGACGAGCAGCCTGCTGCGTTGCCGACGTACATGCGGTCGCCGAACAGCTGGCTGAGCAGCTTGATATAGGTGGTTTCCGCGCAGCCTGCGCATGCAGCGGAGAACTGGAAGTAGGGCTTTGCGAACTGAACATTCTTGACGCTCTTGTCGTTGATTACGTCCTTCTTGAGGTAGGTTTCGTTCATGGCAACGTCGTCGAACAGCGGCTGCTCGGACTTCATCTCCTCGAACGGCGCCCAGGTCAGCGCGTCCTTTGCCGGGCACGCGGTCAGGCACACGCCGCAGCCGAGGCAGTCATACGGCGAGAGCTGCATACGGAAATTGTACTTCGGCGCGTCCTTGCCGAGACCCTTTGCCGGAGCGGTAACGAAGGAATCCGGAACACCGGCCTTCTCCTCGTCGGTCAGCAGAACCGGACGGATTGCCGCGTGCGGGCAGCACATCGAGCAGCGGTTGCACTGGATGCAGGCCTCGGGATTCCACTTCGGAACCTTGGTCGCAACGCCGCGCTTGAGTAAACCGAGGTGCCGTTCTCCCACGTGCCGTCGAGCACGCCGTACTTCTGGAATACGGAAACCGGGAGCTTGTCGCCCTGCTGCTTGTCGAGCGGCATGACGATGTCGCGGACGAACGGGGTCATGTTCTTCGGCTCTGCAACCGGCTCGTCGGTCGCGTCCGCCCATGCAGCCGGGATCTCGACCTTGACGGTCGCCTGAACGCCGAGATCGACCGCCTGGTTGTTCATGTCGACGATCTTCTGACCGGCCTTCTTGAAGTAGGAGTTATAGTTGTTCTTCTTCATATCCTCGATCGCGAGGTCCATCGGGATGACCTTGGTCAGCGCGAAGAACGCGCCCTGAAGGATGTTGTTGGTGCGCTTGCCGAGGCCGATGGCCGCCGCCAGCTTTGCCGCGTCGATGATGTAGAAGTTTGCGTGCTTGCGTGCGAGGTCGCGCTTCATCTTCGCCGGGAGGTGCTCCTCGAGCTCCTCGACCGACCACGGGCAGTTGAGCAGGAAGGTGCCGCCGTCCTTGAGGTCAGCGGTAACGTCGTACTTTTTGACGTAGGTCGGAGCGTGAACCGCGACAAAATCTGCGGAATTGACCAGATAAGTGCTGAGGATCGGCTTGTCGCCAAAGCGCAGATGGCTCTGCGTCAGACCGCCGGACTTCATCGTGTCGTAGGAGAAATACGCCTGCGCATACTTGCCGCCGATAAAGCCGATGGTAGAAATCGCGTTCTTGTTCGCGCCGACCGTGCCGTCGCCGCCGAGACCCCACAGCTTGCAGCTGATCTGACCCGGATGCGGAAGCTCGATCTCGGTGTAGTCGAGCGAGGTGTGGGTGACGTCATCGTTGATGCCAATGGTGAAGTTGTTCTTCGGCGCGTCCTTCGCGAGGTTGTCGTAGACCGCGATGAACTGGCCCGGGGTGGTGTCCTTGGAGGACAGGCCGTAGCGGCCGCCGACGACCGTGATGTCGTTCCGGCCTGCCTGATTGAGGGCGGTCACAACGTCGAGGTATACCGGCTCGCCGACCGAACCGGTCTCCTTGCTGCGGTCGAGAACAGCGATCTTCTTGACGCTCGCCGGGATGGCAGCGGCGAAGTGCTTGACGGAGAACGGGCGGTACAGGTGGATCTGCACCATGCCGACCTTGCGGCCCTGTGCGTTCAGGTAGTCAACGGTCTCCTTGACCGCCTCGGAAGCCGAGCACATGACAACGATGACTTCTTCTGCGTCCGGCGCACCGTAGTAGTTGAACAGCTTGTAGTCGCGGCCGGTCAGCTTGTTGATCTCGTCCATGTAGTGCTGGATGGTGTCGGGCACGATCTCTGCCTTGACGTTCGCGCCCTCCTTGCACTGGAAGTAGATGTCCGGGTTTACGTTGTTGCCGCGGTTGGTCGGGTGCTCCGGGTTGAGCGACTGACGGCGGAACTCCTGGAGTGCCTTCTGGTCGACCAGGCCGCGCAGATCCTCATAATCGAGGGTCTCGATGCGCTGCATCTCGTGCGAGGTGCGGAAGCCGTCGAAGCAGTGCATGAACGCATAGCGCGCCTTGATGGCGGACAGATGCGCAACGGCCGCGAGGTCCATCGCCTCCTGAGGCGAGGAGGACATCAGCATGCCGTAGCCGGTGGTGCGGCAGGTCATGAAGTCAGTGTGGTCGCCGAAGATCGAGTGATGGTTGCTCGTGACGACGCGGGACGCGATGTGCATGACGCTCGGCAGGAACTGGCCGCCCATGGCGTACATTGCCGGGATCATCAGCATCAGGCCCTGCGAGGAGGTGAAGGTGGTGGTCAGCGCGCCCGCCTGCAGCGAGCCGTGGCAGGTGCCGGCCGCACCGGCCTCAGACTGCATCTGAATGACATCAACGGTGGTACCAAACAGGTTTTTCTTGCCCTTTGCGGACCATTCGTCAACCTTTTCCGCCATCGGAGAGGACGGGGTGATCGGGTAAATTGCCGCTACCTCGGTGAACGCATAGGCGCTGTACGCCGCCGCCGTGTTGCCGTCCATAACAGCATAGTTCTTTTTGTTATCCATAACGATCCTTTCTTTTGCGTCTGCATCAGCGGAGCCGGACCCCGCCTGCGAAACGCAGTCCCTGGTTTTTGTGTAACAGACATTGAATGAAGCCGAACCTGCATTCTTGCCTTATCGGAAGAATAAAACGGTATAAACCCCGTTATTTCTTCGATTTATACATCAAATTCAGCAACATCGGCCTTTGCAGCCTGCATGAAGATATACGTGTCGCAGCCGTAGCCGATGAACTTTACGCCCATGTCGCGCCACTTCTTGCCGCCCTCGACCGTATCGGCAAAGCAGCCGATCTTTACGCCCTTTGCAGCTGCCTTTGCGATGATCTGCTTGATCGCGGCGATGACCTCCGGATGGTCGATTTCACCGACATGACCGAGCGAGCTGGACAGGTCATAGGGGCCGACAAAAACAACGTCGATGCCGGGTACGTCCAGAATTTCATCGAGATTGTCGATCGCCTTCTGACCCTCGGCCTGAAGGATGACCACGGTGTCCTGTGCACGCGAGAAATACTCGCTGCCGGGAACCGCGCCGAAGCCGGCCGAACGGACAAAACGGCAGGTGCCTCGCGTTCCGACGGGCGAAAACTTCGCGGCGGAAACAGCGGCACGCGCCTGCTCTGCGGTGTCGATCTGCGGAATCATGACCGCGCCTGCGCCGACATCCAGAGCCTGATCGATCCAGATATCGCTGCCGCGAGGTACGCGGACGACCGGGCACACGCCGGTGACGTTTGCTGCACGGATCAGATTGGGGAGTTCCTGGAAGGTGGTGGTGCCGTGCTCCATATCGAGCAGCACGAAATCATATCCGGCATGACCTGCGGCTTCCACCATCGCAGGGTCCGTGCAGATCATGAACGGGCCAAGCGCGCCCCGGTCAGAATCCATTGCCGCCTTGAAACGATCCACGCTTTCCATCGTCGGCATAACGGACTTTTTGTTCATATGACCATCCCTTTCCACTATGCGGAAACGCATTCCGAATAGTTGGTAAAAATATTTACAAGGGCTCACCCTTGCCGTATAATTATATTATTAGACCACTATCGAAGGTTTGTCAAGAGGGCATTTGAAAAAATTTTTGAAGGAGTTTGTTATGGCTAGGGAGCATACCTCGAGCATTCTGCGCGCTTTGCAGATTCTGGAATGCTTTATGGATCAGGAAAAGGAATGGACGCTCAAGGAGCTGGTAAACCAGCTCGGACTGCCCACTACGACGGTTTTTCGTCATGTTTCCACGCTGATGGAACGGAAGTACCTGACGCAGGATCCGGTACGGAAGGTCTACCACGTAGGGCCGAATCTGCTTGCGCTGGCAGGAGCGATCATCGGCGGCTCCGATCTGTGCAAGATCGCCCGGCCGGAGCTTGAGCGCCTGTCCGACCGCGTCAAGGAGACGATCAATCTGAGCATTCTCGTCGATAACGAGATCTTCTATCTGGACAAGGTGGAAACGCAGCGCTCTATTACCTGCAGCACGAGAGTCGGCGGCCGTGTGGCCGCGCACGCGACCAGCTGCGGCAAGATCCTGCTTGCGGACAGGGACGCAGATTTTCTCGCACAGTACTGCGAATGGATGAAAAGCGTTCCGCCGCTCACGCCCAAGACCATCACACAGCCCGACCGGCTGCTGAAGGAGCTGGAATCGGCGCGCATCAACGGCTACGCCATGGACGACGGCGAGGTAGAGCAGGGACTGATCTGTGTGGCGGCGCCCGTGCGTGATGCAAGCGGCCGTGTCATTGCGGCCGTGAGCATTGCCGGACCGGATTATCGAATGGAGCAGGATATGGAAATGATGATCCATGAAATCAGGCAGGCCGCAGAACGAATTTCCTATACGCACGGCTTTTTCCGGTAGGATTATCAAAAACCATCATAAAAACAGCCCGGCAGCGAGCATATCAGACGCTCGCTGCCGGGTTTTTCAATGCTGTATTCACTTTTTTTGATAATATCATCATTTTTATTGATTGTAATCCTGATGAATTGCAGCACATTCCACAGAACTCGGTCGAGGAATTTTAATAAATCAGCATTTATCAACAACAGCGATGCATCTATCAATTATTTTGATTTTAATTTTGCGTCCGAAATTGATATACTGACATTACAAAATCATTCTTTTGACGGAAGCTCATTCCGAAAGCAGAAACAGTCCCGGCTTCTCCGGAAGGACGACTGTGTGCAGAAGCTCGATAAACCGTTCGACCATCTCCTTTTTGCAGGTATCCGGCTGATAGACCGCGACGATCTTTCTGGTATCCGGAATGCCCTTCATCGTGCAGTAGACGATCTTCGATGCAAGATACTCCATCTGCATCCCGAGAAAGACCGGGCTGGTGAACAGATAGCCCATGTTCTGCGAAACGAGCATGGCCGCCGTCTGCATGGAGCTGACAGTCGTGACCGACTGCGGACTGATGTCGAAATGCTCGAGTGCCTGCTGGGTGATGCCGCCGATGTCATTGGCGGCCGAGGGCAGGATCAGAGGCAGGTTCTGAATCTGCTTCGGCGTGATCTCATAGGGATTTTCCGAGGAATTGCCGCTGTACGCCCAGGGCGGAACCAGATTGAACGAGCGCGGAACGATCAGCAGAAGCTGTTCGAGCGCAAGATCGACGCTTGTTTCCTGCGAGCCCGGCGTCATGCCGCCGACGACAAGGTCAGCGTCATTCGAGCGCAGGCTCTGCATCAGCAGCTCATCTCCCTGCTCGATCAGGTTGATGCTGACGCTGGGGTAGATCTCATGAAAAAGCGGCAGCAGCGACGGCATCCAGGCCGCGCCGTGCATCAGACCGATGCCGACGTTCAGCGTTTCCTCCGGGTGCGCCATCTGCTGAAGGCGGGCGGTCAGTCTGGTCTCGATCTGCCGGATCTTCTTCAGCTCTTCAATGCACAGCGCGCCTGCAGGAGTCAGCTGGATCGGCGTCTTCGAGCGATCAAACAGCTTTATGCCCAGTTCCCTTTCCACGCGGTTGAGATACATCGTCAGCGTGGACTGCGCGACGAACAGCCGCTTTGCGGCGCGGGTCAGATTCTGTTCCTTGGCGATCGCAAAAATATAATCCATCTTGTCAATCATCATCGACTCTTTTCTCCTTTTCCCAGCAGATGTTTCAATCAAGATAATATGGGAAAAACGAAAAAAAGGCAAGTATAATTTTTTCAGCAGAAAGCGAGGCAGCATCATGAGCATCGGCGAATATCTCAAATCCGTGTTCAGTCTGGAAGGAAAGACCATCCTGATCTCGGGCGCGACCGGCGGCATCGGGAGCGCGATCAGCCGCGGACTCGCGGCGGCGGGCGCTGAGGCGGCGCTCTGTGCAAGAAACCAGCAGAAATGCCGGGAGCTGGCAGACGAGATCTCCGCGCATGGCGGCGCGGCGACGGCGCACGCTCTCGATATATCTGATCTGGACAGCATTCACCGCTGCGTAGACGAGGTCATGCAGCGTTACGGCAAGATCGACGTTCTGTTCAACGTGGCGGGCATCAACCGCCGGGAAGGACTGCTCGACGTCGAGCCGGAGACCTATGACCGTATCATGGATACCAACCTCAAGGGCGTGTTCTTCCTCAGCCAGGCAGTCGCGCGCGAGATGTACCGGCGCAGATCCGGCAATATCATCAATATCGGCTCTCACAACGACACCGGAATGCTGGGCGGCTGCTCAGTCTACGGCGCATCGAAGAGCGGCGTGGTCGCGCTGACCCGTTCCATGGCAGTCGAGTTTGCACAGTACGGCATCCGCTGCAACGCGATCAGCCCCGGTCATATCCTGACCGATCTGACGCAGGTGACCTGGCAGCATCCTACGCGGAGCGAATATCTGCGCGAGCGGATCGCCATGGGCCGTCCGGGAGAGCCGGACGAGCTGACAGGAATGGCCATTCTTCTGGCCTCGGATGCCTCCTCGTACATGACGGGACAGGCGTATCATGTTGACGGCGGCTGCCTGTGCGGCGGCAGGCCGTGGGACTATGATACACAGTATTGAAATTAAGACGGCTCTCCGCAAGGGGAAACGGCGCTGTCTTGATAAATAATAAAGGAGGGGGAATTTTCCTGAGCCGGGGAGGGAACCGGCTCCACGCGGCAGGAATGTTCAGTTCTTTGCCATCTGATTAAGAAAGGGAGTAAAAACTATGTCTGCAACTGGATTTCTGGTTCTGCTGATCGTTTCCATCGCGATACTGATGGTACTGATCATGAAAGTCAAACTGCATCCGACCTTTGCGCTGTTCATCTCTGCGCTGTTCATGGGTCTTGTTCTGGGACGCTTCGAAGCGGAGGGCTTCGGATTTACGGATATTCTGACGACGATCACCGGCGGCTTCGGCGGCACGCTCGGCAGTATGGGTATCCCGATCATGCTCGGCGCGATCCTCGCAATGGGCGTTCAGGACACCGGCGCTGCAAAGGCCATCGCGAACTTCTTCATCAAGCTGTTCCGCGGCAAAAACCTTGAGCTTGCTCCGGCGCTGACCGCCTACATCGTATCCATCCCGGTATTCGGCGATATCACCACCATTCTGACCTCCAACATCGCAAACGTCCTGTCCAAGCGCAAGCATATCTCGATGGGCAAGATGGCGGCGTTCACCCAGACCGGTCTGAACCTGACCCATGCAATGGTTCCGCCTACGCCCGGTATCCTGGCTGTATCCATCCTGCTCGGCGCCGACCTCGGTCTGGTCATCGGCTGGGGCATCCTGATCTCTCTGATCGCGTTCGCGCTGACCTGGCTGGTCCTGCGCAAGTGGACCGACAAGGAATTTGTCGAGCCGGTTCCGGAGGTAGTCGCTGAGATCGAGGAGACCTCCTCCAACGACGTCAAGGACATCCTGATCACCGGCAGCGACATCCCGGCGACCTTCGCATCCTTCCTGACCATCCTCATTCCGGTCGTTCTGATCGCAGGCAGCTCCTTCCTCAAGATGGTCGTTGCCGAGGATTCCGCTCTGTACGGCTGGGCCAACATTTTCGGCGACAAGATCGTCGCGCTCGGCCTCGGCGTTATCTACACCATGCTGCTCGCAGTATTCCACAAGGCTTCCGTCCGCAAGAGCAACGCAGACGCTACCGGCAAGAACCCGAAGAGCTTCCGTGAAGTCGTTCTGAACAGCTGGATCGCACGCGGCCTGGAGATCGCTCTCCCCGCACTGCTGATCACCGGCATGGGCGGCGCGTTCGCAGCCGTTATCAAGGCAGCTCCGGCCATCAACGATCTGGCAGGTCTCATCGAGCAGTCCGGCGTTCCGGGTCTGCTGATCCCGTTCCTCATCGGCGCTATCATGTTCACCGCAGTCGGCTCCATGACCACCGGCGGCATGACCGCAGCAGGCGTTGTCGGCCCGATGATGGTCACCCTGGGTCTGAGCCCGATCTCCACCGTTCTGGCAATCGGCGCAGGCACCATGATCTTCAACCACGTCAACAACTCCGGCTTCTGGGTTATCAGCCGTTTCTTCAACCTCGACCTCAAGCAGGGCCTGAAGTACATTACCCTGCCCGACTTCGTAGCCGGCATGTTCTGCTTCGTCATGATCTGCGGCGCGGCTGCTGTAGGTCTGTTCTAAAGGCAAAGCCGAAAAACATTTTCAGTCAAACACGGTCTGCTGCCTGCTGATCCAGCAGGCAGCAGATTCTGCATTCCACCTCACTTTATTCCGAATCCGGAGGAAAGGATAAGATTATGATTCAAAAAAGCCATGACGATCGCATGCTCTGGGCGCAGTTCGACGCCCTCGAAATGGGCACCGGCTGGGAGGATACCGACATCCTCAAGCCGCAGATTATGATCGAGAGCGTATACGGCGATTCCCACCCGGGCAGCTACCACCTGAACCAGATGGTAGAGCAGGCGGTTTACGGCGTATACCAGTGCGGCGGCAAGCCGGCCAAGTACTACGCTACCGACATCTGCGACGGCTGCGCGCAGGGTCACGACGGCATGAATGTCGTTCTGGCGTCCCGCGAAGCCATCGCCAACATGGTAGAGGTTCACGCCTCCGCGGTTCCGTGGGACGGCATGATCCTCTCGTCGAGCTGCGACAAGTCCATCCCGGCGCACCTCAAGGCCGCAGCCCGCATGGACATTCCGGCCATCTTCATGCCGGGCGGCTCCATGCGCCCCGGTCCGAATATGACGACCTCTCTGGTCGCGGGCGACATTTCCCTGCGCCAGAAGCGCAAGGACGCCATCACCCCGCAGGAGGTCCGCGACTACAAGCTGACCGGCTGTCCGTCCGTCGGTGCGTGCACCTTCCTCGGAACGGCTTCCACCATGCAGTGCATGGCTGAGGCGCTCGGTCTGACTCTCCCCGGCGCGGCGCTCGTTCCGGCTACCATGCGCGACCTGCTCCAGTATTCGCGCTATGCCGGCCGCAAGATCATGGAGCTGGTCGAAAAGCAGATCACGCCGTCCAAGATCCTGACCCCCGCAGCGTTCAAAAACGCTATCATCGTGCATTCTGCCATCGGCGGCTCGACCAACGGCACCATCCATCTCCCGTCTATCGCAAGAGAGCTCGGCTATGATCTGCCGATCGAGCTGTTCGACGAGATCAACCATCAGGTCCCGCATCTGGGCAACATCAACCCGTCCGGCACCCATCTGACCGAAGCGTTCTGGTTCGCCGGCGGCGTACCGATGGTACAGTGGCTGCTGCGCGATATGCTCGATCTGGATGTCATGACCGTCACCGGCAAGACGCTGGGCGAGAACCTCGAGGATCTGCACAAGGACAACTGGTTCGAGCGCAACCTCGGTTATCTGCATAACTACGGTCTCGAGCGCGATCAGGTCATCTTCCCGGTGGACAAGGCGCCGGAAAAGGGCTCGGTCGCTATCCTGAAGGGCAATATCGCTCCCGAGGGCAGCGTGCTCAAATACTCCGCCTGCGCAAACAATCAGCGCGAGGTCGTCAACGCCAAGGCTCGTGTATTCAATCACGAGGAGGACGCACACAATGCTGTCGTCAACAACGAGATCAACCCGGGCGAAGTCATCATCATCCGCTACGAAGGCCCGCGCGGCTGCGGCATGCCGGAAATGCTGATGACCACCGAGGCTATTGTCTGCGACGAGCGCATCAACGGCTCGGTCGCTCTGATCACGGACGGCCGCTTCTCCGGCGCGACCCGCGGCGCGGCGATCGGCCATGTCAGCCCGGAGGCTGCTGCCGGCGGCCCCATCGCCTTCATCGAGGATGGCGACCTGATCTCCTACAGCGTCAAGGACCGCACCATCAACCTGACCGGCATCCACGGCGTGCCCTGCACGCTCGAGGAGGCGGACAAGGTGCTTGCAGAGCGCGCCAAGGCGGGCATCCTGCCGCGCGAACCCCGCAAGGGCTTCTACAAGCTGTACACCGACCACGCGCTTTCCGCAATGAAGGGCGCAGGTCTGGAATAAAAAAACCGTTCAGGACCGCCGGAATGCTTTCTGCTTCCGGCAGTCTTGCTTTCCGGCGCCGCCGCACCATACCGGGGGCGGCAGTCCGGAACAGACAAGGAGATTTTGATATGGAAAATCGATTAGCCGACAAGAAAGCGCAGGGTATCCCCTCCTATGGCACCTTTACCCAGCTCAAAAGCGCTGCTGCCATAGAAAACATCGCCTGTGCGCCATTTGATTTTGTTGTCATCGATACCGAACATCAGGCGTTCGGAACCGATCTTATGGCCTCCGCCGTCGCGTCCGCGCAGGGTGCCGGTCTGACGCCTCTGGTCCGCATCTGCGAGATATCCAGACGCGCCGTCCTGCATCCGCTGGACGCAGGCGCCGCCGGACTGATCGTCCCCGCCATCAAAACCGCGGAGGAGGTCCGTCAGCTGGTCACCTACGCCAAGTTCGCCCCCCTCGGCAACCGAGGCTATCAGCCTACCCGGGACTGCCGGTGGGGTTCTTCGCCCTCCTTTACCCCGGTATCCTACATGGAAGAGGCCAACCGGAAAACGTTATTGATCCCGCAATGTGAAACCAGGGAATGTCTGGAGCATATCGAGGAGATCGCTTCGATCGACGGCGTAGACGGCATTTTTATCGGTCCTCTTGATCTGTCCATCGCCTTGGGCTGTCCGCTTCAGCTGGACGCCCCCGTCATGGCTCATGCCATCGAGCGCATCCTGAAGGCCTGCCGGGACAACGGCAAAATGAGCATGATCTTCGCCGGAGATGCAGCGGCTGCCCGGAAATTCATCGGGCAGGGAGTCGACTCTGTGGCTGTCGGCGCGGATATTTTCCTGCTGATCAACGCTTATCAGGAGCTGTACCGCCAGCTGACCGACTGACGGAAGAGCGCGCGTCGACATCATGAAATGATATGCCCCCTATATAGCGAACAGTGAAATAAAAACACTGAAAGCTGTATAGGGGGCATTTTCTGCGTAAAAAATCTGCCAGGAGCTGAACGCTCCTGGCAGCAAAAATCTTATTTTATTTCATTGTCCTCTTGACTGGGCGGTTTATCTGCATAAAGTGGTTATACGCCAATGCCGGGCGGAGAGAATGCCAGATAGACCAGCAGCACGCACACGATAACGATAACGCTGACGATCTTGCTGTACTTCCAGCGGACGGCGAGCCAAAGGTCCAGCCGCCGCCGGACTGGATGCTGATAGCGGGGCGGGACATCCGGCTGCTGGCGCTGCGGTGCAGGCGGCTCATGGCGCTGATGTCGTTGTAGCAGAGGAAGCTCATAATGAGGTCGCACTCGCCCAGCACGACGACGGTCGTCAGCGCGCAGCGCGAGATCGGGCGCAGGCTTTCCTGCAAACGCTCGGATATGTAGATCGTGTTCAGGTTCCATTTTGCTTTTGGCATGGCGTACACCTCCGTCAGCGGGGCTGTTTGTTTCATTATAACGGATTTCCAAGCAGGTGTAAACTATGATTGCCGCCGCCCGGCGGCGGGGGAAAATTGCCGGTGTTCACCGGCGAGGAATTGCCGCCTTCGGCGGCAGGGAGAGCCGCCGTCTGGCGGCGGAGAAAACGCCGTGCCCACGGCGGGGGGATTGCCGGGGTCTCCCGGCGGAGACGCCGTACCCACGGCGGAGGGCAAAAGGGGACAGGACACCAAGTATGGTTTCCTGTCCCCTCTTGACTCCCCTTACCTTCCTTTGCGCTGCGACTCCCTTCGGTCGCGCAGCGAAACGGGGGTTACGGGAGCACGATTCCGGGCGTCGGGTAGATTTTGGGACGCTGTTATGCCCTGAATTTCCCTTGCGTAGTTCGCCGCGCATAACAGTGCGCGGCCAGACGGTGCAGGGCGGCGGCGGAACGCTGCGAAAAGCTCCGCTTCCATCAAGCGTTGCCCCTTGGAGCACCAAACGTCACTGTGGGCCCCTCGCTTTTAGACGCGCGACCGAAGGGAGTCGCGTCCAAAGGAGGGTTTGGGGGAGTCAAGAGGGGGCAAGGGAACCATACGGTGCCCTTGCCCCCTTTTGCCCCCGCCGCCGGGCGGCGGCATTCCCGCCGGTGAACACCGGCATCTCCGGCCGCCGAAGGCGGCCAATTCCCCCCTGCCGTGGGAACGGCACCTCCGCCGCCAGACGGCGGCGTCTTCCCAAAACCCCGCGGCCGGTTCGGGCAGCACACAAATTCCCCGAGTATTTTTCAACTTTCCATGTTTGCAATTGACATTTTCTATTTTCCATGGTATTCTTAATTACAGAAAACAAAAAGAGCCAATGCCGGCAAGCATCAGCTCTTTGATAAACGGTATCCGCCACTTGGTGCTTCCAACACCAGCGGGCGGTAAGATCTCACAGCCCTGAGACCTGTAACGCGCCAAATGGCGCATACCGCTTACTTGTATAACTATTATACATTCAACAAGCGGTTATGTCAATACGACGCGCGTTTTTCGACAAAAATCAATTTTTCTTCCTTGTACGACACATTTTACTTGTGCAACATTACGAATTTTCGATTTTTAGTGCGAATTTAGACATGGTTTTTCAATCGTCTGGTGTGAGAGCATCAGACGATTTTTTTATTTCTTCTGCAAAAAATTGACCATCGGAAAGGAGGGAAAGCAATGTCCGCGACCGGCTACACCACAATCTACAACGAAGTCCTGCGCGACAGCACACTTTCCCTCGACGCCAAGGGTCTGTTTGCCGTCATCAAGTCCTTTGTCGGCCTGCCGGATTTCGCGCTCAGCAAGCGCCGCCTTTCCTATGCCTGCTCGGACAGCGGCTACCTGCTGAACGCGGCGTGGAAAGAATTAAAGCAAAAGGGATATTTGCAGCACTATTTCTCCCAGTCGGAAAATGGTGCGTTCTGTCATGTCTACAACCTGATGCAGCACCCGTCCGCGCCGGTCGACTTCGTCTATTCCCCGTCCATCGACCGCCCGAACGGCGACGTCATCTGCATTTCCGACGCCCAGCGCGACTACACGAATATTTCCACTGCGGTCCTGCGCGACAAGTCCATTTCCCTCGCGAGCAAGGGTCTGTTCGCCCTCGTCAGCCATCTGATGAAAATTCCCGGCTTTGTTCTCCGCCCCGAGGGAATCCGTTCGTTCTGCATGGAGAAGATCAAACATTTCTCGACGCTCTGGAAGCGCTTCAAGATTTCCGGCCTGCTCAAGCAGCACCGCCATCCGGCCGGTGAGGAAAACCGCTGGACATACGAGTATGAGATATGCGAGACGCCCGATCTGGAAACGCCGTATCTGACCAACCACCACGCTGATGGCTCGGTGTCCACGATTGCAACCATCGGTGATTTCCGAAAAGCTCAAAAGCGTGTCTCTCATATCCGCAAGAACGTCAGAAAGAAGGACAAGCCGCGCGCGGTGCGCCGCAAGGAGCGCAGACAGATCGAGCAGCAGCTGAACGCTGACGCGCTCCGTCAGCGCTTCGGCAACGACCTGACCGGAACGGTCGTGACGGCGGTCTATAACATCAAGCACGCGGACAAGCTGTTCATCAAGGGCGCGGAGATCGCGCAGGAGCATCGCGAGACCGTTGCGCAGATGATTTCCCCGGAAAATGTGGAGCGCTTCCTCGACAGCACTACACTGGATCTCAGCCGTATCAAAAACCCGGCCGCCTACTTACAGACCGCGCTGTTCGACTTCCTCGAAAAACAGTGCAGCACGGACGCCTCCCCTGCCGACGAAGCGCCGGACAAGCCGCTTGCCGACTGGGAGCAGGCATGGCTCGCACAGAAGGCCGAGGCACGCCGCCGCCGTGAAGAAGCGATTGCCCGCGGCGAGTACCAGGATTAAGTACACAACCAGCCATGACAAGCGTCATGGCTGGTTGTCGTGCACGGAAAACGAAACCTCCCGGCTGCGGCACGAAGGACGGCTCCCCGGCCGCCCTTTTTCTTTGTCCGCTGCACCATTCCCCTGTTTTTACAGGGTAGGCTGTTTACGGGTATCATGGAAACAGAAGCCATGGTTTTTGAAAGCGTGCAAATCGGCGGTGTCTAATAAAATCCTTACCGATTTATTCTTCTTAAATCAAACCTTTCGTCTAAAACCTCCGGCAAAAGAGACGAAAGAGCGAAAACAAAAAGGATTTTCTAACGATTTTGCAAACAGCAGTTATAACGTTATACAGTTATGCAGTTAAAAAGTTATAGCTTTATAACGTTTCCCCATCCGCGCTTTCAATCCGGTTTACAGGTGCGGCGCTGGGAAAAGCACGATGCGCGCGGCGTAGTGCGCGGATTTTTGCCCGTTTCAGACGAAAAAGGGCGAAATCCCTTGTATTTCCGCCCCAAAAGTGCTATGCTGTTTATATATCGCCGTTTTACAGCGGCAGGGAAAAAAGAGAAAACAAAGGAAGTACGGCCTTCCGGGGAGCGGCGGCCGTCACGGGGGAAGGAGAACGGTTTATGAAAAAGAAAAAGCTGCGGCGCGGTCTGTCCCTCTTGCTCGCGGTACTGATCGCAGGCGTCTGCCTGCTGTCCGGCTGCGGCGCGAAGAAGCGCGCGGCGCAGGAGAACGCGGAGACCATTCAGGTCTATCTGTGGAACACCACGCTGTACGAAAATTACGCCCCCTATATCCAGTCGCAGCTGCCGGATGTGAACATTGAGTTCATCGTCGGCAACAACGATCTGGATTTTTACAAATTTCTGAACGAAAACGGCGGTCTGCCGGACATCATCACCAGCTGCCGCTTCTCGCTGCACGACGCCGCGCCGCTGAAGGACAGCCTGATGAACCTCGCCCTGACCAACGAGGCGGGCGCGGTCTATAACACCTACCTCGACAGCTTCAAGAACGAGGACGGCAGCGTAAACTGGCTTCCGGTCTGCGCGGACGCGCACGGCTTCGTGGTCAACCGCGGCCTGTTCGAGGAATACGGAATTCCGCTGCCGACCGATTACGCGAGCTTCGTTTCCGCCTGCCGCGCGTTCGAAAAGCACGGCATCCGCGGCTTTGATGCGGACTATTTCTACGACTACACCTGCATGGAGACGCTTCAGGGCCTTTCGGTCTCCGAGCTTTCCTCGGCGGAGGGCCGCCGGTGGCGCACCGCGTACAGCGACCCGGCGAGCACCGAAAAGGTCGGTCTGGACGACACCGTCTGGCCGGCGGCCTTTGAGAACCTCGAGCGCTTCATCCGCGACACCGGCCTGAACGCCGCTGACCTGACGCTGAACTACGACGACATCATGGACCGGATGCGCGGCGGCAGGCTCGCCATGTTCTTCGGCACCTCTGCTAACGTCAAAATTCTGGAGGACGAGGGCATCGATACGACCTTCCTGCCGTTCTTCGGGCAGGACGGCCAGCAATGGCTGATGACCACCCCGTATTTTCAGGTCGCGCTGAGCCGAAACCTCGAGCAGGACAGCGCCCGCCGCGCAAAGGCGATGCAGGTGCTCCATGTCATGCTCTCCGAGGGCGCGCAGAACCGCATCGTCTATGACGGACAGGATATCCTGAGCTACAGCCAGAACGTCAGCCTCCGCCTGACCGATTATCTCGAGGAGGTGCGCCCGGTGGTCGAGCAGAACCATATGTACATCCGCATCGCCTCGAACGACTTCTTTTCCATCTCGAAGGATGTGGTCTCGCGCATGGTCGCGGGCGAATACACCGCAGAACAGGCGTATCAGTCGTTCAACGCACAGCTGCTCACGGGCGATACGGAGACGGCGGAGACCGTGCTGACCTCGGACAAGGGGTATTCGAACGTGTTCCATGCGGACGGCGGAAACGCCTCCTTCTCCGTGATGGCGAACACGCTGCGCGGCGTGTACGATTCCGATGTGCTCATCGCCGCCGCGAACAGCTTCACCGGCAGCGTGCTGGCGGCGGACTACACCGAGAAGATGGCCGCCTCGATGATCATGCCGAACGACCTGTTCGCCTACCGCCGCACGATGACCGGCGCGGAGCTGACCGAGACCGTCCGCGCCTTTGTCGAGGGGAGCGAGGACGGCTTTACGCCGTTCAACCGCGGCTCCCTGCCGGCGGTCAGCGGCATCGCCATCGAGGTCAAGGAGGAAAACGGCGGCTTTGCGCTGACCGGGGTCACGCGGGACGGCAAACCGCTCCAGGGCGACGAGACCGTGACCGTGACCTGCCTCGCGACGGCGAAGCAGATGGCGCTGCTGCTCGCGGACGAGAGCCGCCCCTTCGAGGGCGGAGAGACCAGGGTCCGGGACACCTGGCGCGCGTATGCCGCCGGGGGGGACGCCGCGCTGGCGGAGCCGGAACACTATATCAGACTGAGGTAAACAGGAATGACTGACCAAAAACGCGGAGGAAAAACCAAATACCGTCTCCCGCAGAGCTGGCGCAGCGCCGTCGCCGCCCTGCTCCTCCTGACCGTGCTGATCAGCGGCATCTGCACCCGGTACTTCTCGTTCGTCTCGCGGACGGTCTATCAGGAAAGCACCTCGCATCTGTCCGAGATCCTGCACAAGTCCGACAATATGCTGAACCATCTGGTCAGCCGCAACCGGATGCTGCTGCATCTGTGGGACGATTTTCTGGACAACGCCTCGAGCGAGGAGCAGATCCGCTCCAGCCTGAACGAGATGAAGGGGGAGACCGGCTGCGCCGCCCTCTACTTCCTCGCCTCGGACGGCAGCTGCATGACGCCGGACGGCGAAACGGGTTCTCTCGGCTCACAGGTCGACCTGAACGGGCCGTTTTCCGCCGGAGAGGACGTCGTGCTGAACGCGGCGCTGCCCGGAAAGCCGCAGATGCTTGTGTTCGCCTGCCCGGAGACGCAGGGAACCTATCGCGGCTTCGCCTACGACGCGGTCGCCATCGCCTACTATAACAACGCGGTGCTGAACGCGCTCGACAATACCGCCTTCGACGGCGCGGCTCACAGCTATGTCATCTATCCGGACGGGCGCGTCGTGCTCGACAGCAGCGACGACAGCGACGACCCGGTCTATAACCTCCTCGCGGAGCTGCGCGAACATTCCGACTTGACCGAGGAAAAATTCGACGCGCTGAGCGACGACCTCGCGCAGGGCAGGAGCGGCAGTCTGATGCTGACGCTGCGCGGAACGCGGCACTATCTGGTCTACGAAAACACGGGCATCCAGAACTGGACCATGCTCAGCCTTGTCCCGGTCAGCATCGTCAACGCCAGCATGGACAGGCTGTGGTTCCGAACGGTCGAGATCGTGACCGTTATCGTGGTCCTGCTCGCGGTGCTGGCCATCGCGCTCATCGTGCGTTGGAGCCGCGCCGCGCTCAGCCGGAAGGACACCGAGATCCTGTACCGGGACGAGCTGTTCAACCGGCTCTCGCACAGCGTCGACGACGTTTTCCTCATGCTGGACGGCGAGACCTCGCACGCGGACTATATCAGCCCGAACATCGAGCGTCTGCTCGGCGTGCCGCTCGAACAGGTGCGGCAGGACGTCCATGTGCTGAAGCTGCTGCACGACGCGGACTCCCCCGACCGCGACAAGAACTTCCTCGAGGGGATGCAGCGCGGCGAGCAGCGCGAATGGGACGTGGATTATGTCCATCAAGCGACCGGCGAGCGCCGCTGGTTCCATATCATCGCCATGGGCACCGAGACGGCAGGCCGGACCAAGTATATCCTCGTACTGTCCGACCGCACGGCCGACAGAGAGGTCAATCAGGCGCTTTCGGACGCGGTCGCGGCCGCCCAGTCCGCCAGCCGCGCAAAGAGCGACTTCCTGACCAATATGTCGCACGACATCCGCACCCCGATGAACGCCATCATCGGCTTCACCACCCTTGCGGTCAGCAACATCAGCGACACCGAACGGGTCCGGGACTATCTGACCAAGACCCTCGCCTCGAGCCGCCATCTGCTCTCGCTCATCAACGACATCCTGGACATGAGCCGCATCGAGAGCGGCAAGCTCCATCTCGAAGAGAGCGAGGTCAGCCTGTCCGATGTGCTGCACGACATCAAGACCATCATCAGCGGACAGGTGCACGCCAAGCAGCTCGAGCTGTACATGGACGCGATCGACGTGACGGACGAGGACGTCTGCTGCGACCGGACGCGCCTCGGGCAGATCCTGCTCAACCTGCTGTCCAACGCCATCAAGTTCACCCCGGCGGGCGGCACGGTCTCGGTCCGCGTCCGCCAAAACCCCGGTACGCTGCGCGGCTGCGCGCAGTATGAGTTCCGCATCCGCGACACCGGCATCGGCATGAGCGCGGCGTTCGCCGAGCGCATCTTCGAGCCGTTCGAGCGCGAGCGCACCTCGACGGTCAGCCGCATTCAGGGCACCGGCCTCGGCATGGCCATCACCCGGAACATCGTCGACATGATGGGCGGCACGATCGAGGTGCAGACCGAGCAGGGACGCGGCACCGAGTTCACCGTCTGCCTGCCGATGCGCGTGCAGACCGGGCGGCGAGGCGAGGAAAAGATCGAGGAGCTCGCCGGACTCAAGGCGCTCGTCGTCGACGACGATTTCAATACCTGCGACAGCGTGACCAAGCTGCTGACCCGCGTGGGGATGCGCGCCGAGTGGACGCTCTCCGGCCGGGAGGCCGTGCTGCGCGCGCGGCAGTCCATCGAGCTGGGCGACCCCTGCCGCGCCTATATCATCGACTGGCGGCTGCCGGACATGAACGGCATCGAGGTCACGCGCCAGATCCGCAGCCTGAACGACGACACGCCCATCATCATCCTGACCGCCTACGACTGGTCGGACATCGAGGCCGAGGCGCGGGCCGCGGGCGTGACGGCCTTCTGCTCCAAGCCGATGTTCCTGTCCGACCTGCGCGACGCTCTGCTGACCGCCACCGGCCATGCGCCGACGGCGGCGGAGCCGGACATCCTGCCCGAAGCGCAGGCGGACTTCCGCGGACGGCACGTGCTGCTGGTCGAGGACAACGAGCTCAACCGCGAGATCGCGGTGGAGATCCTGCATGAGTACGGTTTTCTGGTCGATACCGCCGAAAACGGCGCGATCGCGGTGGACAAGGTGCGCAGTTCGCCCGCGGACCGCTATGATCTGGTGCTGATGGATATTCAGATGCCGGTCATGGACGGCTACACCGCCACCCAGCGCATCCGTGCGCTGAACGACCCGGCGCGCGCCGCCGTCCCGATCGTGGCCATGACGGCCAACGTATTCGAGGAGGAGCGGAAGCGGGCGTTCGACTGCGGCATGAACGCCTTCCTGTCCAAGCCGCTCGTGATCGACGCGCTGATCGCCACCCTGCGGGACATCCTGCACTGAGACGTCACAAAGTTACAAAGTTGTAAAGTTGTAACGTCTTAACGTTGTAACTGCACAGAAAGCCCGGGGCGCGGCCGGCTGCCTGGGCCGGTAAACCGTTCTCCCTTCCCCGTGCAAAGGCGAGGGGGATCGTGCTTGACTTGCCGCCGCACGCGCGGTATCATAAAGAAATAACAGAGAGGGAAGAAGGTTGAGATATGCGGTCGATAAAGGATAAGCGGGGATTTACGCTGGTAGAGCTGATCGTCGTGCTGGTCATTCTGGCGATACTCGCGGCCGTTTTGATCCCGTCTCTGATCGGCTACATAGACAAGGCGAAGCAGCGGGCGGTCATCGCGGAGGCGCGGGACGTCTGGACGGCCTCGCAGGCGGCGCTGTCCGAGTGCTACGCCATGTATCCGGAGAGCTTTGCCGAATCGTGCAAGTTCAAATCGACGATCGGCGGCGTAAAGATGACCAAGCTGGGGCGCATCTCCAACGGTGCGCTGGGCGCTTTGCAGAAGAACCCAAAGGACCCGACCGAGGCGGGGAGCTCCAGCCGGAGGATTGCCGGGCAGGTGCTGGTTTATCTGGACAGCGCGGATAAAAAAGCCGGTCCGCGTTATACCTTCGGCAGCGGCAAGATCACGACCGGGGACACGCGGCCGAGCAATTATTTTACCGGCGAGCCGAAGCCGACGGATGTGATCATTCAGATCTTCCATACGGCAGACGGCCGGATGGTCGCGCTCAACTTCGGCAAGAACGGATATATGGTCACGATGGTGAGCGGTCAGGAAACGACCTGTGTGAGAGACGGAAACTGCCTGCCATCATAAAAGAGGAATTGCCGCCTTCGGCGGCAGGGAGAGCCGCCGTCTGGCGGCGGAGAAAACGCCGTGCCCACGGCGGGGGGATTGCCGGTGTTCACCGGCGGGAACAAAAGGGGACAGGACACCAAGTATGGTTTCCTGTCCCCTCTTGACTCCCCTTACCTTCCTTTGCGCTGACACATCGGAGATGTGCAGCGAAACGGGGGTACGGGGGACTCGGTTCCGTGCGTCGGGCAGATTTTGGAACGCTGTTATGCCCTGAATTTACTTTGCGTGGATTGCCGCGCATAACAGTGCGCGGCCAGCCAGTGCAGGGCGTTTGCTTTGCGCTGCGAAAAGCTCCGCTTCGATCAAGGGTTGTGTACCCTTGGAGCACCAAACGCCCCTGTGGGCCCCTCGCTTTTAGACGCGCGACCGAAGGGAGTCGCGTCCGAAGGAAGATGAGGGGGAGTTAAGAGGGGGATAAGAAACCATTCGGTGTCTTATCCCCCTCTTGCCCCCGCCGCCGGGCGGCGGCATCCCTCTCCGCCGTGGGTACGGCGTTCTCCTTCTCCGCCGGGAGACCCCGGCAAAACTGTACAAAGTTATAACTTTGTAACTTTACAAAGTCTCAGCGTTACGCAAAAAACTGATCGAGCGCCTGCCGTACCAGCTCGGACATATCGCAGTCGCGGTGGAACGCGGCCTCCTTGAGCTGTCTATGCTGCTCCGGGCGCAGACGCACGGTCACCTGCACGGTAGATGCCTTCTTCTTCTCTGCGGCCGGTGCGGCGGCCTCCTGTACCGGCTTCGCGGCGGACGTGTCCCTGCGGCCGATCATATTCCTGAACATTTCTTCTGCACTGGGTCTTGCCATTACTGCTCCCTCTCCTTCTCCACAAATTCCCTGACGAACGCCAGACAGTCGCCTACGAAATTCCGGCTCGACTCGGTCACGCGCTCGCCCTTTGTCTGCGACTTGCCCTCGACGTAGTCGAACACGTTCTCCTGCGCCGCCTGCGCCTCCTTGATGATGACGTTGCTGCGGATGGTCGTGCGGTAGACGTCCGCGCCCATGTACTCCGCGATCTTGCCGGTCAGCTCCTGAATGGTCTTTGTGACCCGGGTGCGCTCGGTGCGCGTGAGCAGCACGCCGTCGATTTTGAGCGCCGGGTTGGTGTATTTTTTGACCGAACGGTAGGTGTCGTACAGCTGCGTGATGCCCGAGGCCGCGAACGTCTCGGCCATGGTCGGGATGAGCAGATAATCGGCCGCCGTCAGCGCGTTGACGGTCAGCAGACCGAGCGAGGGCGGACAGTCGATCAGAATGTAGTCATAATCGTCCGCGACGCCGCTCTCCTCGTCGCGCAGCTTCTCCCGGAGCGTCATTTCCTTGCCGACGCTGTGCAGCTCCTGCTCGATGCCTGCGAGGATCGTGTTCGCCGGAATAATGTCGCAGGCGGCGGTGTGCTGAATGGCCTCGCGCGCCGTGACCGTGCCCTTCATGACCTCGTACATGGTCGCGCCGCTCTGGTTGTCGGCCGCCATCGACATGGACAGGTTGCCCTGCGGGTCGCAGTCGATCGTCAGTACGCTGAAGCCCTGCTTGTGCAGACCGGCCGCCAGAATGCCCGTTGTCGTGGTCTTTGCCACGCCGCCCTTCTGGTTGGCCAGCGCAAAAATTGCAGACATAGTCGTCCCTCTCTTTCTTCGCGGTTTTCGCTGCTCTGATTATATACCCGTAAAGTTATAACGTCAAGACGTTCTGACGCTGAAAAGCTGTAACGTTTTAACTGCATAACTTCATAACGTTATAACTTCTGCCTGCGAAATCATCAGAAAAATCATTTCTTTTCCCGCTCTTTCGTCCCTTTCGCCCGAGGTTTTAGACGAGAGGTTTGATTAACGAAGAATAGGTAGGTAAGGATTTTATTAGACTCCGCCGATTTGCAGACGCTCAAAAACCATGGTTTCTGTTTCCATATTGCCCGTAAACAGCCTACCCTGTAAAAACAGGGGAATGGTGCGACGGACAAAGAAAAAGGGCGGCAGGGGAGCCGTCCTTCGTGCTTCAGCCGGGAAATCCTGTTTTCCGCGCACGACCATCAGCCATGACGCTTGTCATGGCTGGTTTTTTAATCCTGATATTCGCCGCGGGCAATCGCTTCTTCACGGCGGCGGCGTGCCTCGGCCTTCTGTGCGAGCCATGCCTGCTCCCAGTCGGCAAGCGGCTTGTCCGGCGCTTCGTCGGCAGGGGAGGCGTCCGTGCTGCACTGTTTTTCGAGGAAGTCGAACAGCGCGGTCTGTAAGTAGGCGGCCGGGTTTTTGATACGGCTGAGATCCAGTGTAGTGCTGTCGAGGAAGCGCTCCACATTTTCCGGGGAAATCATCTGCGCAACGGTCTCGCGATGCTCCTGCGCGATCTCCGCGCCCTTGATGAACAGCTTGTCCGCGTGCTTGATGTTATAGACCGCCGTCACGACCGTTCCGGTCAGGTCGTTGCCGAAGCGCTGACGGAGCGCGTCAGCGTTCAGCTGCTGCTCGATCTGTCTGCGCTCCTTGCGGCGCACCGCGCGCGGCTTGTCCTTCTTTCTGACGTTCTTGCGGATATGAGAGACACGCTTTTTGAGCTTTTCGAGGAAATCACCGATGGTTGCAATCGTGGACACCGAGCCATCAGCGTGGTGGTTGGTCAGATACGGCGTTTCCAGATCGGGCGTCTCGCATATCTCATACTCGTATGTCCAGCGGTTTTCCTCACCGGCCGGATGGCGGTGCTGCTTGAGCAGGCCGGAAATCTTGAAGCGCTTCCAGAGCGTCGAGAAATGTTTGATCTTCTCCATGCAGAACGAACGGATTCCCTCGGGGCGGAGAACAAAGCCGGGAATTTTCATCAGATGGCTGACAAGGGCGAACAGTCCCTTGCTCGCGAGGGAAATGGTCTTGTCGCGCAGAATGGCGGTGGAAATATTCGTGTAGTCGCGCTGCGCATCGGAAATGCAGACAACATCGCCGTTCGGGCGGTCGATGGACGGGGAATAAACGAAATCCACCGGCGCGGACGGGTGCTGCATCAGGTTGTAGACATGGCAGAACGCACCATTTTCCGACTGGGAGAAATAGTGCTGCAAGTATCCTTTGTGTTTCAGCTCCTTCCACGCCGCGTTCAGCAGGTAGCCGCTGTCCGAGCAGGCATAGCCGAGGCGGCGCTTGCTCAGCGCAAAATCCGGCAGGCCGATAAAGGATTTGATGACGGCGAACAGACCCTTCGCGTCGAGGGAAAGCGTGCTGTCGCGCAGGACTTCGTTGTAAATTGTCGTGTAGCCGGTCGCGGACATTGCCTTCCCTCCTTTCCGATGGTCAAATTTTTTTGCAGAAGAAACAAAAAATCGTCTGATGCTCTCACACCAGACGATTGAAAAACCATGTCTAAATTCGCACTAAAAATCGAAAATTCGTAATGTTGCACAAGTAAAATGTGTCGTACAAGGAAGAAAAATTGATTTTTGTCGAAAAACGCGCGTCGTATTGACATAACCGCTTGTTGAATGTATAATAGTTATACAAGTAAGCGGTATGCGCCATTTGGCGCGTTATTGGTCTCAGGGTAGTGAGATCTTACCGCTCGCTGGTGTTGGTTGCACCAAGTGGCGGATACCGTTTATCAAAGAGCTGATGTTTCCTAGGCATCGGCTCTTTTTTTGTTTTCTGTAATTAAGAATACCATGCTAACTATGGGATGTCAAGAAAAAAATATAATTTTGTGCTCAAAAGGCGAAAAAACGCAAATATGGGTTGCAATTCAAATCAATTAGTGATATAATCTGCGAAAAAATTGAAGTGCAGGATGAATTAAAGTGATATGCTACGGACAAATATTTATTTTAAAACCAGATTATACAATAAAAGTGGTAGTATTAGGTATGCTGTAATGGAATTTGATTAAGGGAATATAACCGAAAAAGCATAAAATGTAAGAACGAAGCCCTAGTGACGCAGCACCGGGGCTTTTCTGCATTTGGAAAATTATAATGTTTTAACTTTATAACCTTTAATTAAATATACTTTTCAGATTATATTTCTGTTGAAATACCTAAAAAAATTGGATATAATATATCTAATAAAAGATATTTTTGAGGTGTTCTATGAGTGATTTCAAAAATATTTAGATGAAGCATTCTCTAAAATAAATACTTCTGATTTTTCTGATTCTGAAGAAGATCTTCCGCGCGATGATGTTTATAAAGAAATTCAGCAGCTGATTGTCAGCGAAAGAAAAAAACAAAAGGTAACACAGAAAGAACTGGCGCACAGAACTGGTTTGTCACAGGCTAATATCAGCAATATAGAAAATGGTGTAACGCGCCCAACGATTGATTCATTACAGAAGATTGCAGAAGCACTGGGTAAGCGTCTTCTGGTTTGCTTTGAAGAAAGCGAGGATATTTGACTATGAAAACATTAACTCAGCTTCGGATTGACCATTTTCGTGGGATACGGGATTTGAATATAGAGCATTTGACTTCAATCAATGTAATTGTGGGTGACAATAACTGCGGCAAGACCAGCGTAATGGAAGCTATTCAGTTTCTACGCTCGGGAAGTCCTGCAAATATTTACAACATTGCCAGACTGCGTGATCGCACGTTGACCTTTTTTTCTAATTCGCTGTATGACAGCTTTATTTGTATGTTTCCCAAAGACGATGATAAATTGCAAATCAAACTTTCGGGAGAGTATGACAGTCAGCCTGTTTCCTATGTGCTTTTGGGAACCGAGTCAAAAGAGCTGATAGACCTAAACGAGCTGGATCGTATAGCACGCAGAGAATTTGCAGAAGCAAATGGAGAAACGGAAACCGATGTTTTTGATGGCAGCTCGGTTTATATGATCGGTGAACAGACATTAACGGAAAGTATTCGATTGAACCGATTGACTCGCGTGACCGGTACATTAATTCGGCTGAAACCGCAGATCAAGATCAGTTATGTATCGCCATTTGAGCATCTTAACGGGAATATTGTAAACAGAATTATAAAAAATGATGCTTATAAGTTAATCTGTCTGAATGCGCTGCAATTGTTTGATCCGGAAATAGAAGATATAATGATTTTCAGAAGTGATGTCAGCAATCGACCGGTAGAGTATCTGAAGCATAAACGGCTTGGCAATATGCCGCTGTCTACGTATGGCGATGGCATAAAAAAGTTCTTGTATTGGCGAATGCGATCATTGGAGCGACTCACGGAATTTTACTGATTGATGAGATTGAAACCGCAATCCACAGAAAATATTATAATGATATTTTTCGTTTTATTGTCAAGGCTTGCCGCACATTTAATGTGCAGGTCTTTATTACAACCCACAGCATCGAAGCAATTGACGGTTTACTTGCTACACAGGATTATGATATCCAGTCAAAAGAAGATGCTATTACCGTTGTCACATTAAGAAGAGAAAACCATAAGACATATTCTCGCGTCCTTCAGGGGCGAGAGGTCTTTAAAAACAGGGAAGCGTTCGGCTTCGAGGTGCGTCTATGAATAAACTGATTCTTTGTGAAGGCGCAACCGATGCAATCTTGCTCAGCTACTATCTGGAACGAACAGCAGGATGGAAGTTTGTTCGTCAACCGCCGCAGGGCGTATCCATTCGAGCAACAGAACAAAATGAAGAAGTCACATGGTATAAAAAAAGAACAACGACTATCTGTTGATCTGTGCAGTAGGCGGAAAAGATAATTTCGGGAAATTCTTTGACGATAAAATTCAAAAACCGCTCGTTATGTCAGATGCCTTTGAGAAGATCGCCATTGTAGCCGATCGAGATAAGAGAGAGGTCAGTGAAATCGAAACAGAAGCATCCGCTTTTCTGAAAGTACCGTGTGGCACCATTAAAAACAATCAGTGGAACGATTGCAGTTATACGAACGAGTTTAGAATGGAAAAAACTTTTTCGGCGTTGCTGGTCGTCATTCCACAGGAGCAGCAGGGCGCATTGGAAACCGCAATGCTTGCAGCCATTGCTGAAGATCCATATGATAAGAGCATTGTCGAGAAAACAGGAGCGTTCGCTTCTCGAATGCGTGAAGAAGCATCACGATATATTTCAACGGATCGTTTGAAACTGAAGGCGCACCTGGGATCGACATGGGCTGTACAGTATCCGGAAAAGTCTTTTCCCTAATTGACGAACAGATCAGAAATGTGAAGCGGGAAGAGTCGGAAACGCTGCGGTTGTGCTTTGCGTCTCTGGTGGAAATTTAAGGCGGAATATTTCTTTTAAGGGCAGTAGTATCACGCTGGGAAGATAAAGTATCAGTTTACCCGTTTTGTATGAACGGGTAAACTGATAACCTATGAAAATAGCAGGTTATCTTTGTGGGAAATGCTTGCCTTTCAAGCGGAAATATCGTATAATATATATGTAAAGTCTGTCTTAGCTCACTTGGTGAGTATTGTCTCTTTTCACTCCCTTGCAGGAGTATTGTACCCAAAATTAAATGTTCAAGACCTTTATCAGATGCGTTCTGATAAAGGTCTTTTATATATAGATTCGCCCATAAAAAGTTTCTCGATCTCTAAAAAGAAAGGAAGTATCCGAACAGCATGCGTAAAAGAATAACTCCTAAACATCTCTAAAACACTAAGAAAAATAATAAAAAGAGCGCCCGGTACGCCGTAAAAGTACCGGTGAGATAGCGACTCAACGCTATCTCGACAGCTAAAAAAGAACAGTAAGAATTTAATAAAACAGATCAGCTTGGAAGCGCTGAAAAAAGAAGCTTCCGTCGTGCATAAGACGCTAAGAGTGCCCAAGGTCGTGCATAAGACCTCGCTCAAAGAGCAAAAAAGAGTGCATGCTCGATGATTTTTTCAGAGGGCGACTTATGTTTTAACATCAAAAGTGAGATACAGTAAGGGAAATTTTTATATGGGACACAAGAAAAAAGACGGAAGGAATAGCCGTACATTGCACCAGCAGGCATATGACAAACTGCAAAAATGCAGGCATTTGGCGACAGCAAACGCCTCGATAAGCTCGAAAATCCAGAGGATTTTGCAAGAAAAATTTACAGCTTTTCGACCTACCAGACATACTTTAAGCACATAAAATACTTTATCAAATGGCTGCAAAGGGAACATCCCGAAGTAAAAACGCTGAGAAAAAGCCGAAAAATTTGTGCCGGAATGGCTGCAAACCCGCGTGGATAAAGGCCTTTCTGCATGGACGGTTCAAACCGAAGAGGATGCTTTGAATAAGCTGTACCAGATAAAATTGGACGATGAAAATCGCTTTCAGCCGCCGAGAAGATTAAAGGAAAATATCACGCGCAGCCGCGGAACCAAGAAGCGCGACGCGCATTTTTCAGAGAAAGCAAATGAAGAGTTAGTCAATTTCTGCAAGGCCTGCGGCTTCCGCCGCAATGTGCTGGAACGGCTGACGGGCAGTGACTTATACGACCGCACAAAGGCCGAAACGGCATTCGCTGAAGCGCAGGAAGCAGGTAATGAAGCGCTTGCGGAGCACTGCTTGTGGGTTTGAAAACCTTCCCGGAGCAGGATTACTTTATCCTGCATCGCCGCGACAAAGGCGGGAAAACGCGCCTATCTCCCATCGTCGGGCCGCACATAGATGCGGTCGTTCGGCGCATGAAAGCCACGCCGCCGAGCGAAAAAGTGTGGCAGTATGTCAGCTCAAATTGCGATGTCCATGGCTATCGCGCGGATTACGCAACGTTCCTTTATAAGCAGTACGCGCGCCCAATCGAACAGCTGGATTACCATAAAAAGATACGCTGTTCCGACGGAAAATACCGCTCGAAATTTATATTTATCGCGGCAGTGAGCGCAGAAAACGGCTCGACCGCCGTGCGGTCGGCATCATCAGCATCGCGCTCGGCCACAGTCGCGAGGACACCGCGATTACAAATTATATTCGTAATCTTTAGGCAGCGACTAGGTTTGGATACAGTTCAGTCGTTCAGGTCAGGGTACATTATTTGTGTAGGTGTATATGTACGAAGGACGTTTACCTGAATAATTGGAAGACCGGTTAAGAAGACAGGCGGGAAACCGCCTGCTCTTGACATATCTGCATACAACTGTTATGTATAAGACAAGAGCGACAAGCCTAATCCATAAGCTCATCGCCCTTAATTATCATAGAAGAATCTTATTCACAGAGTTTTTCTCACACGCTCGATTTAACAGCAAATGTTATTCTGGTCAATGTTTATAAATGCTGACGTTGCAGAATATCGACAATAATAATAGTTGACCTTTGTCGTTTGTAAATCAAAGTGCCTCTCCGTTTTTTCTTGTGGATGAGCGCGGACTTGCTGATACTGGACAGTTTGACGATTTGTGTATGCGAATGGTCCATAAGCAGAATTATTGTATGGTCAAGCTGTCCGGTGTTGAAATTGGGCGGACAGTCTTCACGGAAATTCGGGTGGGTGACAGGACGGTCCATCGACCGTATCATGGTAATAAGGAGCATCAGAGCATAAATGGCATGAACAGATAGAAACCCGTTTGGTTCTCAGAAACAGCCTAAAACTATGGGCGGGCATACATTTTGAGACAACATCGTAAAGTCCGGACGATTCCGCCTGCAAAAGCATAAGTTCGCACCGCTTTTCCGTATTCTGGACGACGGAGATTACCTGCAGGCCATCGGCGAAGAAGGCGCCATGCGTGCGCGGCTTCGTCTGCTGACCGCGGGCAACAGCTATATCGTTCCGCAGTGCGGTGATATCGTGGGCATCCACAATGTCGATCCGTCACAGATAACATTGGCACGGTGGGAGCGGTTCTGTGCGGCGATGGATGATTTGGCTAAGAGGCAGGGGTGGGGTAGTACATAATGACGAAAATAAGAATGGCGACCGTAGGTATCCGAGAGGGATGAATCATGGAAACGAATCGCCCGAATCTATTGTAGCGCAACGGATTCGGGCGATTTTCTCTGTGTCAATAAGGTTAGTAAGGGTAATTGTTATACGCGCCTTTGCACTACTTAATGTCACTGGTACGGCATTTAGCCTGTTTTTGAATCAATGATCGATTTATAAATATCTTTGATTCCAGCTTCTCTTGCCATGCTGACAACAAGATTTTCTTCCTTTACTCCCATTCTTAAACCCAGGATAATCCCGCTTGGAACCCATTCCATCATAACTGGCGGCTTCATTGGGCAAGCAGTTATCATACGCCATTCTTCATCGTATTCATGGCATTTCCTCTTGATCAGCGTTGTTCTTTCTCTTTCCCATGTACCATTCCCCACGCTATCATACAGATATTTGAGAATTGTCGTATCAGAAATTTCGCCGATCTTGTTCAGCATTACAAGTTTTGCGAAATTAGTAGCATTATACGGAGCGTTCGAATAGTAGATGGGATATAACGGTGTGCCGAAATTTTTGATTCCACAGTTTTGACATTTTTCCTGTTTCCCGCATAAATAGTTTTCTTTCTTTTCAAGATCATAAATCTGAACAAAGCCTCTGTGTTGGTCTGCGTATTTTAGCCAGAGAACCTCATTAAAACCATTCTCGGAAAAGCAAATAGACCAAGTGTCTTTCTTTATCTCATCTCGCAATGCAAGCGCAGAACTAAGAAAATTTTCGACGAGTCCATTTGAAAGCATCTTTGTCACATTGTCAGCTGTAAAAAGGCTTTCTGCTCTTCAGTCAGCATGCCGCCAAGAATGTCCTTGACACCTTCTGTGACTGCTTCTGTGCTTTCACGAGTTTGAAATGCTGTCAGAAGTTCTTGGTGAATAGAGTCAATATCAATATGTAAAAATGTATCAAAGGGATCGTCATAATAGTTTGCCGAAGAAAAATAGAGCCTATTTGTACGAAGTGCTTCCAAGCTATTAAGATTGACAGGACGATAGCGAAATAAAAGTTTCGGAAACCGTATCGCTGCCATCAGTTGTTTTGCATCCTGTGATAGGTCAAGTCCGGGTAATGCGCATAAAGTTTTCCAGAACGCTTCTCGTTCTTGTGCATTCATTCTTTCGGCCCCTATCTTCCACCGCATTCACGCCGCCAGCGCATTGGCATTGACCCGTTCAATCGCCTGTCGGATGCCTGCCCACACGGACAGGTCTGTGAACACTTCCACGATGCTGCCGTAGTCGGTAAACGGTGCTTCCTGCAAAACGGACATATCTTTCATCATGCCGTTATGAACAATGTACTCCACAATCTGGTTTACGAAGTAAATCTGCCTGCTGTCCAAGCTGGCATCGTTCAGATACTGCGCAAACGCCTCCTTTGCCGCGTTCATGTCAACTCCGACGATTTCTCGCACGAACTCGCCCAGCGGCTTCTGGCCGTACTCAGCCACATAATCCTGTTTCGTACCGACCTCGCTCCAGAGTGCTTTCTCCAGCGCCTGCACATCTTCCACAGTCAAAGGGACATTACCCTTTAGTTTGGCAATAACGGCGTCATTCATGTGCTGACGCACGTAGAACTCCGCCTTGGCCTTGTAGTTCTTCAGATCGTCGTTTTCCAGCTCAGATTCTTTCCAGTCCACAGACAGAATTTCGTCATCAAAATTCGTATCATAGCGCACTTTACTGACCGGAATATACTTGATGAGGTCGCGCAGATTCTCCCGGATGTACTCAAATTCATTGATTCCGGCGGTCTCCACATAGTCCGTATGCAAAATCTTGTCAATCAGCTCAGCCTGCACCATGATCTCCGGAATATTTGCCACAGCTGCAACGGCAGAGACCTTTTTAAACAGATCACTCCGCGCCTTGCCATATTTCTTTCCCGCCAGGTACGCAAGCTCGATGCCGTATAGCAGCGCGTCGAACCGCAGCGCTTTGGCATCGTCCTCTTCCGGTGTAATAAGCGGCGCAAGCTCTTGCCCTATGAGCAAGGTATCCTCATAGGTCAGAGCGCTATAGCTGTCCGGTTCTGCATACCGCTCTACATATTTTAAATGCTGGCGGACAGCAAAGTTCTCTTTGTTCAGTTCCCGCACCTTGCGCACCATGTCCTCAACCAGCGTCTTGCGGAAGGCAATCAGATTCGTTGTCTGATACGCCAAGTCCTGCAATTTGAAGGCAATTTGGGCCTTCAGATGGAAGATTGCGCCTTGCAGGGCGATCATATTGGCGGTAGGTCTGCCCTTGTTCATGCGAAAGAACTCAAAGTTGCCGCAGAAGTCAAAAATATAGAACTTGTCCTTATCCTTACCATCCATCAGCCCCGGACACAGACGGGTGCCACGCCCAATCATCTGCCAGAACTTCGCTTTGCTCATGACCTTTTTAAAGAACACCAGATTCAGCACCTCCGGCACGTCGATGCCGGTGTCCAGCATATCCACGGAAATGGCGATTTGCGGCAGCTTTTTCGGATCGGAGAACTCGTCAATCGCGCTCTGGGCGTAAGTCATATAGTTATCAATGACCTTGGCAAAGCCGGGAAGGTGCGGGTATTCTTTATTGAAAACCGCGAGGATTTTCTCCGCATGGGTGTGATTTTTTGCAAAGATGATCGTTTTGCCCAGCTTACTGCCGTAGTCGATGGTCAGACCGTGGGTCATCAGCGTGTTCAGTACCTGTCGGATGGTGTCTTCATTGAAAATCCATTCGTTCAGCGCCGAGGATGCAATGCGCTCCGGTAATTCTCCGTTTTCATCTTCGAAGGTGTCCTCATAGACCTGCTTGTCCTCGTCGGACAGGTCATCGTAGACGATGCCCTCCTCGATGAATTTCAGCTTTGTCTCCACCGACACGAAATCCACCAGATACCCGTCCTTCACCGCCTGCGCCAGTTCATAGCCATAGGTGGGTACGCCGTTTTCTAGTTCAAATATCTCATAGGTATTCTTGTCGATCTCGTCCTTGGGGGTGGCCGTCAGGCCCACCAGCGAGGCATCGAAATAGTTGAAAATATCCCGGTACTTGTTGTAAACGGAGCGGTGAGCTTCGTCACAGATGACCAAATCGAAATGTCCGCAGGTGAAAAGCTTACCCTCTTCATCCTGCACGCTGTCAATAACATTGTACATGGTCTGATAGGTGGAAAACACACAGTGGGCTGTGTAGTTGTCCTTCTCCTCACAGAGATTGGTAACGGAGAGATCGGGCAGCAAATTCACAAAGCTGCGCTTGGCCTGCGTCACCAGACTGTTGCGGTCAGCAAGAAAGAGAATATTCTTCACCCAGCCGTGTTGGAGCAGCACATCGCATAGGGCGATGACAGTTCTCGTTTTTCCGGAACCGGTGGCCATGACCAGCAGCGCCTTGCGGCGGTTCCGGGCAAAGGCGTTGCAGGCAGCCTTGATGGCCCCCTCCTGATAGTAGCGCCCGGCGATCTTGCGGTCCACCATGACATTTTTCAGGCTCGTCCGCATACTCTGGAGATTGAAGAGCTTCTCCAGATCACGTTTGGAGTAAATGGCTGCACATTTCCGCTCAGGATACAGATTGTCCGTGATGCGGGTCTCAAAGCCGTTGGTCAGAAAGATGACCGGGCGGCGGTGATACTTTTTCTCCAACAGATCGGCGTAGAGCTTTGCCTGCTGGCGGCCCTTAGCTACGTCCACGCAGGTGCGCTTGGCCTCCACCACTGCCAAGGGGCGTCCGTCATCACCGTAGAGCACATAGTCTGCATAGCCGACCTCGGACTTGTTTGGCATACCGGGCAGTTCTACCTCATTCAGCCAGTCCTTGCTCTCCGTCCAGCCCGCATCTGTGAGCATGGTGTCGATATACAGCTTGCGGGTCTTGTATTCGGACAGGTCGAGGGGCTTTGGCACATAGGTCTGCTGCTGCTCGGCGCGACGGGCGGTGAGTTCCTCCTTCAGCGCAGCGTTTTCCGCCATCAGCGCGGCGAGCTCCACCTCCGGCACTTCCTGCACCGGCTCGGCGGAAACTTCGCTTTTCTGCGTCAGCAGCGCATGGTCGAAATGTCCTTCGGTGTAGTTCTCGCCGTAGCAGTACGCCACAAAATCCAGAAGAATATAGAGATTTTCCAGACACAGCGCCGCCTGCTCTTCGGTGATTTTCTTGCCGGTGTGGGCGGCGTTGTTGCCCATGCGACGGATCAGATCCATCCGCCGCCAGATGTCCGCGCCCACGATGTCCCGGAAGTCCTCGGTATTCATGAGGCTCACCAGAGAGTCCTGATAAGGCATGACCAGCGCCTTGTCCACGGAATACATCCACTTCACGGCAAACTCCATCGCCCTGCGGCAGTTCAGCACACAGGCGGAGGGGTCGATGGGCAGAATGCGCTCAGCGGAGACGGCAACAGGGGCGAAGGAGGAAAATTGCGGGATGGAGAGGAATGTATCAAAGTTGGTCATCGGGTTTCACCTCACGTTTATTACTCTAGATTTACGGATTTGGAGTAAATCCTAGCGTAATTGTTTCTGTAGTACATAAGCAAATTTCGCAAAAAGATTTTCCAAAGTCGGTTATTGAGATATAACTTTCCTCAAACTTTGGCTTGTTGAATGGATGTACCCGATGCGTAATCGTGTTGATTTGCGATTCTAAATATCGGTGTTCCTTTAACGGCTCATATAGGGCTTTATTTGTGAGTGAAGCAAGCATAGCGTTTTTAAGTAGCCCAAGGCGAATCAAATTATCGAAATATTTACCGACTTCAAATGGATATTCACATTTGGCTAGCTCTCCGACATTAGAAAAATTTTTTACAACATCGTAACCTTCTTCTTTTTTATTTACACACCGAAGGGTAATGGTCGGTATAATTGTATTTGAAGACATGTAACGAAGAATTTTAGCTTCATCAGGACTAAGTTGCTTAATAATTTCTACAAAGGCAGGATGAATTCCATCTTTCATTGTCTCGTTCATAGAGTTAGCCAGTAGTTGGGCATACAGTTCTCTTATTTCTATATCTTCCGTTATACTTGCGTTTTGTAGAGTTGGTACTGCAATTCTTGGGGATGGCGGAACAATATTCTCTGATGGTATATTTTTCAGCTTCTCTTCAAGCATTTTGCGCAAATCAGATAGTAGCTCTTCCCGCAACTGTGGATAATACTCTCGAAACATGGAAAGGGCCATATGCGTAGCGTCTGCCACGGATAATCCATTATACTGCTCTGCGATGAACGTATTTCCGTGTGAGCCAAGTCCTGCATTTTGGTTGATTTCTGTCTTGTCATTCATCGTTTTTCCCTCCTTTGTGATTGTTCTGGATTCCGATGAATGTATTATTGCTGCCGGACGATGTCTGATTGATGGTAGTAGAATCAGATTTGCCTTTGCTCGAATTATCTTTTTTTATGAGTCCAAAAATTCCGGTTATGATGGCTACCGATACCGAGCCACAGATTGTTATTACCGCAACTTGCACGGTTGCGTCTAACGATGAAAACCATGCCATTTTGCTTCACCTCACCCAAAATATTTCTGCATCAAGCTGTCAAACAGTAGTTGTGCTTCGTCCAACGCCTTCTGTACGGCAACTTTTGATTTGTCGACCTGTTCAACGAAGGCTGCAAACTGCTCCTGCAATGCCATTGGCGCAAGCAATATCCTTATTTTGTTCATGGTAGATATTGGGAGCTGAGGCTGTGCAGAGCCGCTGGCGATCTTCCCCTTTATGGATTGAAGCTGTAGCTTAAATTGCTCCATAAAGAAGACCTCTGTCATTACGCTTTTATTCATGCGTAGAATAACCATGCCGGAATTGATGCGTACATTTTCAAACGGGACACTGTCGTCATAAAACGCCAAATTTCCGAGTGTTCCTCTTGTCGTTAGCACTACATCGCCGCGTTCCAGTTTGCCATTGTGAAGGGCGTTATCTTTTTCTTTAGTGATGAACATGCGGTTTTCGAAGGAAAAGCCCGTCGCTGTTACGTTTTTTGCATTTAAGAACAGGCAGTATCCCGTGTCTGAAAACTCATCCTGCTTGGGATAGTTCTTACCACGGTCTCCGTCTATTATCGCACAAACCGTAGTCATCGGTTCAGTCGGAAGCCCCATGCTATTTCTTACGGGATCACCAAACATTTCGACAAATCGGGCTTTGACGAGTTCGTCCAGCTTTTGGAGCTGCTGCTGACGCAATCGAACGATTGAGATTATTCTATCAAATTCGCTGGTAATATGTCGCTGATTTTCTAATGTGGGGCATTCTATCTCTACAGATTTTAAATCTGAACTATTGGCCCGTGGCATTTTGGCACCGCTTGTTTTTTCGTTTATATATGCCACAAATTTTGGTGACCGTAGAAAATATGTAAGATATTCTCTCGTAATATAGTTTTTATTAGGTTTCAGTGGAAGCATTTCTGAAGTTGCATACCCAGGGCAATCAGGGATAACAACTTTGTTTAGATATGGACGCAATTTAGAATAGAGAACATTATTAGTATCAAATGCGATGGTTGAGGTTCCGATTTTATCGAAAGGAACATACAAACGCTCATAGATATGCCCTGTGTTGCTTTCCACCATATCTAGATTTAGCAGCCAATATGATTCGCTTTCTGGAACACTTCCTTGCTGAATGGGGGCTATATCACCCAGTTTATATTTCGCCATATTTCACTCCATTACATTCCAAGCAAATCTTCTAGTTTGCTCATTTCCTCACCAATCTCCAGTTCCAACTCTCTCAACTGGGCCATGATCTCGCTGGTGGGCGGGTACTCCACGGGCTTATACTCGGTTTTCTTGTATTTATTGATGGACAGGTCATAGCCATTTTCTACGATCTCCGCCCTGGGCACGAAAAAGGATTTTTCCGTGCGCTGGCGGTCTTTTTTCGAAATCAAGATTGCGGAACCGTGCGATGATATCAGGGATATCGTTGTCTGCCACCGGGCTGCGCTTATCGTCCAGCAAAAAGCCGTCGGCGGTCATATCATAGAACCACACATTGTCTGTACCACCGTGGCCGGTCTTGGTGAAGATCAGCACCGCGGTAGACACCCCTGCATAGGGCTTGAATACGCCGCTGGGCATGGAGATCACGGCCTCCAGCCGGTTGCCGTCCACCAGCTCTTTGCGGATGGCTTTGTGTGCGGTGGAAGAGCCGAATAGCACACCGTCGGGGACGATGCAGGCGCTGCGCCCGCCCACCCGCAGCATCCGCAGGAACAGAGCCAGAAACAGCAGCTCGGTCTTCTTGGTCTTGCAGACTTTCAGCAGATCTGCCGAAACGGTGTCTGCGTCCAGGCTGCCCTTGAACGGCGGGTTGGCCAAAATCAGGGAATACTTCTCTTTGTCTGGGTTCTGGTCGCTAAGGCTGTCCCGGTACTCGATAAAGGGATTGTCAATGCCGTGGGTCATCATGTTCATCGCGCCGATGCGGAGCATGGTTCTGTCCATGTCGTAGCCGAAAAACATGTGGTTCATATAGTGATCCTTCTTCTGGCGGTTGAAGAAGATTTCTTCCTTGCGGTGTTCCTTCAGGTATTCACCCGCAGAAACAAAGGAAGCCGGAAGTGCCGCAGGCCGGGTCGCAGATCACATCGTCCGCTTTTGGGTCCATCAGCTCCACCATCATGCGGATAATATGGCGTGGGGTACGGAACTGACCGTTACGGCCGGACTGGCTGATTTTGCTGAGCAGATATTCATAGGTATCGCCCCGCACATCCACCGCCTGAGATTCGTTCATCAGGCGATAAATCTCGTCCAGCGCATCCACCACTTTGGACAGCAGCAGGGGCGTGGGCAGCTTGAAAATGGCGTCGTCCATGTACTTGGAATAGGCGCTGCTCTTATCCCCGTGGAGGTTCTTGATGAACGGAAACACCCACTCCTGCATCACAGAGTACATTTTCCCTGCCGGGAAGTCATGAAACACACTCCATTTGAGTTGCTGACCGTCGATGGTGCGCTCACCCATCTGCACCTCATCGGTGAAGATGCTGGTATAAGGCAGCCCCAGCATGGCAGCCTCTTTTGCCCGGAGATTGTCCGAATCGTCCAAGTCGTGAATGAACATCAGATACGTGATCTGCTCGATCACATCCAGCGGGTTCACCAAACCGCCCGCTGCAAAAACATCCCAAAGGCCGTCGATTTTATTTTTCAGTTCGCCTGTAATCATTTATTCTCTCTCCCTGTTCCAAGTGTAAGAAGTGTACCGTCCGCCGCCGATTTTCAAGATTTCTCCAGACTTTATCAAATCCGCCAGTGCGCGCTGGACGGTGATCTGGCTGATATCCGGGCACTTTTCCATGATTTCACTCTTGGTGATTTTGCCGAGGTGGTTTTGATGATCTCCCGCACACGGTCGGGCTTGGACAGGCCCTTGGTGGTCAGCAGCTCGATCCGGCTCTCGAAATCCCGGTACGCCGCCACCAGAACACCCAGCATATAGGTGACAAAGGGGGCATAGTCGTTGGTTCCCTCATGCCAGTTGTATGAACTCTGCTGCAAAGCTTCGTAATATGTTTCCTTGGTGTCGGAAATCAATTTCTCAATGCTGATATACTTGCCCACGATATAGCCGGAGCGGTACAGGAGCAGCAGCGTCATGAGCCTGCTCATGCGGCCATTCGTCATTGAATGGGTGGATGCAGAGAAAATCCAGTATAAAGATGGGAATCAGCAGCAACGGGTCGAGTTCAGCATCCTGCATAGCCGCTTCAAACGCGCTGCACAGCGCCGTAATAGCCTCCGGCGTTTCCCACGCAGGAACAGGCTCAAACCGGACAATCTGCTGACCGTCCGGCAGTTCTTCGGCAATCACGTTATCCGAATTTTTGAAGCAGCCGCCGATGGACTTCCCGCTGTATTTGTACAGATCCCGGTGAAGCTGCAAAATGATAGATGGCTTTGGAGGAATGAAATCGTGGCTTTCATGGATCGTTGCAAGCACATCGCGGTATCCAGCAATCTCTTTTTCACTGCGAGTTTTTGGCATTGTTTTATCACGCACGATTTTCTTCAGTCTGTCATCCGTGGTGATAATTCCCTCGATGCGGTTAGATGCCTCTGTGCAATTTGTTGTATTCTGTTTTGAATTTTCTCAACTTTTCAGACAACGCATGCTTTAATCGATAAAAGATTTTGCCGCCCCTTGTATTCGTGAATCTGCGTCAGGTAGGCCACGATCTCTGGCGTCAGCAATTTGTTGGGCAGATAGTGGTAGGCAGACACTTTTCGAATGCGTCAGTTGGCTGAGCATCCCTGTTGGCACACGATTTCCCGCAAAATCGAAGATTTTGTGGGGAAAGGAGGAGCAACAGAAAGGATGAGCTTTGCCGCCTGCGGCGAAGTGAAGAATATGTAGTTTGCGACGACGCAGGAAGCGAAGGTATATACAGCCCCCGTCCCGCCGCAGCGCCGCTCCCCGTTTCAGCGCTTCTTCCGTTTTCCCTTGCCGTGGGTCATGGTCGTTTTCCCACGCTGGCTGATGGGAGTTTTCAGGCGTTTGGACAGCTTTAGTGCCTCGATCAAGTTGCAAATTATTCCATTGCGATGGAATCGTAATCGATCCCCAATGTGGAAAGCAATGCTTTCGCTTTCTTTTCCTCGGAGCTTCCCTCAAAGTTCATCGCATCCTGTAACTGATCCTGCATAGTTGCTGCAAGGGAGATTTCATCCGCCGTCATGGTGTCGGGGCGGTGTTCACTCCGAATGTCACGAAGGATACCTTTCAGATCATCCGCAATCAGGCTTCCGAAATATTCATCTTCCCGAATCTGCGCCACTTCTAATGTCCGCAGATGCAGGTCATTTTCTTCGCCGCCATTTTTCATCAACGCCGTCTGCCGGACGGCTTCCAGCACGGCGTTCATATCGTTGACCCGCATATCTGCGATCCGGTCAATGTAAATCTCGGCATCCAGCATGAACCGCTGGAAATCCTTGTGGCAAATCAGCTCCGACAGCAGCCGGTGATTGAACTTGCCTGTTCTTAATACCACTTCGTAAGTTCCCATGCCTTAATATCGTCAGCAATGCTTCCATTATAGGAAGAAAACTTACGTTTATTACCGATATGAATGTTGGCACGAACCTCGTTATAAAGTGCCTCATCCGGATGGTTCGGATATGCGATCTGAAGTGATGTTTGCAAAGTCCGGGATATCCGCAGCGGTCAGCAGCGGCTTCTGGGTCAGCTCTGCATCCGGACCGGCGCCGAGGCCCTTCTCCAGCATGTAGAAAGCCAGCTCGCGCGAGCAGTTCTTATCATAGTTCTGGGGAGTGATCGCACCGAGGTTCGGCAGACACTGCAGATCGTTGATGCAGTAATCAACAACGCCATAAGCCCAATACTTGGTATTGTTTGCACTCTTGCCCGCATAGCCCTTTGCAGAACAAATCAGTTTTGCCATCTGGCCAATCGTGAGCTTGTCTTCGGGGCCATACTTACCGTTGCCGTAGCCCTTAATAAGACCGCCTTCGGACATCTTGTTGATGTAAGAGGTAGCCCAGTGGTTAGACGGCACGTCGCTGAAATTAGATGCCGCAAAGGCGGATGCCGTCATACTTGCCGCCAATGCCGCCGCCAGTGCTAATGAGGTAATTCTTTTGCACGTGTGTTCTTAAACCACTTGGCATATGGATTGAATTTTCCGCCGCTTTCTCTCCCGGATGAGCGTAGATTTGCTGATGCCGGTGAGCTTGACGACCTGCGCGTAAGAATGGTCATCGAGCAGCGCCATCGCATGGTCAAGCTGCTCGGTGTCGAACTTGGGCGGGCGGCCCTCACGGAAATTCGGGTCGGTGGCGCGCGCGACCGCCTTGCCCTCCTGCGTGCGCTGGACGATCATGTCGCGCTCGAACTGCGCGAACGACAGCAGCACGTTGCGCAGCAGCGTGTTGACCGAGTCGTTGGACAGGATGCCGAGGTTCAATACATTGATGGTGATGCCCTCGTCGATCATATCGGTGATGAGGTCGGAGGCCTGCGACACCGACCGCGCGAGGCGGTCGAGCTTTGTCACGATGAGCACATCGCCGCGCCGCAGCTGCGCCCGCAGCCTGTCAAACTCCGGGCGCTCGATCTTCGTGCCGGTGAAGGTGTCTGTATAGATTTTTTCCGCGCCCGCCGCGGTCAGCGCCGCCTGCTGCGCGTCCAGACTGTTGCCGTCGCGCGCCTGCGTCTTGGTCGAGACTCTCGCGTAGCCGAATATCATATGAATTCCCCCGTTTTCCCGGTTTTGACACCGCAAGTTTTGAATATAGGTTTTGACACCTCTATTATAACTTATGACGCTGGGTTTTGCAACCGGTGGCAATACTTGAAAGTTTTGAGACAGACTCGCATCATATCGAGCAATTACACGCAGATATTTTTATACCGCCTCCATTAGCCAGCCGTCAGGTTTTCAACCTTGATGCCGTTGTAATTCCCGAGCGTGAGCCGGCCGTTGGTCAGCACGATCTTTTCGCAGTTGTCCTGAATCCCGATCAGCGGCCGCAGTTCGCGGTCGAACAACTATATGTTTGTGTATTATTTCTACACAAATTTTGCATTGATGCTATATTCCAGTCTGTCTGTGCGCTTTGTTTGGCAATAACACATTATTTCATCAGATAGTAATGTGTGAATGTCAATCAGCTGTTGACTAATACACATTATTTCTATATAATATAATGTGTGAATGTTGAGCGAGGTGATAGCATGAACAACATAGATAGAGTAGAGAAACTGGTTCGATCTTCTCCTAACGGTATCATTACAACTGCACAGCTGACGAACGCCGGTCTGCATCGAGGCTATCTGCATGATTTCGTCGAACGCGGAGAACTATACCGTTTTGGGCGAGGTCTGTATGTGCAGAGTAACGCATGGGAAGATGATTTTTACCTTTTGCAGCAAAAGTACGGCCGCGGTATCTATTCGCATGATACTGCTCTTTATCTGCTGGGTTATTCTGACCGCACCCCGGCTCGGTATACGATGACCTTTCCAAAGGGCTACAACGCACCGTCCCTGAAACAAGAAGATTTGATCGTTAAGCGTGTTATTCCAGAAAATTATAACTTCGGCATTATCAAAATCCAATCCCCCTCCGGCAATCCGATTTGTGTTTATGATCTGGAACGGACGCTGTGCGACATCCTGCGCGGCAGCGGAAGCGATATTCAGATTGTAGGAGCTGCTATGAAACGCTATGCCGCATCCAAAGACAAGGATATTCACAAACTGATGCAGTACGCAGAACAGCTTCGCGTAAAGCCCAAAGTTCTGCGCTACATGGAGATTTTACTATGATTACAAAAAATCCAATGCAGTTAAAAGCGTATATTCAAAAAGAAAGCCGCCGAGAAACACATTTCCGCGCAGCTTGTAATGCAGAATTATATGCTGGAAAGACTGCTGGAACGTATTTCCCTTTCACCGTATAAGCATAACTTCATCATTAAAGGCGGCTTTCTCGTGTCGGCCATCGTTGGTCTGGATACGCGCGCTACTATGGATTTGGACACGACCATCAAAGGCTTTACGCTGACCCATGAGGCGATTCTGTCCATTTTCAAAGACGTGTGCGCGGTGCAGATTGACGATGATGCACAGTTTGAAATTGTGGGGGTTGCAGACATCCGTGAAACGGACGATTACCCCGGTATCCGGGTATCCCTGAAAGCTAACTACCCACCAATCAGCGTCCCTCTGACGGTAGATGTCACCACCGGCGATAAAATAACGCCTCGCGAGATCGAGTATACCTTTTCAACGCTGTTCGATGACCGCACATTCAGTGTTTTAGCCTACAATCTTGAAACTGTGCTGGCTGAAAAACTGGAGACTGTGCTGTCTCGCAATATTGCAAACACTCGCCCGAGAGATTATTATGACATCTATATTTTGTCCACACTGCGCGGAGACGAGTGCGACAAGGCTCTGCTGCGGCAGGCGATGGAACGGACAGCAGAAAAGCGCGGCAGCAGCAAGATCTTAACACAGTACCCGGAAATCATGCAGGAAATCCGGGAAAGTGATACACTGCGCAGGCAATGGAACAAGTATAGCCGCGAATATGACTATGCAAAGGAAATTTCGTTTGACGATACCTGTGATGCGATCCAGAAAATCATGGACGAAATCATCAAATGAGGTCGATTATGATGTGTAAGCGTGGAGATATTTATTTCGTGGATTGCGGTCAGAACATAGACACCTGTAAGCAGAGCGGTATCCGTCCGGCGGTCATCACGGTCGTTCCCTTGGCTTCCAAGATTTATAAGAAAAGGATGCTCCCCACCCATGTCTACATCCCGCGAGGGTGTGGAACGGGTCTGCCGCAGAACAGTCTGGCTCTGGCCGAACCGGTGGAAACCATCGACAAAAAGTATTTGCTGGAACGGCGTGGTGCCGTAAGCGATGATGTTGTTATGACCAAGCTGACAAAAGCCCTGCAAATCCAGATCGGTGCCGTGGAGCGATATAATTGAGAAAGAGCAGACACGGCGGCCGCTCTCCCCTCTTCTGCGGTTATACGCCATATGTTATGGATAACCGCAGTTGACACGCCCTGTTTTCTATGTTCTAATAGGCGCATCAAAGAACGAATACCGGCTGCAAAAAGAGAACCGAAAATCGTCCTGTGCAGGCGCAGCTGCGTAAAGCCGATAAGGAGAACGCCAAGCTCTCCGCGATGATCGAACAACTGAAAAAATAAAACCAGAAAGGGTGCGTCGATATGATCCAGCGCGCAGTCTGTCTTTGTGACGGAAAGTACATCGGTATCGAAAGCATTTACACGGTAATCAACGGAAAGCAGATCAATATCCCTGAAAAACTGGAGGCGCTTCGGGCGAAAAGCAGAAACGGCGAGTTGTTCTGCCCATGCGGCTGCGGTGCGAACCTCATTCTCATCGCCGGTGACAGAAACCTGCGTGCGCAGCATTTCCGTCTGAAAACCGGCAGCGGCAGGTATGAATGTACCGCCGAAACAGAAGGCATCATCTCGATCTATTCCAGAATCGTGCTGAAATGCTGGCTCGATGAAAAGCTCGCCTCCGGTGATGTGGAAACGCGCGTACCGATTTGTCAGCTCGGCGACAGCAAACGCAGATACGAGTTCTCTTTTCTGTCGCGCACACGCAAGATTGCTGTCAGCTATACCGCAAATCGCGCAAACCTTTCTGACGAAAAATTCGATATTCTTCGTACAAACAGCAGCGGCATTCAGCTTCTTTACTTCACAGATGCCGCGAATACAGGCACTCACGGCCAGTATCCCGAGTATCTCCAGAAAATCCAGAAACGCAAGGGCTATTGTCTGCTGCTCGATGTGAACAGTCCGTCTTATGAACAGGCCAGGCTGTATGCGGTTTTTTACGCTCAGGACTGTGATGGTCTGTGGCAGGAAGTCCGTTTTGCCGCCGGTCTGCTTGCTGATTTCGGAATTACCGAAGGCGGACAGCTCCTCTATAAGAATGTCCCCCTTCCCGTTTTGCTCTCCGAAAAGAAAGACGCTTTCAGCGAACAGCTAAAGCGCGAACAGGCGCGGCGTGAAGCTGCGCGCAGGCAGTATGAGGAGCAGCTGAAGCAGCTCGAACACGAGCGCCACACAAGGCAGGCATTGCAGAAAAAGCTGGCAATGGAAAAGCTGGTGCGTGAGAAGGAAGCGGCTGCCCTCCGCGCCCGTCAAAAGCGTCAGGACGAGCTGTCAGCAAAGACCTCTCTGCCCTGCTCGATCGGTCCCAGACAGAAGTCATCGACTCAAACGGCGTTCAATGGCTGAAATGTCATTACTGCGAGGCTGTCGGAAACGCAAACACCTTTTTCTCGCGCGGTCATGGAGCGTTCATCAACCATGGTATCTGCCGGGACTGCTGGGGACGTGGACATAAATATATTCGCTGAAACTACAGCTCTCTGAATTACACATAAACATTGTGTATACACGATGCTATTACATAATGTTTATGTGTAATTTTATTATATCTATATATAATGTAATGTTTCTACATATATAGTTACATCGACATGAGCTGTAATCTTTCAAATTTCGCATATAGATCGAAAAACATCCTGTTTACAAGCTAAATATCAAAGTTTTATTATGAATATAGGTAAATTTCTTGACTTCGACATAGGAACGTGGTACAGTATAAAATATACAGCAGAATATTACACATACTTATAAAAATTACACAATTATATTGTGTAATTGAATTGCATCATTTGGGAGGAAAATCCGGTATGACAATACTTGCAATCGCCAACCAGAAAGGCGGCGTCGGCAAAACCACGACGGCCTGCACCCTGGCATATATGGCTGCACATGACGGGAAACGTGTTCTGTTGATCGATGCCGATGCGCAATGCAACAGCACGGATACGAGCCGCGCACAGAGCGATGGCGTCAGCACGCTGTATGATCTCATTATCAATAAGGACAGCAAGGATTGCGTACAGCATACTCCCTACGGTTATGACATTATCGCCGGTGATCCCCTTCTGCGGATGCTGATAAAATGCTCAGTGGTTTTGCTGATGTATTTGTTCTGAAAGAGCAGATGGAGGCCGCAAAGCTCGATTACGATCTAATCATCATCGACACACCGCCGGCACTCGGCACGTTGCTGATGGCTTCTCTTACCGCGGCTACAACCGTCCTCGTCCCTATGACTGCCGACCGCTATGCTGCTCAGGGCATCAGCCGTCTGGCACGAAGCATCGCTGACACGCAGAAGTATACCAATCAAGGCCTGTCGTGCTGCGGTGTACTGCTGACACGCAAGGGCCGTCCGACTACGCTTTCCCGAGAGATCGAAGCAGGTCTTCCCGAGCTTGCAGAGCAGCTGGGGACGGCTGTGCTCGAAACAGCAATCCGCGAAACCGTGCGTGTTCGTGAAGCACAGGCGGCACGTCAGCCGCTTATGGAATGGAATGATACTTGTACTGCGGCACAGGATTATCGTGCGCTGTACGATGAACTGAAACGAAAGGGTGTATTGTAATGGCGAAGAATATCGCAAGCGAAAATATTTTTGACGGACTGAAGGGCGGACCGGCAGCAGCCCAGAAAACCGTTCCGGTACAGGAAGCCACACTAGCCACATCTGCTCCGGTCAAGCCGGAAAACGAAATCAAGGTAACACCGCGCAGCGATAAAAACCGTACCGCACGTGCTCAGATCGTTCTTACCCCGGAACTGAAGCAGCGTGCTGTAAAGGTCGCGCAGCATACCGGAGTCAGCTTTAATGAACTGGTTAATCAGCTGCTTGAACAGTATTGCGCAGTAGTAGAAAACAACCAGGACTAAAACATAATTCTGAGAAAAAAGCCGATTCCGATACAATTTTGTCGAAAAAGAGACGATTTACACATCGTTTCTTTATTGTTTTTCTCAAATTCATTTGAAGTGAGAGTAAAACCGCAGGACGGCATTCTTTGAGAAGTCATCCTGCGGTTTTTGTTATACAATGTATTTAGTGATCGTATCGATCAATTCCTCTGTGTTAATCGGCTTGGAAATATGGTCATTCATGCCTGAATCCAGGGATTCCTGAATATCATCTATAAAAGCATTTGCAGACAAAGCTATAATTGGAATCGTAACTGCATCGGACCGCTCTATACCCAAGGCTCGAATGGTTTTTGCTGCCTGGTGTCCATCCATGTTTGGCATCATAATATCCATCAAAATAAGATCGTATGTGCCTCGTGGCTGATTTTTAAACAAATCCACAACTTCTTTTCCGTCTGATGCGCGTGTTACGGTCATACCGGCATCTTCCAGTATCATCGTAGCAAGTTCAGCATTCAGATCATTATCCTCAGCCATAAGAACATGAATACCCGTCAAATCTCTATGCAGATGTTGTTTTTGTTCTGATGGAATAACCTGTTCCGGCAACTCCAGCGGGATCTCCACTGTGAATGTAGAACCTACACCCTTTTTTGCTCTCAACAGCAATCGAACCGCCCATCATATCCACATATTTTTTTGTGATGGCCATACCAAGACCGGTTCCCTTATATTGGGTTCTGGCATTAGCATCATCTTCTTGTGAAAACGGATCGAATAATTTTTTCTGGAACTCTTCGCTCATGCCAATACCGTTATCTCGAACAACATAACGAGTTATGATATGTTTCTCATCCGCTCCTGGGTAACTGCTGATATCCAAAGTAATCTCTCCGCCGTCCTTTGTGAATTTCACAGCATTGCCAAGAAGATTCACCAAAACTTCTCGGATACGCAAAACATCCGCAAGGACATATGGGTTCTTCGGGTTTTCTCGATGTACTTCAAACTTAAGATCTCGATTATAAAGAAGTCCATTCATAATCGCCTGGACGTTATCTGTCAATTGAGTAATGTCCACTGGCTCGGGCGAAATAGTAACTTTTCCACTTTCAATGCGAGTAAAATCCAGAACGTCATTCAACAAAGAGAGAAGATGATTCGAACTTTTTTGAACTTTCTCCAAGCTATCATGAATATCTGAAACCGTGTTCTGGTGAAGCGCAATGTTTGTAAATCCAATAATGGCATTCATCGGCGTTCTGATGTCATGGCTAATACTAAGCAAAAACGCAGATTTTGCTTTGTTGGCAGCATCTGCTTCCTCAGCGGCGGTCATTAATAATTGTTTTTGTTTTTGCTCTTCTGCCTTGCTTTTCTGGTAAACATAATAGGTATATAGAAAAATTAAAAGCAATATAGCTCCTGCGACTAAACCGCAGATGATGGAAATATGATTCGTCTTTTCAACCATTCCATAAGCTGATTGCATATCCATTTCAATGCAAAATGCGCCAATGATTTCTCCTGTCCCATCATGATTTGCGCTTACAGGATAGCAAGCCGTAAAAATCGGACCCCATGTTGTATCAATGATATCATGAGAGTACACATTCTCCCCAGAAATAGCCCTATTAATATATGGAACCATTTCTTCCTCAATATAATCTCCAGGGTGTCTTACATCATCCGCATCCGGATTCAAACCGTCTACCACATAAACGAGTTTTCCTTCTTCATTTTTTTTAGCGGTGTAAATATATCGAGTAGAATTCAGTGTTCTGACTTCATTGAAATAGGAAGAAATATCCTTATATAATGGATTCTTTTCATCAGATTGATCATTGATTTGATCAAAATCTTCTTTGCCGATTTTTCCATTCACAAGTTTGTGTACTGCATCTGCACTCGCTGTGTCACGTGTGATTTCTGTTTCAAGAGCGGTCTTAGTGTAAGAACTTTGCAGAATAAATGTGTACAACGCTATTACAAAAATCATCAAAAGCCCCGCAATCACAAAGATACTGCCTGTATT